>Ga0209591_10006556_pt1 | contig 12930 bp, 11 predicted proteins | sample MAT01_FD_187207 | JGI IMG/M metagenome (GOLD analysis project Ga0209591, IMG submission 187207) | Freshwater microbial communities from Lake Fryxell liftoff mats and glacier meltwater in Antarctica - MAT-01 (SPAdes) (version 2) | ecosystem: Environmental > Aquatic > Freshwater > Ice > Liftoff...
GATAGTCATCGTCGGCTTCACTCACGCGCCGCCTCGTCAAGAGACCATTGACCTGGGCGAGCGCCGCCACAGCCGCTTCGTCTGTATCGGCGCGTACCACAATCACCAAATCATCGGCGGCGGCCGTTTCTACGGCCGTCGTCAATAAATTGCTCTGGGCCAGCAGATCTTTGTTGGCCGGTGTGCCCATCACGACCCCAGCTTCGTCTATGCCGGGCAGCGCGCTCAGGGCGCGTTGTAATAGCATGAGGACCACTGAATCATAATAGGCACCAGGCCGGATTTCAGCTTTCAGCATTGTGAGTATCCAATTGAGACAGACTGATTTTTGAAGTTTCGTTGCGTTTGCTAACTGAAAAGCTCATCTATGAAAAATGGGCAAACCGACGTTTTGGCTGTTCACAAAATATTGTGTTTGCCCACTTTCGGCTGATGAGCGAATTGAAAATAGAGGAGATCGAGCGATTTAGTTCTCGATCATTCATATAGTTGCCCCAGGCAAAGGCATGGTGTGTCGACGGTGACCTTGTGAGCGATTGGGTAGATTATACACACTTCTATAGTTCTTGACTAGCGGTAAAAGCTGTTTTGCACAACTTGAGCAGAATATAAAATAATCTATCTGGATTAGATAGGTTGTTGCAAGGCGATGCGAACGCGGCCGGCGCTGGCTGCTAGCCGGCGTGTTGCTTCGGCGGCGTCCACACCTGCTAATCCCATCACCACGGCCGTTTTGGTCTGCCAGTTTGCCTCCTGCAAAAGTGCCTGGGCGGTTGCCAGATCAAGGCCGGTGATTTCGGCTACAATACGCGTGGCGCGCTGGCGCAGTTTGGCATTGGTAGGCTGCACATCGACCATCAGGTTGGCATAGACCTTGCCCAACTTCACCATCGTCGCCGTACTCAGCAGATTGAGTGCTAGCTTCTGTGCCGTGCCTGCACGCAAGCGCGTACTGCCGGTCAACACCTCTGCTCCGGTGACGATCTCAATCGCAACTTGGGCGGCGGCGGCCAGTGGTGAAGCTGGATTGCAGACGATTACCGCCGTTGGCGCGTTTTGCTCGGTGGCATAGTGCAAACCGCCCAACACATAGGGCGTCCGCCCACTGGCCGCGATCCCGACGAGCATATCGCGGCCGCTAAATTGGTGCGCGATCAGGTCAAGCCGGCCTTGTTCCTCATCATCTTCGGCCCCTTCAACCGATTGCGTCATCGCCGCTGGACCGCCAGCGATCAGCCCGATTACGATGCCGGGTGCTAGGTTAAAAGTGGGAATGAGTTCGGCCGCGTCGAGCACGGCCAGGCGACCGCTGGTGCCGGCGCCTTGATAAAAGAGCCGCCCGCCCGCCGCTAACGTTGTGGTCACCATCTCGACCACCTGGGCAATCTGCGGCAACGCCTCGGCGATAACGAGCGGTACTTGCGCGTCGAGGCGGTTCATCAGCCGCAGCATTTCCAACGTGCTCAGGCGATCCAAGTCGTGGCTGAGTGGATTGCGCTGTTCGGTGGGGGGGAGGTTATTCGCGTGCATAGGGTGTCACCTTGTTGAATCTAAATCGAAGATCTTACCTGTTGTAGCGCCAGCAAAGCCGCACCCAGCGCTGGCTCGATCTGGGGCTGGATCAGGCTAGCCTGAGGCACAACCGAAGCGAGGTGCGCACACAACCGGTCACTCAATAGACCAGGGCGCAAATTGCCGCCGGCCAGCACCAGCGGAAACGCCTCGCTGGCCATGCCTAAGCTTTGTACCACTGCCGTTACCGCCGTGGCCAGATCAATGGCCGCTTGTTCAATAATCTGCTGCGCCACTGTGTCGCCCTCTACTGCACACTGGACAACAAGCGGTGCCAGCGCCGCAAAGCGCGACCAAGTAATATCATTGTAAACCCAGCCGATCAATGCCTGCGGCGTCGCTAAATGCAGATGAGCTAAGAGTAATGGTTGCAACGCCGTGGGTGGCCCCAGATTGTCGGTGGCGTTAGCAATCGCAACTAAGGCGGCAATCGCGATCGCATAACCACTGCCACGATCACCCAGCAATGCCCCCCAGCCTCCGGCGCGTTGTTGTTTGCCAGCCCCGTTGACCGCATACACAATCATCCCCGTGCCGCTGATTACCACGATGCCATAGAGACGGCCTGCTGTACCGGCTGCCAATGCGATCAGCGCGTCGTTGTGCAGAAGCAGTCGCACGCCAGGCAACCGTTGCTCTACCCAACTGGTAACCAGTGCCTGCTCGGGCGCACGGTCGACCCCGGCCATGCCTAGGCAGATGGCAATCACCGCTTGGGGTTGACAGCCAGCCTGCTGTAACGCTTCTGCAATTGCCTGGTACAGGTTGGCGCGCGCGTGATCATCGCCCACGCTATTGCGGTTGCTGGACGCCGCTCGCCCTTCGCCCACCACGTTGCCTTGCAGATCAATAGCAACGCAGCGCGTGTTGGTGCCGCCGCCATCTACGCCCAGCACAATTCCCTGCTCGATCATTTCTGTCGCCACAACTATCCGATCTTGATAGGGTGCAAGTAACAAAGGAGATCATTTTGAACCATTCTGGACTCAAAGTCAAGCTGTCGCGCGCTGGCTTCAAAGCTTCGCCAAAGTCAAATTAAGAACCGCGGATAGCAGAAAAACGCGGATGATAGTGGCACGATATAGTGGCTTGATAACGATGTTACTCCTTACCACTTACCACCCACTATTTACCTTCCTCATCACCGTCTCAAAGTTCCGACCTGGTGCAATCTGCCCCAACACTGCGAATTGTTGCGCACCGGTGCAGTCTGGCACATTGCCGGTCAATCCATGTAGGGCCAGATAGGCCAACAAGGCAAAGGTTAAGGCCTCTTTCGCATCCGAATTGATGCCCAATGCCTCGTGGCTACAAACTTCTACGGGCTGCCCTAAACGTTGCATGACGAGTGTCTTGATGCGCGCTATCAAAACGGGATTGCGCGCGCCGCCACCCCCAATCACAATTTGGGCAATGGCGGCCGGCGCGAAACGGGCATAGGCATCGGCGATACTGGCTGCGGTTAACTCGGTGATCGTAGCGACAAAATCGGCATCACCCAGACCCAATGCCTTTGCCTCCGCATACCAACTTTGCGCCAGGGCTGCGCCAAATAATTCGCGTCCTGTGGTTTTGGGTGGCAGTTGTTGAAAATAAGGATGTGCCAGCCAACGTGCAACCAGATCGGTTGCCACCTGGCCAGTCGCCGCCAATTGTCCATCCAGATCATAGGATAGGCGTCCAGCACTGGCAGCCCCCGCGGCCCAGTCAATTAGCGCATTACCGGGTCCAGTATCAAAAGCGGACGGGGACATATCGACGCCCTGCGGCGGCAAAAAGGTCACGTTACCGATCCCGCCAATATTCTGTACCGCGCGCCAACCACCTGCTATGCCATTTAAGGATGTCGTTGGGCGCAGCAACAACCAATCGAAGATCGACACCAACGGTGCGCCCTGGCCACCCACGGCCACATCAGCCACGCGGAAATTGCCCACTGTCGTCACGCCTGTGCGCGCAGCAATCACCGCAGGTTCGCCAATTTGCAACGTACTCGTTACCACGCCCTCCTGGACATCATGCCAGAGGGTCTGGCCGTGGCTGCCGATCAAGTCGATGTTGGCCGGGCTAAGGCCAGCCTGATCGAGCGTGTGCAGCACGGCGTCGGCAAAAACATGGCCCAGGGCGAAATTGGCGCGACAGAGGGCAGCGCTAGTAGTGGGTTCGGCAAAGAAGGCAAAAATCTCCCCGCGCATTGCTTCTGGCCACGGTACTGTATCAAATGCGATTTGTTCAATATGCAGCGCACTGCCCGGTGTTACGCCGCCGTTTATGTCGGCAATGGCAACGTCGATCCCATCCACGGAGGTGCCACTAATCATACCGATAATACGCATACAAGCGAGCCTTTCTGGTGCGAAGCGTAGAATTACCAAATTTACTACAATAATTTGATTCTATTGTGCAAATTGTCTATTGTATTTACCTTGCATTGTACTGTAAGGTATAGGTATTGCATCAATTACCCACCCAATCAACTTAGACTATCACGATTGAATATTTATAGTAAATATTTATATGCAATCGGTATGGTCTGCTATCCGGCTAAGGAAAACTTATCGTGGATCATCCTCATCCGCCCAGTGTTATTGCTGACAGGAATGGTGATCAGGCGGTTGATCGCGTGCCATTGTTGGCCGTACGCCAGTTGACCAAACGTTTTGGCAGTTTAGTCGCCAACAACGCGATCGATCTGGATGTGCATACTGGCGAAATCCATGCCGTATTGGGCGAAAATGGCGCCGGTAAAAGCACGCTTATGAAGCTGCTGTATGGCTTCTACCAGCCAGACGAAGGTAAGCTGCTCTGGCAGGGCCAACCCGCCACGTTGCATTCACCTTTAGATGGACGCCGGCTTGGCATCGGCATGGTCTTTCAAAACTTCACCCTGATCCCAGCCCTGACCGTTATCGAAAATATTGCGCTCTTTTTGCCGGATTTAGGTCGCGTCTTACAGCCGCGCGTCATCGCCCAGCGGATCAAGGAGTTGGCCGCTCGTTACGAGTTGACCGTGCCTGTATATGCCCGCGTCGGTGATCTTTCGCTGGGTGAACAACAAAAAGTCGAAATCTTGAAGATTTTGCTGGGCGGCGCGCGGGTGCTTATTTTTGACGAACCGACCAGTGTGCTGGCTCCCCACGAAGCCGAGGGTCTCTTCCGTATCTTTGACTGGTTGCGCGCCGATGGCTTCGCGCTGCTCTTCATCACGCATAAAATGCCGGAAGTGCTGGCCTGTGCTGATCGCATCACTGTTTTGCGCCGTGGTGCAGTGGCTGGCACACTGTTGCGCGCCGAGGCAACTGAAACCAAGATGGTAAGCCTGATGTTGGATGCTGTACCGCCCAAAACTGTGCGCACCGCCACGGCACCGGCTGTACGTCCAACCCAGCCACTGTTAGAATTGCGCGCAATTAGTACACGCAATGCGCGCAACGAAGCAACCCTACAAGATATCAGTTTCACGCCCTGGCCGGATGAAGTTGTGATCGATAAACCAGGCAAGAATGCGTTCTATGCCACCAATTTAAGCGAGATTTTGCAGGCCAAACGGATCAAAAACTTGATCGTGACCGGTGTCACAACCGATGTCTGTTGTAGCGCCACGGTCATCGCGGCCAACGATGCTGGCTACAATGCCATCATTCTGCAAGACTGCGTCGCCTCTTACGACCCCAATCGCCACGCCGCGGCCTTGGCCACGATCAAGGCACAAGGTGGTATTTTTGGCTGGGTCAGCGATTCGGCAAGCGTGTTGGCCGCGATAGAAGAAAAGGAATAACGCACGCAAAGGCGCGGCTCGACTGAGATCGCCGAACGTCAAAGAACGCAAAGAAAAGCCAATCTGGGCGTTCTAGGATAGTGTTGGGTTTCCCGTATCTCCACTTTTCTTTGCGCCTTTGCGTGCGACTCGCAGTTGCCGTGCCTCCGCAAACTCAACCTTGCGTGATCGCTTCCGCCTGGGCTCGAAAGTCGGCCATATTGATCACCGTGCCTTGTTGGCGCGCTTCCTCCGCCGCAAAGGCCAACAGGTGGCTTTCTAGTGAGACGCGGGCGCTGGTCAACGCTGCGCTTTCGCCGCGTAACGTGCGCAGAAAATCGGCCATTAAGCCGTGATCGCCGCCGCCGTGGCCACTCGCCGTCGGCTCGCCGATTGGTACATTTTCCACGCCGCCACCGTGATTGTGGATCGTGATCTCCGAGACATGCCCAAAACGGGCGCGCAACGTGGCACGCGTGCCGTCGTAGCGCATCGAACGGTATTCCTCGTTCGAGTGACCATGCATCACCATCGCCACCGATGCTCCACCCACCAATTCCATAGAGACCACCTGGTGATCGACAACGTCATTGTCGCAGCGGTAGACGCAACGGCCGTAGGGACCAGTTTCCAGCGCCTTGCGCCGGCCAGCGTAGCTCAAGTCTTCACTGAGCACAGTGTAGGGCCAGAAATTCGGCTCCTCCAGGTTGATCTTCATGGCGGCGGCGTGTTCGATGAGTGCTGGGTTATGTCGATATTCCAAATAGATGCCGATCGCGGAAAAGGCACAGGTCGGCTCGATGGGGCAGCCATCGGTACAGCGCAGAGGAATTTCCGGTCCTACACTTTCCGGGGCGTAATGTTTCAACGAACCGAACGAACTCAGCCGCTTGACCGGCTTGGGCAAATTCCAGGTCAAGATATCCAGATCGTGACAACACTTGGCCAAAATCATAGGGCTAGAACGCTGCAGATTGCTCCAGTTGCCGCGTACGAAGCTATGTGCCATATGCCAATAAGCCACATTTTCACGGTGCTCAACCGTGATAATCTCACCCAGCCGCCCCGATGCCAGCACTTCGTGCAACTTTTGCCAAAACGGTGAGTAACGCAGCACGTGGCAAATTTGCAGTGTACGCCCCGTACGCTCGGCTGTTTGCACCAGTTGGACGCAGCCGGCCAAGGTATGGGCCATGGGCTTTTCCAGCAGCACATGGTAACCGGCTTCCATCGCCGCCACTGTCGGCTCGACGTGCATCTGATCCTGGGTGGTGACAATCGCACCCTGGCCAAGCTGACCTTTGGCCGTCAGTTCTTGCCAATCTTCGAAACAATGGGCATCATCAATATCGTGATCTTCGGCAAACCGTTTGCGCCGGATCGGATCCGGTTCGGCCACGGCGACAAAACGGACTTCGTCGGGGTGTTGCATGGCGTACGAGGCATAGGCGCGCGCACCGCGTTGGCCGGCGCCGATCAGGACAAGTTCAAGTGGACGAGACATGGCATAGTTCCTTACTGCTCTGATTACTTTCTCGTGATGGTTGACAATTACTGCCTAATGCTACGATAATTTAAACGAATTTGCAATCGACTTGAGACCTGACCAGATTGACAACCTAGATCGGAGAGCGTTATGAATCCAGCGCAACAAAATCAAGTGGGCAAGACTGCTTTAAAAATAACCCAGTTTGGCGTGGGTGGTACGGGTTTTGGCAACATTTACAAGGCGGTGGGCGATCAAGATGCGCTCGATACGATCGACGCCGCCTGGAATGCCGGCATCCGTTACTTTGATACGGCGCCACTCTATGGCGGCGGTCTCAGTGAAGTGCGCCTGGGCAAAGGGTTGGCGCGTTACCCACGCGCCGAGATTGTTATTTCCACCAAAGTGGGGTGGCGGTTGGAGCCGATCCCAGCGGCCGCGGGCGATAACACTGTTAACATTTTTGACAATGCACTGCCTTATCGTGGCGTGATGGACTTTTCGCTCGACGCCGCCAAACGCACGCTAGAGGAAAGCTTGCAGCGGCTAAACACCGATCATGTCGAAATTGTTTTGATGCATGACCCGGACGAGAGCATCAGCATCCAACCGAATTTTGACCCGTATGCGGTTAGCCACTTCAAGGCGGCGATAGAAAATGTCTACCCGTGGCTGGCCGATTTGCGCAGCCAGGGTGTGGTCAAGGCGATTGGGCTAGGCATGAATCAGTGGCAGATGTTACACGACTTTGCCCAAGCGGGCGATTTCGACTGTTTCCTGCTGGCGGGGCGTTACACGTTGCTGGAACAAGAATCGTTGCAGAAGCTCTTGCCCCTTTGTGAGCAGAAGAAAATCAGCATCATCGTGGGTGGGCCCTACAATTCCGGTATCTTGGCCACGGGTGCGGTCAAAGGTGCCTATTACAACTATGCCCCGGCGCCGCAAGCCCTGCTCGAACGGGTACGCCAAATCGAAGCCGTCTGCGCCCGCCACGGTGTGCCACTACCATCGGCGGCGCTGCAATTTCCCTTCGGCCACCCAAGCGTAGCCGCCGTCATTCCTGGCGCCCGCTCGGCTGTCGAGTTAATGACCAATATCACTTATTTCGAGCAGGTGATCCCCGCCGATTTCTGGGCTGAACTAAAGCACCTGAAGCTGATCGATCCGGCCGCGCCGACGCCAAGTTGAGCAAGTTTAGTGCAATCGGCGTGAATAGTGAGACAGTAGGACAGTGAGACAGTAGTGTAGACTGTGCCACTGTTCTACTGTCTCACTGTCCTACTGACTTGTACAACACTGCACTAGCACCCAAGGAATTAGACCGTCGCAACCCAGCCCGCGCCGGGACCGGCCTGACAAGGAAAGATGGCTGCCGCGCGCCCGGTGCGTTGGCGATAGCGCTGCTCGACATGCGTTTGGAAGGCAGCCACAGCTGTTTCGTGGACCAGGGCAACGATGCAACCACCCCAGCCGGCGCCGGTCAAGCGTGCGCCGGCCACGCCATCCACCTCACACGCGCTTTCGACTAACACCTCAACCTCTGGGCAACTGATGTTGTAATAATCACGCGCGCTGGCGTGCGCCGCATTTAGAAAACTGCCCAGTGCTGTAATGTCACTGTTGTGCATGGCCTGCACTGCCTGCTGCACGCGATGATTTTCACTCCAGACATGGCGGCAACAGGCGCGCACCTGCAGCAAGGCCGCTGTATCCAGGCCGGGGATTTCGCCCAGATCGACCCCTTGCTCACGCAAGGTAGCCGCTGTGATTGTTTCAGGCAAGGCTGGCTCAAGCGTACGCCAGTCAATTTCATGCAAATCGCGCAGATGCGTGATCTGAGGATAGATACTTCGCAACAGACCCACCCCAGCGCGGCAGGCGGCCACGCGTTGATTGAATTCGCCGCGCACGTTGCGATGATGCACGCCACTATCGACGACTAGCAAACGATAGTCTGTCGGCAGCGGAATTGGCTCGTACCTGTAGTCTCCGTTGGCCGCGGGGCGGCAATCGAGAAAAAGCGCATGGTCGCGGCGGCCCAACAAGGCAATAAACTGATCCATAATGCCGCCGCGTGTGCCCACATACCACTCGGCGTCGGAGCAAAGCTGGGCCAATTGAACAGCGCTCGGTTGCCAATCTGCCAGGTGAGCTAGCGCCACGGCCACGACCACCGTCAACGCCGAGGACGAACTCAACCCGGCGCCGCGGGGAACGCCATACGGCGGCGGGGCAACGATCAGACCATCAAAACCAACCGGTGGGCGCTCCATTTGTTGGGTGATCGTTTGTGCGGCGCCGCGCGCATAATTGCTCCAATCGCCGGCCGGGGCTGTCGGGATCGCGGCGCTGATCGGAAAGGCGACCGGAGGAAAGTCACTTTCCAGGTTGATCAGATGAAGCTGCTGATCGCGTCGCGGCCGCACCAGTAAGAGCACATCTTTGTCGAGCGCGGCCGGTAAGACAAAACCGTGGTTGTAATCGGTGTGTTCACCAATCAAGTTGACGCGCCCTGGCGCCCGAAAAATAGTAATTTCGCCCGCATTGCCAAAATAGTGGCGGAAAGTTTCCAGTGCCGTTTGGTAGCGGTCTTGTTGTTCGGCTACACCCACCGTATAAATTTGTTCCAGCGCGGCTTGTAAGCGCAAATCCATGATCGTATCCTTGTTAGGTCGTCTGAACTGCATCCAGCCAATTGGTGACCGCGGGTGCAGCACAGTTTGTGATAAAACGCTCTAAATGGCGGTTGCCATAGGCGGCAAAATCAAACTCTAAGTCAGAAATTCCCCATTGCACCATTGCCCAGATCCCTTCGCGGGCGTCGGAAACAATTTTCATCAGCTTGAGCCGGGCCAAGTCACTCGTCTTGATTGCTTCAAAATAGTGGAAAAGCAGCGCTTCGTCCTGAGTATCGTCAAAGGCGTTGTTGATGGACAGATTGCCCAGATCGAAAAATGGATCGCCCCAGCCAGCATACTCCCAGTCAATCAGCCAGATACGACCCGTCTCATCCAACAAAAAATTAGCCGCCAGCAGATCGTTATGACAGGCAGCCAATTGGATCGGATGGCGTTGCAGCGCCGTCTTGATGCGTTGCATTTCCTCCTGCACTTGATCAATGAAGGGTGGCAAGGGCGCGTTTTGCTGTTGCGCAAAGGCGAGTCCATTTTCAAAGATCTGGAAGACATCAAAGCGGCCGGCAAACTCTGTTAAGCCATGATAGCGCTGGAGCAGATCAGTGATTTTGGGCAGATACAGCGGGCTGCCGATCTGCGTTGATGTCAGTGTCTGCCCCGCAATAAAGTGGTTGATCATTACATCATGGCCTTCGGGCAAGTTGCCGAGAAAGGCGAAAAGTGGTGGCGCAATACCGATGCTGCCGGCGGCCTGTGCACACTGGTATTCGTTTTGCCGGTTGATGCCGTGGATGCCCACATTGGGCGCGCAGACGCGCATGACAAACGCTGTGTCATCGATGGTTATTTTATAGTTTTGATTCGTGATGCCGCCATGCAAAGGTTCAACGGCCAGGGTTTTCCCCTGCCACGCCGGAATCCGTGTTTGCACTTGGGCAATAATGTCGTTAATGGCCACGCTGTCATGCTCGCTGAATGGCTAGTTGAAAACCGATTACGCAATTGGAACAGTTACACAGAGAACGCTCCCACTATCCAGCTGTGGCCTGCTGCCAGGCGGATTGTAACATGGCTACGCTCTTTGGCATTGCCGTTGCTGCTGCCTCTTGGCCCTCCATCTCAATCGAGACATAGCCCATAAAGCCGGCATCCAGCAAGGTGCGAAAGATGCGCGCATAGTCCAGGTCTAACGTATACCAACTGCCGCCGCCGAAATAGGTTTTGGCGTGCGCCAACCAGACATGTGGCGCAATGCGCGCCATTGCCGCGTACATATCCGGCTCGAAGATAAAGTTGCCCATGTCCAAAATCGCCTTCAGCCACGGTGAGTCGACGGTTTCGATGATATAGGCCATATCATCCGCAAAGGTCGTCAGGCCCCAGTGATTCTCTAGCAGCAGCATAACACCGCGTTGTTCAGCATAGGGCAGACAGGCGGCCATACTGTCCAGACACCACTTGAAGCCGTCTTCTTTGGTATAGCCTTCCCACGGTTCCACCCAGCCTTTGGCCTGGATCAGGTCGTCAAAGCTGCCAGTTTTGCGCCAACCGCCCGAGTTGATACGGATTGAGCCGATGCCCAACTCGTGCGCCAGATCAATGCATTTGAGCGTGTGGTCGATATGCTGCTGGCGCTCGGCGGCATCTTCCCAAACAAAATCTTGGTGGATGCTCAGGTTGTAGATGTCGAGCCCCAGGTGGAAGGCATGGCGCTTCAGCTGCTGTAGATAGCCGCTATCTTCGCTGGCTAGTTGACGATGCAGCAGTTCCACGCCCGACAGACCCAACTTGTGCGCCTCATCGAGAACAAATTCGATCGGCGTAACCTCTGGCGTAAAGTGCCAGTAAGAGTAGGTGGAGGTGCCCAAACGCAGGATAGGATTTGTGGTATTCATGCATGATCCTTTTGCTGTGTGATGTTCGTGAAGTTCAATGCCATCGTCTTTACTCCCCTCTTGTTCGGCTGTATAATAGTTGCAGCCGAGGTGTGATCAAGCTGAAAAATAATACTTCGCTGACAAGGAGTGGTGTATGGGTGCAATGGCAACGCTCGAACTAAGCGTAAAATTGGAAGAAAAAGAAAATATTCAAGATATTGTAACCTTACTCAACGATTTGCCTGCTGACTCGTTGGTGACGGTGCGCCAGTTTGTTGCTTTTCTGCATCAGCAGGCGCAGCAAGGGCACGTATTACAAGGTGTTGAGCCGCTGCCCGTCAATGGCAAGTCAGGGAAATCGCGCTATCAATACCCTACTGTATCTGTGCCGGTAGCAACGCTTAGAGAACTTATCGGTATTATGCCCCTCGTTGGCGGTGATGCGTTAGCTGACACTGAAGCACTCTATGATGTGGTATAGTTGGTGAATATTGTAATAAATTCCTCATTGGTGCTTGCTTTACTTGTGCCAAACGATAAATGGCATCAACAATCTTTGGTATTGCTCGACATGCTTGAAGATAATGGGTACACTAGCATCTACCTAGACTGTGTTGCATCTGAAGCTGTTAGTGCTGCGATTCGCAGGCTGCATGAGAAGCAGTTGTACAGCGAGATTCCCAAGCTTTTTGAACGATTAGAATCGATTGTAACCGCCGATCGGCTCACTTGGGTGCTGCCCGATGTACCGCGCTTGTACACAGAAATTCTTGACTTGATGCGCGCATCTTCCGGTGCGCTCAACTTTCATGATGCGTTGATTGCATTGGCTTGCCGCGATCGGCAGATTTCTTTGATTGCCAGTTTTGATGCTGACTTTGATCAGATTCACTGGCTACGCCGACTTAGTGCCCCGCAAGATTTGAGCAAATTCACGATAACAGAGTAGTGATTGGTCAGAGGACTGGTAATGGCAACTGTACCGGCGCGCCAATCTCTGCCGAACGATAGGCGGCCAAAGCCACTTCCAATGCCCGCAGGCCATCTTCGCCCGTGATCGACGGCGCACGCCGTTCGCGGATCATGCCAACAAAATCCTGGATTAGCCCCTGATCCATATTGCTGCCCCAATTGTGCCACCGTGTCTTGCCCAACTGGTCCGAACTGACCGCTAGATTCTGCTGGAAAGCATCGACAAAGACAATACCTTTTTCGCCCGTCACTTCGATCTTCACATCGCCCCACGTCGGGTAACTGGCTGGGCGCGACCAACTGGTGTCGAGCGTGCCATAGACGCCATTCGCCAGCTTGAACGAGAGTAGTCCAGCGTCGTCGATGCCCAGGCCAGGGTGCAACAAACTTTCCCCGATCTCGGCGTAGACTTCGGTCACTTCGGTGCCCCAGAACCAGCGTAAGAGATCGATCACATGGACCGTATGGTCGATCACCGCGCCGCCGCCGCTAAGTGTTTTGTCGATAAACCAGCCGCCCGGCATCGAGCCGTGGTTGGTGGTCTGGACGGCGAAAATGCGCCCTAAGCCTTCGCGCTCTAACAACGCTTTCAACCATTGGATCGACGGCGAAAAGCGCACCGGGAAGGCG
>Ga0209591_10006558_pt1 | contig 12930 bp, 11 predicted proteins | sample MAT01_FD_187207 | JGI IMG/M metagenome (GOLD analysis project Ga0209591, IMG submission 187207) | Freshwater microbial communities from Lake Fryxell liftoff mats and glacier meltwater in Antarctica - MAT-01 (SPAdes) (version 2) | ecosystem: Environmental > Aquatic > Freshwater > Ice > Liftoff...
CTGAGCGTGTTGCTCGGGGGAGAGTAGTTTCATGCTGCCTCCCATGTGCGGTGAACGTCAGACCCTGCGCATGTTGCCTTGCCGCCGCAGACGCTGCAGTAATTCGGTCACTGATATGTCTGTGGCGTTGACAACATCCTCCAAGGTGATGATCTGCTCGCCTTGGCGACCCACGAACACCACCTCGTCCCCGACTTTGGCCTCGGACAGCGCCGTCACGTCGAGCATGGTGTACTCGGCGTGGCGTGGCGCGGCCAGTGAACAGGCACCTGATGGCCACGGAGCAGGGCCGGCCCCTGCGGCTGCACCCGCGGCAAGCCGTCGGGGTACCCGGCGGGCACGATGGTAACGACCCGCCCGGAGCTCCAGGTCTCAACCGGATAGCCCGACATCGACTCCCTGGGCATGTGCCGGATCGCGATGACACAGCCTTTGACGCCTACAAGCACCGAGTGCAAGGTCAGCCCGGGCAGCGCACCGTGCAGCCCATATCGCAAGGCACTGGGGTTTGTCGCTTTCAAGGCCCAGCGCGCGTCCGTGACAAGCACGCGGGACGCGCCCACGTTGCCCTCAAGCGGCCTGTCGAAGCGGCCTTGCAGCACATCGACGCAGCGCTGGAACAGGCACCCTTGCCTTTCCACTGCAACCCGGTCGAGCTGATCGTTGAAATGCGCATAGGCACCGACCAACTGACAGATGGACGGGTTGTTGCCCATGGCCTGAAGGATCGCTTCGGGATCCTGCGCCGGAAATCCCAGTCGCCCCATGCCGCAATCGAGCTCGAGGTAGAACGGCCGGGCAGTGCCCAGACAGGCGTCCAGGCTGAGGCCGTCATGGGCCGTGCTGATGAAGCCGTGCTGCGCAAGCACCTGCAGTCCAGCGCCGCGGGTGCAGGGGACAGTAGCACGGGCAGGTCGACCCCGGCGCCGCGTACCTGGGCCGCATCATCTGCATCGCACCACGCAAAGCCGTCGATGCCCTCCTGCGCTGCGATCCGTGCCACCCAGTCGGCTCCAAAGCCGTAAGCGTTCATCTTGATGCAGACGTTTATCTTGACGCCCGGGCCCACGGTGTCGCGCTGCACCTGCATGTTGTGGCGCAGTGCTTGTTCGTCGGCCTCGGCCCAGGTGTCTCGCCCATCCATGCCGGAGCTGCCTCTCATGGGCGCTAGGGCGCACCAGCCTTGGCAAACACCACGGACGGCAGCCAGGTCGACAGGCTCGGAACAAACATGTAAAGCATCAGCACCACCAGAAACGCAGGGTAGAACTTCATGGTGGCGAGCGTCACCGCTTCGATCCGCAGCTTGGCCACGGCGCATACGGCAAACAGGCCCAGGCCCACCGGCGGGTGCACGATTCCCAGAAGCAGCGCATACGTCAGCACCACGCCGAAATGCACCGGATCGATGCCGAACTTCACCACCAGAGGCCCGAACAAGGGAATGCTGATCAACATCGCCGGCACCGTCTCCACGAAACTGCCCAGCACCAGCAGGCATAACACCACCAGGCTCAGGATTACCCACTTGTTGTCTGTGGTTCCTACCAGCACCAGCGCAAGCTGGCTGGCGACCTGCTCGTACGTGATCACGAAGGATACGACGCTACCGACGCCGGTCAGAAACATGATCAGCGTCGTGGTGCGGGCGGAGTTGGCCAGCGCCTCGCGCAAGGACGCAAACTTGAGCTCACCGTACAGCAGGCCCAGCAGCAACGCGTATAGCACCGCCAGCACGCTGGCCTCGGTGGGGGTCACCAGGCCGGTGACCATGCTGCGCAGAATCACCACCGGCGTCAGCAAGGCTGGCAGGCCACGCCAGAATGCGCGCCGGATCTCGGGCCAGGTCGAGCGCGTGCCCTGCGGGAAGTGCTCCCATCCGGCCTTGGCCAGTATGAAGTTGTTGATCAGCAGAATGGCTGCCATGGCCAGACCTGGAAGAATGCCGGCCACGAACAAATGGCCGATGGAGACATTCATCATCACGCCATAAATGATGAACATGATGGAAGGCGGAATGATGGGCGCCAGCAGCGACGATGCGATGGTGATCGCGGCCGCAAATTCAGCGCGGTAGCCGGCACGCTTCATGGCCTGAATCTGCATCGTCCCCAAACCGGCGATATCCGCCAACGCCGACCCGGATATGCCGGAAAACATTACGCTGGAGAGCACGTTCACCTGCGCCATTCCGGCCCTCACGGCGCCAAACAGGCTTTGGATGCACTCGAAGATTCGGAGCGTGAGGCCAAAGCGATTCATCAGATTGCCAGCCAGGACGAAGAACGGAATAGCCAGCAACGGCACGCTGCGAACGTCGTGCAGCATGTAGCGTGGGAACACGTCAAATGGCGCGTCGATCAGGAACAGCCCGACAAAGGCCCCGATCCCCATGGCAGCACACACAGGCACACCGACGATGGCCAAACCCAGAAAGATGGAGATCATCCACAAAGTTGCCATCAGGTCAACGCTTCTGCGCGTTCTTCTTCAAGGTCCATGCCCCGCAGTTGCCGGGACAGGAAGATCAACTCCGTCAGAACGATGTCCGCGCTGCCCAACGCCAACGGCAGATAGTAGACCCATTCGCCCACACCGAGGATCGGCAACTCGAACATGGCGGCGAACTGGACTGTCCGCACTGCATACCAGGCAACACAGGCATGGAATGCCAGCACCACCAGACGGATCAGCATGGAGAGGACTTTTCTGGCGCCCGGTGGCAAGCTGCGCGCAAACAGCTCGATCCGGATGTACTCGCGGTTCTTGGCTATCAATGCATAGGTCAGGAAGTACAGCACCATCGCCAGCACCAGAGATAGCTCCTGCACCCAGTTGAGCCCTATGGAGAAGGTCGTTCGGTAGAAGATCTCTGTCGCGTTGATCCCCACCATGGCAATCAGCACCACCGCCGCGACCCACTGGATCGTGGCGGCGGACACATCAAGGTAAATCTGCGCCGGGCTGCGCATGCCTATTTGACGGCCTTGGCCCTGGCGGTCAGGCCCTTGGGAATAACACCTTCATCCTCCAGCTTGACCTGGATTTGCTCGGCCTTCTTGCGCCAAGGCGAAAGGTCGGGCTCCAGCACCGTCACGCCGAACTCCTTGACCGCCTTGTCCTTCTTCTCCGTGAATCCGCGCGTTGATTCAGCCTGGAAAGCCACTGACGCATTGCGGGCTGCGGCGTGCAGTACTTCCCGCTGTTGCGCCGTCAAACTGTTGTACTTCTTCTCGTTCATCATGATATTGATGATCTGGTAGTAATCGTCGGTGCGGGTCCAGAACTTTGCCACCTCCGCATTCTTCTGGTCATAGGCGATGCCGATAGTTTCCGGCCCGGCCTCGATGATGCCCTGCTTGAAAGCCAGGTACATTTCCGGCCGCGCAACCACCGCGGTATTGGCACCAAGACCGCGCCAGGTCTCGATGGCTGTCTTGGACTCCCAGATCCGCAGCTTCAGGCCCTTGAGATCATCCGGCGTGCGCACTGGCCGCACCGAGATCAGGCCGCGCGGGTCCCGGATCTTCCAGTTCCAGGACTCATCCAGGATTACGCCACCCAGGGAGCGCAGCTTGTCCAGGCCCGGCTTGAACACATCACTCTTCATGAATGCCTGGGTATGCGCCAGGTCGCGAAACACGTACGGCGCCGACAGCACCTTGGTCTCGTCGATCAGATTGGTGAGGAACTCGGGATAAAGCAGGTGCATGTCCTGTGCGCCCTGGAGCACGTTCTTGATCTGCTCCGGGATGCTGCCGAGTTTTCCGGCATGAAAGACCTCCACCTTCATCTGCCCGTTTGAGAGCTTGGCGACTTCGGCGGCAAAGGCTTCGGCACCAACGCCCGAGTGCGTCGCGGGCGCATCGACCGTTCCCAGCTTCAGCACGATCTGCGCGTTCGCCGCCCCGGCCCCCAGGCACAAAGTGGCCAGGCCGGCCACCATTGCTTTCATCCAGCTTTTCATCATGGTCATCGCACGCTCCTTCAATCAAGTGTGTTTACGACGGAGAATTTTTCCACCCCGGGCGCCTGTCATCTGTCCGTCTTTCAGCGTGACAGCGCCGTTCACCACCACATGTCGCATGCCGCGTGCCAACTGGTTGGGCTCGAAGGTCGTTGCGGTTGCACAAAATACGTTTTCATCAAAGACCGCCAGGTCGGCGCAGCAGCCCTCGGCCACGCGCCCGCGGTCGGTCAGCCCCAGGGTGCGCGCTGGAAAGCCGGTCAGGCGCTCGACCGCCTGGGCCGCGCTCAGCAATTTGCGCTCATGGACCATGAAATGGAAGTACCACGCGGCCCAGCTGTAAGCACCATGAAACGCCGACCCGGCGAGCGGTCCGTCGGGCGCCAGCGTGGTCGCATCCGACGCCGGCATGCACAGTGGGTGCGCGAAGATCTGCGCCTGCTGGTCGGGCGTATAGGCGCGGATGATCACCATCGCGCGCTCCGGCGCTCCAAGGTCGGCGCGCAGGATGTCATACGCGATATCGAAGGCGTCGCGCCCGGTCTCACGCGCGAGCTCGCCGAAGCTGCGCCGCGAATACGCGGGGAAACGCGGATGGTCGAGCAGAACGATGCGGTCCCAGCCGCCGCCGGTGATGATGCTGCGCGTCTGGCGCATACGCTCGCGACTCGCGGGCGACGCCAAGTGCCGCGCCAGCGCACTCGGGCCAGCTTCGCTGGCCCATGGCGGAACGATGGTGTCGAGATAGGTCGTGCCGTACAGGCGGGTGTGCATGTCGAACGCGATGTCGACGCCGCGGCCGCGGGCGCGATCAATCAGCTCGAGCGACCGCTCGGCTTCCCCCTCCGAGGTCTTGCGCGGCAGCAGGTGCGAGATCTGGGTGCGTGCGCCTGCGCGTTCGCCGACGTCGATCGCCTCCGCAATCGCCGACACAGCCCCATCGTCGCGCCGGCGCGTGTGGCTGGCATACAAGCCATCCGCCGCCGCAGCGACCTTGCACAGTTCCAGCACTTCCTCGTCTGGTGCGCCCCGCTCCGCCGGGTATTCAAGTCCGGTCGAGTAACCCCAGGCGCCCTGGTCCAGCCCCTCGGCAAGCAGGGATTTCATCGCGCCGAGCTCTTCCCTGGTGGCGGCACGGTCTGCCACGCCCACGGCGGAACGGCGCAATTGGCCATTGGGCACCAGTTTGATGACGTTCACCGCCGGTCGCGCCCGCTCCAGCCGCTCGAGGTACTGCGCGACGCTGTTCCAGGTCAACGCGATCTGGTTGTTGAACCCGTAGATGTTCGCGCTGGCCGTATCGGGGTTGGCAATCGGCGCACAGCCGAATCCGCAGTTGCCAATCACCTCCAGCGTAACCCCTTGGGCAATTGCGCTGACGGCGCGCGGGTCGACCAGCAGTGTGTAGTCGGAATGGCTGTGGATGTCGATGAAGCCGGGTGCCACGCACAACCCGTGTGCGTCCAGCGTGTCGCGGGCCTGCACGCCCTCGCTGGACCCGCACAGCACGATGCGGCCATCACGCACGCCGACGTCGGCCCGGACTTGTCCGCCCTCGCCATCAAGGACCGTTCCATCGCGAATCAGCAGATCCACATCCATCATGCGACCCCTGTCCGTTCGCGCAGATGGCAGCGCAGAATCACCGTAGCCGCGGTATCGACCGCGCCATCCGAAACGACGACTCCATAGTGTTCGCGCGCAGCCGCCAGGCTGACTTTCTCATCGAGAACGTCTGAGAGCACGGCTGCCGGGTCGCGCGCCAGCGGGCTGCCATAGCCCCCTCCACCTGCGCTCACGTGCCGGAACACGTCGCCGGCGCTCCAGCGCACCGCCTCCATCGGCATGGTGGGCAGCGCATGTTCGCCCTGCGCGTTGACGAGGGTGTTTGACGAGGTCCCTCCGGGCAGCCCGCCATCCAGTCCATATGGCGGGTGGTCGCGCCGGTCGGCCCGGGTGGTGAAGACGGCTTCGGCGGCGGTGAGCCGGAACTCCCGTACGAACGCCAGGCCGCCGCGGTAGCGGCCCGCGCCGCCGGAGTCCTGCACCATGCCGTAGCGCAAGACCTCCAGCGGCAGCTCGGCCTCGATCAGCTCAACGGGCTGGTTGGACAGGTTCGCCGCCGGGTTGGAGATGCCTTCCACCCCGTCCTTGGTGGCGCGCGCACCCCACGTGCCGACCATCACCTCGGTGAGCACGAAGGGCCGACCCTTGTGGTAGCCGCCGGCCGCGAACAGCGTCGGGCCACCTTCACCAGCGGCGATGACCTTCTGCGGTGCCACCTGGGCCAGCGCGCCCATGATCGCGTCGAATACGCGGTACCCCATCACCCCGCGTGCCGCGCAGGCGGCGGGCAGCAACGGGTTCAGGATGGTCCCTTCGGGCGCGTGCACCTTGAGTGGCCGCATGTAGCCTTCGCAATTGGGGATGTCGGGGCTGGTGAGGCAACGGATCGCGCAATACGAGCAGGAGCGCACCATCGCGATCGGGCAGTTGATGGCGCCCTGGACCTGGGCCGCGGTACCGGTGAAGTCGACCTCCACTTCGTCGTCCCGCACGGTCACACACACGGCAATGCGCAGCGGGGTCGGCGTGTCGCCCAGGCCGTCGATCCAGTCCTCAAAGCGGTAGATGCCGTTCGGGATCTGCCGGATGAACGCACGCATCAGGCGTTCGGCCTGGTTCATGATCTGCTCGAGATAGGGGCGCAAGGCCGGGCCGCCGTAACGCTTGAGCAGCGCAAGGTAGCTGCGCTCCGCGACGGCGCATGCGGCGAGTTGCGCGCGCAGGTCACCCAGCACCTGCACCGGTTGGCGCGTGTTCTTCTCAATGATCCGGAACAGTGTGCGGTTCTCCTTGCCCGCCTCGAACAGCTTGAGCATGGGCAGGCGCAGGCCCTCCTGGAAAATGTCCGTGGCGTGGATCGCGACGCTGCCCGGCGCGATGCCGCCCACGTCGGAGTGGTGGGCCATGGTACAGGCGTAGCCTTCTACCGCACCGTCCCAGTACAGCGGCTTGATCACGTAGATGTCGGGCAGGTGCTGACCGCCGGCGCCGTACGGGTCGTTCATGATGAAGATGTCACCGGGCTGCATCTCGGCGGCATGTTCCTGGAGCAGGTGCTTCATCGCGTCCGGGAAGGCGCCGAGTTGCACCGCCAGCGTCAGGCCCTGGGCGATTACCGCGCCATGGCGGTCGCACAGTGCGGTGGAATAGTCCATGGAGTCGCGCACCACCGGCGAATAGGCGCTGCGCATGAGCACCAGCGCCATCTCGTCGGCAATCGACGAGAGCGCGTTCTTGACGATCTCCAACGTGATCGGGTCAATGGTGGCAGTGTTCATGGTGCCCACGGGTTACCCGCGTCGATCAGGATGTTGCCATGTGCGTCGAGTTCCGCGCTTGCGCCGGGCGGCACGATGCAGGTCGCGTCGAACTCCTCCACGATGAAGGGGCCGTCCCTGCGGCCGGATACAAGGTCGGAGCGGGCGAGCACCGGCACGTCAAGCAGCCCCCCAGGCGCGCCGAAGTACGCCTGACGTCGGCCGATCCGGGCCGGGCCCGACGCCGCGACTGCCGCGCGCAGGCCTTCGGCCAAGCCCTCCCGGCCCACCGGGGCGGCTGAGCCGACGATGCGGATGTTGATCAGGTCCACCGGATCGACCTGCGAACTGTGGCCGTAGGTTCTGGCGTGTTCCGCATGGAACGCCGCCTCGATATCGGCGACGCGCATCGCCGCGCTCACCGGCACCGTCAATTCGAACGCCTGGCCGGCGTAGCGCAGGTCGGCCAGACGCCGCACGCTGACGCGTGCGTCGGCGATGCCTTCGCGGCGCATGCCCTCGCGTACCAGCGACTCCAGCCGCTCGAAAGCCTGTAAGAGGTCGGTGGCGGCAATGTCGCTGGTCTGGCGCACCACAGACTGCTGCTGGCTGTGTTCCACGTTCGAGAACAGCAGCCCCGCCGCGCTGAAGACGCCCGGCGCCGGTGGAATGAGCACGCGGCGCATCTGCAGCTCGCGCGCGATGGCCACGCCCACAACCGGACCGTTGCCACCAAACGCAACCAGGCCAAAATCGCGCGGGTCGCGCCCCCGGTAAGTGGACACGGCCTTGACGGCACGGGTCATGGTGGCCACCGCGATCTGGTAGACGCCGTAAGCTGCCGCCAGCAAGTCCAGGCCCAGCGGCGCGGCGATGCTCCGTGCGATCACGTCGCGCGAGAGCCGCGCGTCGATGCGCAGCTTGCCGCCCACCAGGTAGTCCGGGTTGAGGTAGCCCAACGTGACCGCGGCGTCGGTGAAGGTCGGCTCTTCGCCGCCAAGTCCGTAGCAGGCCGGGCCGGGCACCGCGCCGGCACTGCGCGGACCGACCTTGACCGACCCAGCACCGTCGATCGACACGATGCTGCCCCCGCCAGCGCCGATCTCGGACACGTCGATGAACGGCAGCTTGATCGCATAGCCACCGCCCTTCACAAGCCTGGAGCTGACGTTGATGCCGGCGCCTACTTCGTACTCGGTAGTGCGTGCCGGTTCACCATCCTCGATCATGGCCGCTTTGGCGGTAGTACCGCCCATGTCAAATGAAATCACGTTGCCCAGCCCGGCCGAGCGCGCGATGTTGGCGCAGGCTATGACTCCGGCCGCCGGCCCCGACTCAACCAGGAAGGCCGGCTTTTCAACCGCCGTCGCGGCTGACATCGTGCCACCATTGGACTGCATGATGTGCAGAGCGCCCTGCACCCCGACTTCTTTCAGGCGCGCTGTGAGCGAACTGACGTAACGTCTGACCACCGGGCCAATGTAGGCATTCACCACGGCAGTACTGCTGCGCTCGTACTCGCGGATCTCCGGAAGAATGTCGGACGACAGGCAGACATAGGTGTCGGTAGGCAGTGCGCTGCGCAGGATCTCGGCCACCCGCTTCTCGTGGGCCGGATTCACATAGGCATGTAACAGGCAGATGGCCACCGACTCCACGCCCTGCTCCCGCAGGCGCTGCGCGATGACGCGGGCCTGCGTCTCATCCAACGCGGTCTTCACGGCGCCGCGGGCATCCAGGCGCTCTGCCACCTCGAATCGCAGGCGGCGCGGAACCAGTGGCGCGGGTTTGTCGTACTGCAGGTCGTACATCACCGGGATGCGCAGGCGGCGCATTTCCAGCACATCGCGGAAACCTTCGGTTGTGACAAGGGCGGTTCTGGCGCCCTTGTGCTCGAGGATGGTGTTGGTGGCCACCGTGGTGGCATGCACCACCGCATCGATGGCCTGCGGCTCCACGCCCAGCGTGACGCGTATCTCCTCAATGGCGCTCAGGATGGCGCGGCTGTAGTCGTCGGGCGTCGACGAGACCTTCAGGGTGCGCACGCTGCCGTTGCCACGCAGCACGATGTCGGTGAAGGTCCCCCCGATGTCACAGCCCAGCACATAACGTTCCATACCCAACATCGTGGCCAAGTTCGATTGAAAAAGATATTGAAATATTCTTGCGACTGAAGATAATCCTTTTTTATCATGCGCTTCAGTCTGGCCCAGCTCGAGGCCCTCATTTGGGTGGTCCGTCTCGGCAGCGTCCGGGCCGCTGCCGCGCGCCTGAACCTGACCCAGCCCGCTGTCTCGGTGCGTATCCGCGAACTGGAGACGAAGGTGGGCGGTGCGCTGATAATGCGAGACACCTACCGGGCCACCGCCTCACCGCTAGGGCGCGAGATCGCCGCACACGCGGAGCAGATCATCGCCGCCTGCGAAGACCTCGATGGCCGACTGGGGCATGGTGACGAACTGCGAGGACAGGTGCGGATCGGCGTCGCCGATACCTTCGCGATGACCTGTCTGCCAGATCTCATGCGCATGATCGCGCACCGGTTTCGACAGGCGCGCGCCGAAATCCGCGTCGACTTCAGCGCGCGCCTCGACAGTTCCCTGCAGGCAGGTGAGCTCGATATTGCAGTGCTCACCGCACCCGCACCCAACCCTTTGGTCACCGTGGAACCGCTGGCGGAACTAGAGCTCATTTGGGTCGCATCGCCGTCGCTCGGGCTGCGCGGCGGCACCTTCCGGCCCGGCGACCTCGTCGATCTGCCCATCATCACCAACCCGAACCCGTCGCAACTGCACAGCAGCATATTCGGGTGGTTCGCTTCTGCAGGCTTGCAGCCGGCACGCATCAACACTTGCAATAGCCTGGTGATCATGAAGACACTCGCGTCCGAAGGCGCGGGCATCAGCCTGCTGCCGGTCTCGATCCTGCGCGCCGAACTCGAATCTGCGCGCCTGGTCGCGCTGAAGGTCACGCCGCGGCTACGCGCACACAACCTGTCCGTCGCCTACCGTCGTGCGGCGCGCGGACATGGCATGCGCGCGCTGGCGCAGATGATTCACGAGATCGGGAGCAACAGTGACCTGACACAATACGCACCGCACGCCGGGCGCTAAGCCTGCCAGAATACGGCGCAACAGCGGTGCCAGATAATTTTGAAAAGCGCTAAGGAAGTGTCAGTTAATTAGTTTTACAACTTCTAACGAAGCTTGCGTGGTGGGCGCTAAATTCGTCGTGGCTCGTGCGGTGCAATCGCATAGTTCCAATCTCCGTGGAATTTGTCCGGCGCCATGCGTAGGGCGGCCATTGTCGCGTCATCCACCTTTATTCCGGTCAGATACTCATCGGTGTCGAGCGCTGCGCGCATCCGCAATCCTTTTGTGGTGGTCGTGCTTGCGATCAGATTGACCACCACCTCCAGACTCTCAAGCGGACGGCCACGCCAATTGCGCGTGATGTGGCAGAACATGCGGTGCTTGATCTTGTTCCACTTGCTGGTGCCTGGCGGTAGGTGGCAGACGTTGATCTGCAGGCCCGTGGCGTCCGCCATGCGCTGCAGCGCCACCTTCCACAGTCGCGCGCACGAGCCGTTGCTGCCGCCACCGTCGGCAGTGATAAGCAACTCCTTTGCATTCGGGTATGCCTTGCGTCCCATTGCTGGCGCATGCCGCCTGACATCTGCTGCGGGTAGCACTACGCAACATTCACTCCTGACTAGTCGCTCACGAACTGCTGCCACGTGGTCGCCACGTACTCGATGAACCGCGGGCCCATTCCCTGCCCTCGCAGGTAGGCGCGGCTGACTGGGCGCTCGACCGTGCGGAAGCCCGGGTCCGCCAGCGCACGTGCGGCAAAGTCATGGTGCAGCATTGCGCCGCGCCCGATGAGGACGAAGTCGGCACCCGTGTCGATACAGCGTTGCGCCGTGGCGGCGTCCATGATCTTGCCGGCAACGCCGAGCCGGGTTCGCCCGCGCTCCAGGCCGGCGAAGTGTTCGATCAGCGTCCGGCCCTTGTAGCCCTCATCCAGCGGCTCCTTGAAGGCGTCCCAGAGCGACATGTCGAGATAGTCGATCTTCCCGCACGCCATCATCGCTTGCGCCAGCGCGAGCGATTCAAGCATCGTTACGCCGAAGCGCTCGGGCGACAGCCGCAGGCCGAGCTGGAAGTCCTTGCCTGCACGCGCGCGGATACCGTCGACGATCTCGTTCAGCACGCGCGTCCGATTCTCGAACGAGCCCCCGTAGCGATCGGCCCGAAGATTGTTCGTTGCATCGAGGAACTGCGCCAGCAGATAGCCATGCGCACCGTGCAACTCGACGCCATCGAACCCGGCCGTCTGGGCGCGCAACGCAGCCAGAATGAAGTCCTCGACCAGTTGCTCGACCTCGGTGGTCGAAAGGGCGCGCGCGCCGGTCCCGGCGTCGTCCCATGGCGCCACAGCGCGCTCGCCGGTCAGTGCGGCGTCAGAGCGTCGGCCCGAATGCTGGATCTGGACCGCGCACAGGCTTCCTGCTTCATGCAGTCCGCGTGCCAGCCGTTTCAGCCCTGGCAGGTGGGCGTCTGACCAGATGCCGAGCTGCCCCGGAAAGCCCTGGCCCGACGCCTGGACGTGGGCGGCGCAGGTCATCGTCAGCCCGAAACCGCCCTGCGCGCGCATCATCAGCCAGTGAGTTTCATCGTCGGACAGGGTCCCGTCGGTGTGGCTCTGCCAATTGGTGAGCGGCGCCAACATGAAGCGGTTCTTCATGGTGGGCCCGCGGACGAAGGCAACCGGGTCGGACAGGGTCCTGGTCTGGCTCAGAGTAGTCAATTCGATACTTTCATGGATGGGGCCGGCCGTGCACAGCGCCAGGATGCTGGCGATTCAACGTGCCACGGCGGCAGACAGGTGATAGCCCAAGTCTACCGAGTCGACACCAGACGACGCTCACCCGGACGGCTGACACCGTGCCTGGTGTTTGCCCCGGTAGCGCACTGGCGCGGCGGCGCTGCGCACATCGGTATGTCCCGTTGAGGATTCTCTGTTTAACCCCCGCCATGCGCGTTCGAATCCGAAACGGGATGATTTGCACGCCAACACCGTGCAGCGTGTGCCCGGGGCACACTGAAGCGGTTTGGTGGGCGAAGGACCCACTTTGTACGGAGCATCCCTGACGTTCATGCAGCGCGCCGCGCCTCTGGCGGCCATATGCGGCTGCGCCTGGCACGACCAGAATTCTCTGACCGGGCGTGATTCCCTTGGGATTACCTGCGGACGAATCCGCTTTTCCACAAAGTCAACAACAACCAAGTTCGTGGCGTCCATTGTTCGGGGTCCGATTCACGTTGGCAAAGGCGATCCTTTGCCGAACACCAGTTTCACAAGAAAATGTGAATAAATGAAGAACCACGCCGCAAGCAGCGCGGTATCGGGGTATCGGGGCATCCAATACCAAAGAGGGAGCGCCCAAAGGGGCGGGGAATTTACCCGCCATGATGAAATCGTTTGTGAAACTTGGACTTCATCTAAAACTGACTCCGGTTTGAAACCCCGGCCTTCACGCCGGTGGGAGCCGACCCCGGCTTAAGGGCCGGGGTTTCGGGGGAGACCGTTTTGGGAGGGGATGCAAACCACTTCCAAAACACGTTTGACCGACAGGCC
>Ga0209591_10006560_pt1 | contig 12928 bp, 4 predicted proteins | sample MAT01_FD_187207 | JGI IMG/M metagenome (GOLD analysis project Ga0209591, IMG submission 187207) | Freshwater microbial communities from Lake Fryxell liftoff mats and glacier meltwater in Antarctica - MAT-01 (SPAdes) (version 2) | ecosystem: Environmental > Aquatic > Freshwater > Ice > Liftoff...
TATTGAGTTGACGGGAACAGGAGAATCCACAATAGTAAAATCACTTGCCGGATTTGGATATAGATTAAAGAACTCTTGAATAGATTCTTCGGTGGAAGTGTATTGGATGGTTTGTGTATTTGAACATCCAAATTCATTTGTTACTGTAAGACCATATTCACCATTGCCCATAATTGGAATTGAATCGGTGAGACCAACAATGGTTCCATTGAACGTCCATTCATAAGTTTCAAAGTCCTCTTCAACCCACATGTAATCATCAATTGTGATCAATGGTGTCGAGGGCGCTACAATTTCAAGCGTCAAATATTGGTAGATAAAACTTAGAGCAGAACAATTATTGCTAATTGAAACATCGCATGTGAATAATCCTTCTACGGGTTGATCAACTATGATCATTTGTCCACTTGCAAGATAGCCTTCTTCACTATACCAATCATAGGTGGCCCCATCTATTTCGGGTTCGAAAGACAATTCTATGGGTCCTTCACAAATGCTTAATTCTGTTGGGCCTGGATCTTCCGGAAGCTCTAGGTTGCTGTCAATAGTAAGAGTGTACATCAAAACGTTTGCGGTTTCATCAGTGCCACAATCATTCGCAGCATAAGCATAAACATAATATTCACCAGATGATTCCTCTGTTGCTTCGAAATTATAATTGGTTCCGCTAAATATTAATTCGTTATTGAGAAACCATTCGACCAAGTAAGGTTCATCTTCCGTTAAATATTCCATTTCGATCATATCTCCTGAACAACCGGACAAAATGAGGTCCGAGAAAAATGGATCCACTGTCGGGTTGAACGAGACAATTAGTTCAAACAAGTTGTATTCTGCTTGGTGTATTCCACAAGAGGCAATTGCGGTAACTAAACAGGAATAAACTCCGTCGCTTTCCGAGTTTACATTTACCAAAAGACTTGTCCCATCGCTCAATTCAATTCCATCGTGAAACCAAGTGTATGTCATTTCAGCACCGGGAATCGCAATGTCGCATTCAAGTGTAATATTATCTTCATCACAAACATCAATGCTCTGAAGATTCAATTCTACGGGAAATTCGGGACCTTCTTCAACAAGTATGTTCACATATTCGAAAGTTTGGCTGATTCCGCAATTCCACATTACAGACATAATAAGTTCAATTTCATGAAATCCGAGTTCTAAGACAGCACTTGATATGGATGGGCCTGTACCGAGAATCTCTCCATTGTCTATCCAACTATATTCAACTACTCCAGGAAATACCGTTGATGCATCAACAGATATCTCTGAAGGAAAACCTTCGCAAGTAACGTATTCGCTAGTCAATGAATAGGTGAGGGGATAAGGCTCTGATTCCACAACATTATACATTAAAAAAGTTTCTTCGGCACTCCCGCAATTATTCGATGAAGTGACATGGCAATAGAACTGGCCGTAGTAATGTTCTCCTAGGCTTACTACCAAGGTTTGGTTGATTCCGATGACCTCATTGTTGTGAATCCACTCGTATGAATCGATACTGACGTTTGCAGTAAAACCGAAGTACAAATCTTCGCCGCAAGGTGCTAATATTGTTTCTGATTCGGTCGGTGTAATTTCAATGTTGTCGCCGGGTAATATCGTGTATAGTAAAAACCATTCAGAAATATAAGTGCATTCATTACCATAATAGGGTGCGCCATAGTAATCACCAAAGTAGTATTCACTCACTATGCCAATGGGTAATGTCTGGCCAGTCCCTATGTAGCTTCCATTGAAGTACCACTCGTAAGCTGCTGCCGGATGGTCGGTTTCAAAGATTAAGTCAATGGTTTCTCCAATACATGCATATACAGTTTGATATTCGGAGGTAGGTGGGAATACTTCCGGAAGCGCCAGTATTGATAGGTCCCATGAGTAGGTATCTACTTCGCTGGCGCAACCTCCAGAACCGGTAATGCTAACAGACAAGGTACCACTATCTGATGCCGACAATGATTCTATGTAAAGTGTGGGATCCGTGGAAACGACCACATCATTGATAGTCCATACATAGCTAATTACAGGATACCCGAATGCTGATACAGGTAATTCTAAAGAAAAACCTTCGCAATATGGGTCTATAAATTGAGGTGCGGATGTATATATACTGTAGTTGTCGAGTATCGTAATTTCAATTGATTCGGATTCAATGTTGAACGATCCACAAACCGAACTGACAATGACGTAGCTGGTGTATATACCGGATTGGAATCCTTCGACGTTCGAAACAATAAATGGATTGCCCTGTCCTATGTAGTTTTCACCCTGATACCACAGAGCAGAACTAATAGTTCCATAGCTGGTTTCTGCAGTCAATTCAAAGGATCCTCCTTCACACAAATCATATTCTGTAGACGAAATACTCAACGTTGGTGCAATATTTTCAATGGCTGTGAAATTGGCATACAAAATCAAGTCATAAGTTCCACATTCATTCGAATCAGTGATGTGGCATTCGTAGGTGCCGGTGTCTTGAGCATCCACATTCAAAATGATGAGAGTTGTATTTGTCGAAAGAAGAATTCCATCTTTGTACCATTCTACACCTTCAAAGCTTGCTTCGGTGTCAAATGAAATAAAACCTGTTCCTCCAATGCATGCCTGTGGATTTTCGACCTGCAGAGTGGCTACAAATACAGGTAGCGGGCATAGTGAATTATCCTTTCTTAAAATTCCTAGATCTGGAGATCCAATAAATCCTATATCATCAGTCGATCGCCAAATAGTACCCAAACTTTGAGTTGTAATATATGGAGGTGTTACATCTGTCCAATTGCTGCCTCCGTTGGTTGTTTCCATCAATCTGAATTCACCCCCAAATGAATCTACTCCCATTCCATGACTCGCATCATAAAAGTGAAGCGAGGAAAGATAACCCATTAATGAAGGAATGTTGATAGTGCTCCAATTGGCTCCTCCATTCGTTGTTTTGTACAAAATATCTTGTGTGCTGTGCCATCCTATGCTGCTATTTAGGTAGAAACACTCCGGGAGGTCGATACTTGTTGCAAGGGTTGTATTCTTAATCCAATTAATTCCTCCATCGCTGGTGTAATAAATGTATCCGCTATCGCCTGATAATCGACCATTCATCGTATTTGTAAACTCCATGTCATATAGGGGAAAGACTACTAATGGTAACGCTACATTATAGTTTCCCGTTCCCCAAGTTTCTCCACCGTCAAACGAATTGTGAACGATCATATTGTTGCTTAGGACGTGGATATTCATTGCATCCAATGCGACAATTTTTCCACTTGTGATGGTTGCATTTTTTATTGTCCAACTTTGTCCCCCGTCTGTGGTTTTAGATAGTCCAGCGCTACCAATGGCAAAACCTGTTAGCGGGTCTACAAAGTCGATCGCGGAAACTACAGAAGGCGCAGTCATAAGATGCCAATTCTCTCCTCCATTCGAGGTGTGCATCAAACCAGGACTAAATCCAAATGCTCCAATGGCGTATGCTTCTGCGCTATTCAAAACATCTATTCCTGTCACATAGTTGAAGCCGCTGTTTATTTCAGTCCAGGCGGTTCCATTGTTCTGAGTTCTGTATATCTGACCGCCAAAACCTGCCAAAATTATCTCTGAGGTACTTGTATTGTAAAAGTGATAAGTGCTCCGATTTTGAGGCCAGCTATATAAATTATTCCAAGAACCCCCACCATTAATAGTCCTATAGATTCCACTGAGCGAACTAACTAGAATTGTATTGTCAGTTTGAACTAACATCGCCTGATTAATAATTCCTGTTGGAATATCAGTCCAGCTTGAACCATTGTTCTCCGATTTTCTTATTCCACTGTAGCCTCCTCCGATGAGCGCATATATGTTTCCTGTATCGGAAAATTGAATGTCAGTGACTCCGTATGTGGTCACATTAATATTGATGAGGCTCCAATTTAATCCGGCATTGATGCTTCTATGTACTTTTCCGTTGCCTCCAGAAGTCCAAACTGTGTTGGCATTTTGGAAGTAAATCCCAGTAATTCCATCACCCAAAAACAATACTTCCGACCACGTTTCTCCAGCATCGGTACTCCTGAAAACACGCGAGTTCGTAGCAGCTAGAATATTGTTGTCATCTAGTGCTTCAACGATATAGAAATTCCCAAATCCATCGGGCAAGTCTCCATGCTGAATCCACGATTGACCACCGTCATTGGTCTCCCGCACCGACCAAGTAGACTGGTCTTCCATAATGGCCCATCCGTTTTGGGTATCTTGAAAGTCAATACACACGAATTTCTTGATGTCCTCATAGTATGCACTTGTCCAGCTATTGCCATGATCATTTAATCTGAAAAAGAAATTCTCAAATGCAACATAACCAAAGCTTTCTCCATCGAAGAAGTTCGTGCTAAATTGGAAATCTCCCGACTGCCAATGTGGGGTCCATAGCTGTGCACTCAGATTGTTCTCAGTACAAATCAATAAAAGGGCGGACAGTATTAAATACTTCATAGATGTATATTTTGAGTTCTAGCAAGTGCTAAATTTCGTGCCATTCGTATCAATGGGAACCTCAAAAGAATTATTTAATTTTTCTTTTTGGGTCCCTCTAAAAACCTCTTTTATCCCGTATTGGAAGCATCTTGAGGTTAATGCGCTGCAGGATTCTCGAATCTGCACGATGGAACAAAGTAATAGTTCGACCTATGAATCCCGATATCTCTATCGCGTGATTCGTGTTTATGTTTCGTGAAGCCAAATTAGACTAATTCTGCTTATTAAACCCAGATACCACATTGGGATTCGGTATGAAGTGCCAAGTGTTAGCAATCAATGTAAACTAGGTGATTTACTCGGTGTTTTCCACCACTTAGATTCGAACATTCCGCGATCTGCTTCCCATGTATTTCTGAAGGTTGTCTCGCGGGATTGGGCCCGCACGAATTTATCAGAATGTGCTATAATTTTGAATTTGGTCGAAACGTGAAAGAGGTTTGTAGAGGTTCCTATAGTTAAATCCTACATGAGACTGAGCAGTGCACATAAAAATAAAGGTTCGATGTATTAGATCCGAGAGATATTTTGGTTTTGCTCTCCCATCGTATGGTTTGGCGAATACTTAAATTGATTTCTCGAAGTTCTTTGGGCTACATGGGCGAAAGGGAATAACGAAATTGAATACTCAGGAATTTGTCGAGGGTATCTGTATAATGGAAGTATTGAACTATAAAAGTCAATGGAATCGGATATTTGTGAAGGTATATTGAATTTTGTAGTTTCCATTCAATAAATAGATCACACCGTTTGCTCGTTTATGATAAAAGTACCAGATCAATGCATTACTTTCGACTTGTATAAAAAAAAGGACATTCATGAAGAATTTATTGGTGTTAGGAATAACTCTTTTGGTTTGGGCAAATGCTATAAACGCACAGAGCATTGAAAGGTCGGTTATCTCATCTTATGGCATGTCTTATAGTGGCAATGGCATAAAGGTGGATATGACCGTGGGAGAAGTGGTGACCTTCACCGGATCTTCTGCCAGCGTTAAAATAACTCAAGGTTTCCACCAACCCTTGGTAATCGGAAATACTTGTCTTGGCGATTTCGATTTTAATGGTTCGGTTGGCCTTGCCGATTTGCTCCTGTTTATTTCAGATTATGGATGTCTGTCTGCTTGTGGTATTACCGATTTGGACAATAACGGGGCTGTTGGTGTTTCTGACCTATTGCTATTCTCCGCTGTATATGGAACAGTGTGTCCTTGAGTACGATTCGTCAAACTAGGAAAACTCGCTCCGAATAGCTATCGGAGGTAAGTCGATGGATGATATTTAGATACCCTTTTATATCGTTTATGTTTACCGTTGATAGGCCCTTTTATGTCGTTTATGTTTAGCGTTTAGGATCTATAACAGTCCAATTCAGTTTTCACTACATTGAACCCAGAATCCGCATTGGAAATCTAATGCAACTCTAACCCTCTTTGACATCAAGCACTTTCTCGATTTTTATTCTTGATGCATGAAGTGTTAAATGCCGTTATAGTATCTGTTGTCTCGGCTGAGCCGAGATTAGAGATACATAAACCCGAATCGCGCGATGGAGATACTGGAATTCATCGGTCGAACTATTACTTTGTTCCATCGTGTAGATTCGAGAATCCCGTAGCGCATTAACCTCTAGATGCTTCCAATGCGCAATGCGGGATAGACGGTATAAAAATCTGGCGATAGCACTTGCTATCTTCGGGGTTTATACCAATTCTGCTTATAAAATAGCCCAAACTATTTTATGAGCATAAATGGTATTAGCACTTCGTAGCCAATCCCAATGCGGTTTCTGGGTTGAACTAAACAGAAATCGCAACGGCATTTACCACTTCATGCATGGAAGATACGGCAGCGCCTTAGCGAAAGCAGACTTCCAATGCGCATTGCTGGATGGACCATTTCTGGAAGTCACATGATTATAACGTTGGTGTTATTTGCGTTTTCCCTCAAGTTTTGCGCCGCCTTGTTCGAGCAACATAGTATTGATCTTTCCCGATCCATCTTTTCCGAAGGTGAACTTTGCACCTACTTCCTTCGCCTCAAAAGTGGTTTCGCTAGTGGCTTTTAATTCGAGTTCACCTTGACCTGTGCCTTGTCCATATAGTTTACCATCTCTCACACTTACTGTGAACATAAATCCCGGCATCAATTCATAATCGCCGACTAATTCTTCCAGTTTCTTGAGGTCAACGGTAATATATTTAGACGGAGCAGGAAGAGCTTCGGAGGTCTTTATCCATGTAGAGGGACGTTGACCACTTCCATCGAAATAGAGTGATTCAATTTTGCCTTTTTTGTTTCTTTTGAAAGAGATGTTCGCAAGTGCATCATGAAAGAAAAACTCATCCTTTGCACTAGGAGTTAATTCATAAACTACACTGCCTTCGCGCTGCGAATAGAGTTTTCCATTTTCAAAAGTGATGAATCGTTTAATATCATCAAACTTGTAAACTCCTGGATATTCACGAAGGTTTTTTTCATCCAACACAGTTGCATTTTGAAGATAGGGTTTACCCAACACGAGCCCTGCTATTTCAGCGGTAATGGCTGTTGGCCCATCTGCTTCTCTATTGGTGAGCACAACAATATAAAGATCTTGGTCGGGCAGATAACAAGCATTTGAAACAAAGCCGTTGATGCCTCCGCTGTGTTCTATCGTCCTCTCTCCTCGAGTAAGCCCAAGCATAAATCCAAAACCATAATAAGTGTCTTTACCATCTGCGAGCAGTCCTCCTTTGAATGCCCTTTCAAGGGAGGCTTTTGAAACGAATTTACCATCATGGATTGCCCTGTTCCATGTGTACATATCTTCAGTATTGCTAATCAAAGAGCCCGCAGCATGGGGCCAGGTCATGCTTATATAAGGCCCATTCATCCATCCGTCGCCATCGGGAGTATACCCCTTTACTTTGTTTGGAACGATCTCATGGTTTATTTCAAAGCGACTGTTTTTCATGCCGAGTGGTTCAAATATATTCCTCTGCACATAGTCGGCATAACTCATACCGCTTACCTTTTCTATTACAGCACCCAACAGTATGTAGCCCGAATTACTATAATTCCATTTCGTTCCCGGTTCGAAATCGAGGGGTCTGTTGTTGAAGTAGGCAATGACAGAATCTAGAGGTGCATCTTTCATCGAACGCTGAGCAAAGAAGTCCTCAAAATCGGTATAGCTAGGTACTCCGGAGGTGTGATGCACGATTTGATCTATTGTGATAGCCTCTTTCCAAGTCAATTGGGGTATATATTTCTTGATATCATCTTGCACATTGAGTTTGCCTTCTTCGTGCAGTTTAAGAATAGACATGGCCGTGAACTGCTTGGAAATACTGCCTATACGGAAGATCATGTCAGGTTCTATGGAGACATTTAGATCCATATCAGCAATGCCTTTTGCAGACTTGTATATTGTCTTGCCTTTGTGTACAACAAGCACAGAGCCGCCTGGCGCTTTGTCATCGAAGTATTTTTCTACTACAGCATCGAAGTCTTTTGAAGTAGGTACTTGCTGAGATAGTGCAGTGAATACGGCGCAAAGGAAAGAAAGCGACAGAAATAATTGTCTCATAAAAGAATGAATTTATTTGGTGTTTTGCAGAGGCTGAATTTAGATCAAAGTTACATATAGAGCCCACTGAAATCGGGAGAAATATGAAACTAAGAAGAAAGCGAGAACAGGTAAAAGGGACGATTTTCCGAAAATGCGAAGGGTTGATTATTGATTTTTTTTTCATTTTGGGAATGGGAAGGGGAGATTTTCGATGTTCTTTGGGAGCCTCTGCGGTTGATTTTTGACCTTTAGAGGTAGCATTAGAGGGATGAGTTGAAATTATTTTCAAATTTTTCTTACTGACTTTCAGCGTGATATAAAATAATCATAAAATAATTTTGGAGAAATGTTGCACCGGTAGAAAACACATGTACTTTTGCGGCCGCTTTTGAAGGAAGGGAGTTTGATAACAGCAAGCAGTTAAAAAAACTTCAGAAAGATTTGTTTCGGAGTTCAAAAGCACCGTATGTTTGCCCTCCCTTTTTCGAAAGGGAAGTTGGAAAAAGTTCTTTGAAATAATACAGCAGCGAATAGGTAAGAAAAACGCGAGTCAAAAAAAGGATTTCAAAATCTTACAATGGAGAGTTTGATCCTGGCTCAGGATGAACGCTAGCGGCAGGCCTAACACATGCAAGTCGAGGGGCAGCATGAACAATAGCAATATTGTTCGATGGCGACCGGCGCACGGGTGCGTAACACGTATGCAACCTACCTCATACAGGGGCATAGCCCAGAGAAATCTGGATTAATTCCCCATAATATATAGATAAGGCATCTTATTTATATTAAAGTCACAACGGTATGAGATGGGCATGCGTCCAATTAGCTAGTTGGTGAGGTAATGGCTCACCAAGGCTTCGATTGGTAGGGGGTCTGAGAGGATGATCCCCCACACTGGTACTGAGACACGGACCAGACTCCTACGGGAGGCAGCAGTGAGGAATATTGCGCAATGGAGGAAACTCTGACGCAGCCATGCCGCGTGAAGGACGAAGGCCCTATGGGTTGTAAACTTCTTTTGTACGGGAAAAAACCCTTGCTCGTGAGCGAGGTTGATGGTACCGTAAGAATAAGCACCGGCTAACTCCGTGCCAGCAGCCGCGGTAATACGGAGGGTGCAAGCGTTATCCGGATTTATTGGGTTTAAAGGGTCCGTAGGCGGATCGTTAAGTCAGTGGTGAAAGCCCACAGCTCAACTGTGGAACTGCCATTGATACTGGCGATCTTGAGTGCGTGTGAAGTTAGCGGAATGTGTGGTGTAGCGGTGAAATGCTTAGATATCACACAGAACACCAATTGCGAAGGCAGCTGGCTAACACGCAACTGACGCTGAGGGACGAAAGTGTGGGGATCAAACAGGATTAGATACCCTGGTAGTCCACACCGTAAACGATGATTACTAGATTTTGGCCGTAAGGTCAGAGTCCAAGCGAAAGTGTTTAGTAATCCACCTGGGGAGTACGTCCGCAAGGATGAAACTCAAAGGAATTGACGGGGGCCCGCACAAGCGGTGGAGCATGTGGTTTAATTCGATGATACGCGAGGAACCTTACCTGGGCTTGAAAGTTAGTGACCGCTCCTGAAAGGGAGTTTTCCGCAAGGACACGAAACTAGGTGCTGCATGGCTGTCGTCAGCTCGTGCCGTGAGGTGTCGGGTTAAGTCCCATAACGAGCGCAACCCCTATCTTTAGTTGCCAGCGGGTAATGCCGGGGACTCTAGAGAAACTGCCCGTGTAAACGGTGAGGAAGGTGGGGATGACGTCAAGTCATCACGGCCCTTACGTCCAGGGCGACACACGTGCTACAATGGCAAGAACAACGGGTCGCAAACCGGTAACGGGGAGCTAATCCTTAAATCTTGTCTCAGTTCGGATCGAGGTCTGCAACCCGACCTCGTGAAGCTGGAATCGCTAGTAATCGCGCATCAGCCATGGCGCGGTGAATACGTTCCCGGGCCTTGTACACACCGCCCGTCAAGCCATGGAAGTTGGGAGTGCCTAAAGTCGGTCACCGCAAGGAACTGCCTAAGGCAAAACTAATGACTGGGGCTAAGTCGTAACAAGGTAGCCGTACCGGAAGGTGCGGCTGGAACACCTCCTTTATAGAGAAAACGATTCGCTTTTTTTTATACTATCGTTGCTGTATTTCCATTTTATTTTAGTCCTGTAGCTCAGTTGGTTAGAGCACTACACTGATAATGTAGGGGTCAGCAGTTCAAATCTGCTCAGGACTACGTAAAATAAAATGGGGAATTAGCTCAGCTGGCTAGAGCACTAGCTTTGCAAGCTAGGGGTCATCGGTTCGAATCCGATATTCTCCACAATTGTATTCATGCGTTTAATCGCGTGCCTACACAGATCCGGAATTGTCCGGTATCGATAAGTTCTTTGATGTATTGAAAGAGTTTTAATAAGCAATTAAGGGCAGATGGAGGATGCCTTGGCTCTTGATAGCGATGAAGGACGTGATAAGCTGCGATAAGCTGCACCGAGGCGCAAATAGCCTGCGAAGTGCAGATTTCCGAATGGGGTAACCCTTCCCGATGAAGTCGGGAAAACGTCGCAAGACGTAGCAAACCCGGAGAACTGAAACATCTTAGTACCCGGAGGAAAATAAAATAATAATGATTCCCGTAGTAGTGGCGAGCGAACTGGGAAGAGCCCAAACCAGCGTTGTTTAGGCAATGCTGGGGTTGTAGGACTACATTTAGTTGAACAATAGATCTTGGAAGTGTTCTGGAAAGTACAGCCATAGCGGGTGATAGCCCCGTACAAGTGCTGATTGTTCGATGAGTAGTATCCTGAGTAGCGCGGGACACGAGAAATCCTGTGTGAATCTGCCAGAACCATCTGGTAAGGCTAAATATATCAAGAGACCGATAGTGAACTAGTACTGCGAAGGAAAGGTGAAAAGAACCGCGAACAGCGGAGTGAAAGAGAACCTGAAACCATCTGCTTACAAGCGGTCGGAGCGCAAGTGACGACCTGCCTTTTGCATAATGAGCCTACGAGTTATTCCTCTTTGGCAAGGATAACCCTGTATCAGGGGCATCCGAAGCGAAAGCAAGTCCGAATAGGGCGATTTAGTCAGAGGGGATAGACGCGAAACCTTGTGATCTACCCATGGCCAGGTTGAAGTCTCAGTAACATGAGATGGAGGACCGAACCCGTTAACGTTGAAAAGTTTTGGGATGAGTTGTGGGTAGGGGTGAAAGGCTTATCAAACTGGGAAATAGCTCGTTCTCCCCGAAATGCATTTAGGTGCAGCCTCATGTCTTCGTGCGATGGGGGTAGAGCTACCGATTGGGCTAGGGGGTGTCACAACCTACCAAACCCTGACGAACTCCGAATACCATCTCATAAACATGGGAGTGAGGGTATGGGTGCTAAGGTCCGTATCCGAGAGGGAATAAACCCAGACTATCTGCTAAGGTCCCTAAGTATGTGCTAAGTTGAAAAAACGTGGTGTGGTTGCATTGACAGCTAGGATGTTTGCTTGGAAGCAGCAATTCATTTAAAGAGTGCGTAACAGCTCACTAGTCGAGCGATCATGCGTGGATAATAATCGGGCATAAGCACAACACCGAAGCAATAGGTCCGTAAGGACGGTAGGGGAGCATTCGCAACTGCTGCGAAGGTGTTTCGTAAGAAATGCTGGAGCGTTGCGAAAAGAAAATGTAGGCATAAGTAACGATAAAGGCTGTGAAAAACAGCCTCGCCAAAAGACCAAGGGTTCCTGATCAATGTTAATCAGATCAGGTTTAGTCGGGTCCTTAGGTATATCCGAAAGGAGAAGCCGATGGAAAACAGGTTGATATTCCTGTACTTGCTAGTCAATAAAAGTGACGGAGAAACGTGGTGGTTACGTACTGACGGAATAGTACGTTGAGCCGAGCCTTCGGGGGAAGCGAAACCATAAAATTTCTTCCAAGAAAAGCGAGATTAGCGATCCGTACCCTAAACCGACACAGGTGGTCGAGATGAGAATTCTAAGGCGCTCGAGTGAATCACGGTTAAGGAACTAGGCAAATTAGTCTCGTAACTTCGGGAAAAGAGACTCCCTCCGCAAGGAGGGACGCAGAGAAATGGCGGTGGCGACTGTTTACCAAAAACACATGGCTATGCTAAATCGAAAGATGATGTATATGGCCTGACACCTGCCCGGTGCTGGAAGGTTAAAAGGAGATGTCATCCGCAAGGAGAAGCATTGAATTGAAGCCCCAGTAAACGGCGGCCGTAACTATAACGGTCCTAAGGTAGCGAAATTCCTTGTCGGGTAAGTTCCGACCTGCACGAATGGTGTAACGATCTCCGCACTGTCTCAACCGTGAGCTCGGTGAAATTGTAGTCTCGGTGAAGATGCCGAGTACCCGCAACGGGACGGAAAGACCCTGTGAACCTTTACTATAGTTTAGCATTGGAGTTGTTTAAACGATGTGTAGGATAGGTGGGAGACTTTGAAGTGGCCTCGCTAGGGGTCATGGAGTCGTCCTTGAAATACCACCCTTTGTTTAATTGATTTCTAACCCAAGGGGACAGTGCTTGATGGGTAGTTTGACTGGGGTGGTCGCCTCCGAAAGAGTATCGGAGGCTTTCAAAGGTACCCTCAGTACGGTCGGTAATCGTACGTAGAGTGCAATGGCATAAGGGTGCTTGACTGTGAGACTGACAAGTCGAGCAGATACGAAAGTAGGACATAGTGATCCGGTGGTTCCGCATGGAAGGGCCATCGCTCAAAGGATAAAAGGTACTCCGGGGATAACAGGCTGATCACTCCCAAGAGCTCACATCGACGGAGTGGTTTGGCACCTCGATGTCGGCTCGTCACATCCTGGGGCTGGAGAAGGTCCCAAGGGTTCGGCTGT
>Ga0209591_10006561_pt1 | contig 12927 bp, 10 predicted proteins | sample MAT01_FD_187207 | JGI IMG/M metagenome (GOLD analysis project Ga0209591, IMG submission 187207) | Freshwater microbial communities from Lake Fryxell liftoff mats and glacier meltwater in Antarctica - MAT-01 (SPAdes) (version 2) | ecosystem: Environmental > Aquatic > Freshwater > Ice > Liftoff...
TGGGACGGCTTCCGCTTCTGGACCCGCGCCCGAAAAGTCACGTCCAAGTGGGCCAAGCAATCTGATCAGACGTGGATGGGGTGATAGGCCGCATCGGTCCGCCTTGGTCGGGCGCCACTCCTCCCGGTCGCGCGACCATCGAGGAGAGCCTGGGCATCCGGGCGGGCTCCAGGTCGTCGCGGCATCCCGACCGAAGGCGTCCGTTAGCTGGTCCGTGGAAGGTCGCCGAGCTTGCTCGGCCGGCGTGACAAACGAGACAGGACCAAAAAGGTCCGATTCCTGTTGCGCGCGTAGAATCTGGGCTTAGACTCCGTGCCGGTCGTGCGCAGGCGCGACCGTGATGCCCACATGAGACGGCAGGAGAGGCTCGGGGATGAACGACCCGGTCGAGTTCGAGCGCGAGACATCGGTCGTGCAGATCCCGGACGGCACGCCGTTGACAGTGCCGGCCGGCACTCGCGGCTACGTGATGCAGGTGCTGGGCGGCAACTACACGTTGCGGCTCGACACCGGGCACCTCGTGCGGGTGGCCGGGCACGAGGCGGGCGCGATCGGCCGGGAGGTCGCGGTCGAGGCGATCGGGCCCGCGGCCGAAGGTGACATCGAGCAGCAGGTCTGGGCGCAGCTCAAGACCTGTTTCGATCCGGAGATCCCGGTCAACATCGTCGACCTCGGGCTCATCTACGGCCTCGTCGTCGAGGACAATGGCGATGGCAAGATCGTCAAGGTCACGATGACGCTGACGGCACCCGGCTGCGGCATGGGCCAGGTCCTCAAAGACGATGTCGAGTCAAAGGTGCGCGCGATCGCAGGCGTTTCCGATGCCCAGGTCGAGCTCACGTTCGAGCCGCCGTGGGGCCCCGACCGCATGACCGAAGAAGCCCAGCTCGAGCTCGGATTCTATTAGCGCTCCCTGACGACTGCGTTTCTGGCGGATGTACTCGGGGCGGTGGCATGTTCCGCCGTGATGCGTCACGCCGATCTCATGGTCGTTTGCAGTCTTGGCCTGGTGGCCTGCGCCAGCCGGCCTTACTACGAGCCCTCCGACCCGATGCCCGACACGTCGGGCTCCGAAATTCGCTACGAGGATCGCGTCGACGAGCCCGCTGACGCGCCGGAACCGGCCACGCTCGAGGCGCCGGTCACGTTGGCAGCGGTCGGCGACATCATGCTCGGCTCGACCTACCCGTATGTCGACGGGCGCGATCTGCCGCCGCCCGACGACCGCCCAGCCGGCCTGATGACGCCGTTCGCGCCGATCCTGCAGACGGCCGACGTCGCGTTCGGCAACCTCGAAGGCGCCATCGTCGCGAGCGACAATGCGCTCGCCAAGCCCAAGTGCGTCGCCACCGTCAAGGGCTGCTTCGCGTTCAGGATGCCGCCCGAGCTGGCACCGCAGCTGCGCGCCGCGGGCTTCGATCTGTTGTCGATGGCGAACAACCACGTGCTCGACTTCGGCGAGGCCGGGCGTGCCGCGACGCGCGCGACCCTGGTCGAGCTCGGCCTCGGATTCTCGGGCCAGCGCGGCGACATCGCGCGCATGGAGGTGCGCGGACGCAAGGTGTCGATGGTCGCCTTGTCGAACTACGCCTACGCCTACAACCTCAACGATCTCGCTGATGCGACGGCCATCATCGCAGCCGAGGCGGCGGTCTGCGACATCCTGATCGTCTCGTTCCACGGCGGCGCGGAAGGTCCCGACCGCATGCGCGTGCCGATCGGCCCCGAGTACTTCCTCGGGCGCAATCGCGGTGACCTGCGCGTCTTCGCGCGCGCCGCGGTCGATGCCGGTGCCGACGTCGTGCTCGGTCATGGGCCCCACGTCGTGCGCGGTATCGAGCTCTATCGCGATCGACTCATCGCGTATTCGCTCGCGAACTTCGCGACTTACAAGCGCTTCAACCTGACCGGCGTCAACGGGCTCGCCTACGTGCTCGAGCTGGCGCTCGCAGGCGATGGCCGCTTTCTCGCGGGTCGCGCGCACGCGCTGAAGCAGGTCGGCCTCGGTGGCCCTGTCGTGGATCCCGAGCGCGCCGTGATCGCGCACCTGCGCAAGCTGAGCCGCGAGGACTTCCCCGGGACCGGCGTCGACATCGGGCCGGACGGGGAGATCACGCGCTTCGGCACGCCCGCACCCGCGTCCACGCCCGCACCCGCGTCCGCGTCCACGCCCGCGCCCGCGTCCATGCCCGCGCCCATGCCCGCGTCCGCGTCCGCGCCCGGCGACAAGCACCTCGCCGACGTGCACCCCCACCTGCGCTCGCTCGCGCTCGAGCTGCACCGGCGGGCGGTCCTGGCCGGCGTGCCGTTCCGGATCGTCTTCGGCTACACCCCCTACAAACCGCGCACGCAACCAGGGCTCGGGGGCATGGCGACCTGGCACCAGTTCGGGCTCGCGTTCGACATCCTCATCGCCGGCCGCAAAGACATCGACGACGGTCGCCGTCACTTCGCCGACGATGACGCGGATTGGCGAAAGCTCGGTGCGATCGCGCAGGAGCTCGGGCTCGTCTGGGGTGGCATCTGGAAGCGGAACTACGATCCGTTCCACCTCGAGTGGCACCCGGGTGACGACAGCACCATCTCGAGCGCTGACCTCAAACGCCTGCTCGCCCTGGCCGGCCCCAACGGGGCTGATCACCGCGCCGTCTGGGCCCTCTACCCGTCGCCAACGAATTGACCTGGCGCACTCTTCACCCAGCGCGCGCCGACCGCACACGCCCCTAAGCAAGCGAACTGGATCGGTTTTTTAGCGATCCCCGGGGAGCCCATCTACACACGAGGCATGGTCCGTTCGCTCGTCGTGTCGCTCGTCGTTGTCGTGTGCTTCGTGTGCTTCGTGTCTTCGTCGCCCTCGCCGGCCGCCGCGCGCACGCGCAAGACCGTGACGATCGCGGCCGTCGGGCACATCGTCATCGGCACCGACTTCCCGACCGAGACCCATTTCCTGCCGCCCGGCAGCGGCGAAGGCCTCATCGACGACGTCGCACCGCTCCTGAGCTACGCCGACCTCACCGTCGGCAACCTCGCCGCGACCCTGTCCGAGCGCGGCAAGGTCAAGCCGTTCGTCGACGGCATCCGCCGCTTCGCGTTTCGCACCCCGCCACGCTACGCACCGGTCCTCGGCAAGCTCGGGCTCGACTGCGTGCTCGCCGCGAATAATCACATCCTCGACTTCGGCCCCGACGCCTACGCCGACACGATTCGGATCCTGAACAGCATGGGCATCGCGCAGGTTGGCCTCATTGACCAGATAAGCGTGACCCGCATCCGCGGCATCCGCGTCGCCGTCGTCGGCTTCACGCAGCCCTATCGCGCGGACTTCCAGTCGCATCACGACATCGAAGCCGCCGGCCTGGTCGTGGCGCGCGCCGCGTCCGACAACGACATCGTCATCGTGCTCGTGCACGGCGGCGGCGAAGGCAAGGAGGCCGCCCACGTGAAGCGCGGCAAGGAGTTCGCGGGCGCCGAGTACCGCGGCAAGATCGTCGAGCTCGCACACCACCTCGTCGACCAGGGGGCCGACCTCATCATCGGCTACGGCGCCCACGCCCCGCGCGCGATGGAGCTCTACGATGGGCGCATCATCGCCTACTCGCTCGGCAACTTCCTGACCTACGGCCCGTTCGACCTGCACGCACCAAACTACCTGAGCGCCGTCCTGCAGGTGACGCTCGACAAGCGCGGCGAGCTGGCCGAGGCGCAGATCGTGCCGCTGCGCTTGAAGTTCCCGGGCGCCCCGAGCTTCGACCCGAAGGGCCGCACCGTGAACTACCTGCGCCGCATGTCGAAGGCCGACTTCCCCGAGAGCCCGCTCACGTTCCTGTCCGACGGCACCCTCAAGGTCACGCCCAACGACCCGAAGCTGGTCGTGCGCTGAACTCGCGGGTCTCGCCGCTCACTGCGCGAAGCGCCAGCCGAAGCCGAGGCTGACCAGCACCGGCGCCGAGATGACCGCCATTACGCGCAGGTCGAAGCGCTCCGTGACGCGCATCGTGACGTCGCCATAGACGCCGAACGTCCCGCCGGCCGGTGCGACATCACCCTCGCGAAAGCCGAGTGTCGAAAAGGTCGCGATCCCGGTCGTGCCCGACCAGCGCTCGTGCACGAAGCCGAACGCGAGGTGGAAACCGCGCGGGTCGGACGGCGTCGTGACGGTGCGCACCCCGGCCTCGCCCCAGAGCGTATCGGTGCCGAGAACGAGCGCGAATCCCGGCACATCGCTCAGCACATCCACCCCCGGCTCGGCCCAGGCGACGACCAGCACCGGGCTCACGCGCAGCGCCGCACCGAAGCGATCGGGACCCCGGCCGAGCTCGACCTGGAGGTCAGTGCGCAGGGTGAGTGCGGTGTAGCTCGGCGGGCGCTCCTCTTGATCGACGAACGTCGTGAGGCCCAGGGTCGCGACGACCGACCACGTCTCGGGGTCGCGATAGGCGCCTCGCATGGCCCCGCCGAAGTAGACCTTGGCACCCGTCAGGCAGTCGTTGCCGCGATTGCACGGGACGTCGCGCGGCTGCTCCGGCTCGGCGTTGATGCTCAGCTCGATCGCCCACGGGCCGTCCGCTTCTCTCGCAGGCTCGCCAGCATCGGCAGCCGAAGGCGATACGGCGGGCTCGGGTGCCAAGCGCGGCAAGTCAACCGGGGGTGGCTCGGGTGGCACCTCGGCGCGGGCGACAGCGGCCTTCGCAAGGATGGCGAAGCCTGGACTGAAGGCCTTCGCAAGGATGGCGAAGCCTGGACTGAAGGCCATGGCTGCGAAGAGGCACGCAGCGAGCAATCGTGTCATGCCCACCAGCGCGAGAGGTCGATCGCGAGTGCCCCGAACGGTGGGAGGCGCACCGCGCTCGCATCGGCATGGCCTTCACCCCAGGTGCCTTCGAGCACCCAGTGATCATGGTCCAATCGGTAGACTTCGACATGCCGGCTGATGGGATCGACGAGCCACGCCCACGCCACGCCTTCGTGCGCGTAGGCGGGCAGCTTGCGCATACGATCACGGCGCTGGGTGCTGGGCGAGAGCACCTCGCAGACCCAGTCCGGCGCGAGATCGAAGTGAGCGGTATCGGGCAACTCCTGGAGCCGCTCGCGGCGCCAGCCGGCAATGTTGGGCACGTAGGCATCGCCGGACAGATGCAATTCAGGCTCGAACAGGATCCACCAGCCGCCGCCATCGGGTGCGCCCGCCGGACCATCGAACCCGCCAAAGATGCTGCTGCTCAGCGCAGTCGCGGCGCGTGCGTGTTTGGGTGCCGGGCGCGGGCTCACGACGAGCTCGCCGTTGATGATCTCCCCGACCATGTTCTCGGGCACGAGGTCCACGTCGGCATAGGTCGCGCGCGTCGGTCGGGCAATCGCTTGCGTCATGCGACCCTTGTAGCATGCCGCTCCGCGTCGTCTCAAACCACAGGCCTTCAGGCCGATGCGTCCGGGGCAATTTATTGGGCGGATGGCCTAGGTGCGTCTACGCATCGCATCACCGACCGACCGAACAAGGACCACGGACGCCGCGACAACGCCCCGTATACCGCGTCCAGACCCTCGAAAGGTGCGTCACCGGGAGTCCTCGCAGCCCAGTGTGTGGGACTGTGTGCCCTTCGTACCCGGCGCCGGTGCATTGTTTTTCCTATACTCCTGCCCGCGCTCTCCCAGTCGCCTTCCACCTCGGTCTTGGCGACCACGCGCCCGCCGTAGCGGCGGACCTCGAAATCGCCGTCGTGGACCTGGGTCGTGAATGCGGGCTCTTCGATCTTCGCCACCGTCGTACACCCCGAGCTTCCGATCGCGAGCACCGCGAAGCCGATACCTACGGCCCTGGTGATCGCGGTCATGTGGGCAACATGCGCATTCGACGCGTCGGGCGCAATGGACGAGGCCGCCCCTCAGCCCCGGGGTCCAGCAGAGCTAGCGTGGAGGCCAGGTCACTCGCCAGCTCGACTGATTAGACCATATGGTCTAATATCTAGGCCGATGAAACAACGGGTTCGATTCGACGTTGGTGGCGAGGAGATCGTCGGGGACCTCTATCTGCCGGCGACGCCTGGTCCTCATCGCGCTGTAGTGGTGGCAGGTCCCATGACGAGCGTGAAGGAGCAGGTCACCGGCGTCTATGCGTGTGCGCTGGCCACGCGCGGGTTTGCTACGCTCTCCATCGATCATCGTCACTTCGGCGAAAGCGGCGGAGCGCCGCGCCAGTACGAGTACTCCGCGCACAAGATCCAGGACCTGCGCGCCGCGCTCGGCTGGCTCTCGCGACGTGTAGACATCGATGGCTCGCGGCTCGGGCTGGTCGGCGTCTGTCTGGGCGCAGGCTACGCTGCGTGGGCGTCGACCGACGAGCCGCAGGTCAAGGCGCTTGCCACGGTCTGCGGATATTTTCGAGACGTCGGCGAGATGCGCGCACGAGATCCCGTCGGCTTCGATGCCAAGGTCGAGGCGGGACGGGCCGCGCGCGCCCGGAGAGGTCGTGACCATCCCTGCTGCCGCGCTCGAGGGCGACGCCGCGATGACCCTTCCCGATACCTACGACTACTACGCGACGCGGCGCGCGGCGGTTCCCGGCTACCTCAACGCCTTTGCCGTCATGTCGCGCGAGCACTTCCTGCCCTTCGACGTGCAGTCTTCGGCGCCGCTCATCCGCGCCCCCTTGGCGATGGTGCACTCCGAGAAGGCGCTCTCTCCTGCCTGGGCGAGGAACTTCTTCGAGCGCGTGGCCGCCAAGAAGACCATCGACTGGCTCGAGTCCGCGGGACACGTCGACTTCTACGACGACCCGCGGCTGGTCGGGCAAGCGAGCGACCTCATCGCTCGACATCTCGCGCAGCACCTCGGCTAAACCTCGATCGACGATGACGGCACGCGACACACGCGAGGCGCTCCTGCGAGCGGGCCTCGAGCTCTTCCTCCAGGGCGGCTACGACTTCGTGGGGACCAACGCGATCCTCAACCGCGCGAAGGTGCCCCGCGGGTCGTTCTACCACCAGTTCGAGGACAAGCAGGCCTTCGCCGTCGCGGTCGCCGCCTACTACTACGAGCAGCACCTTCCCTTGCTCGACCGCGCGCTGAGCGACGAGACGCGACCGCCGCTTGTGCGGCTCCGGAGGTACTTCGAGACCATGCTCGAGGAGTTTCGCGCCCATCGCTGGAGCGGCGGTTGCTTGCTGGGGATGCTGGGTCAGGAGCTCGCGGATCGAGACGATGGCGCCCGGGATGCGCTCGCAGCGCTCTTCGCGAGGTGGCGTCACCGGATCGCGGCGTGCCTGCGTGAAGCACGCGAACGAGGTGACCTCGGTCGGAAGGCCGACTGCGACGAGCTCGCCGGATTCCTGCTCGATGGATGGGAGGGAGCTCTGCTTCAGATGAAGCTCAAGAAGAGCGGTGCTCCGCTCGAGGCGTTCATCCGGGTCGCCTTCGGGCGCGTGCTGGTCGAATAGACAGATCTGTCTAATCTGGTTAGTCTCGGTCCGGGAGGTGTCGCATGAAGGTAGGTTTCATCGGTTCCGGGAACGTCGCTCGTGCTCTGGGGGCGCTCCTGAAGAGCGCGGGTCATGACGTGGCGTTCGGTGGGCGTACGTCGAGCGACGACGGAGGAGTCGTCGCCGTGGCGAACGCCGTCAGCGGAGCAGACCTCGTCGTCCTCGCTGTTCCATTCCTCGCGACGCGCGAGCTGCTCCCCGCGCTCGCCGGGTCGCTCGACGGAAAGCTCGTCGTCGACGCGACCAATCCGGTGAACGCCGACTGGTCGCCGATGCTGCTCGGCCAGGAGAGCTCGGCCGGCGAGGAGGTCGCGAGAATGCTTCCGGGTGCTCGGGTCGTCAAGGCCTTCAACACCGTCTTCGCAGACGTCATGCGCGCGGACCGTATGACGCGCGCCGGTCAGCGCGTCACCTGCTTCGTCGCGAGCGACCATGAGAGCGCAGCGGACGCGGTCGCGGCCATCGCCCAGGGAGCAGGCTTCGCGCCGCACAAGGTCGGACCGCTCAAGGTGGCGCGTCATCTCGAAGCGATGGCGCACCTCAACATCCAGCTTGCCGTCGGGATGAAGGGCGGTACGAACGCCGCGTTCGTCTACCATCAGGCCACAGGCTGAGCCCGGCGCGCGGAGTGGCTGGGCCGACGTCATCGATCGCCTCGTCATCGACGAGGCCGCGCAGTGCGCGCCGATCTATGTTGGACCCGCGAGCGGAAGCGACCGAGGGAGCGCTGGGGGCGCTGATCGAGGAGGGTTCCCGCACCGAGGCAATCGAAGGGCTCTTGGCCGAGGGCCTCACGACGCTGTTGAACGCCTCGACCAAGAGAAACCCGGAGCGCATGGCCGAGCTCATGGTGCACCTCGCCGGTGCCGGGGCGCCTCAAGTCCAAGCCGCCAATTCGCTGCCAGAATCACTGCCAGAATCACGGTCTGACTCAGATCAGAGCCCGACAGCACTCCGACCCCCGACCCGGACATCGGACTCACCATCGAACCAGCGTTCATCGACGCGGCGATATCGACCATCGAAGAACTCGACCAGGCGCTGCGAACGCTAGCCGCCGAGCTCACCCGCCGCGACCTGCGTTTGGGCCAGCTCGCGATCGAAGCCGAGCAGTCGGCCTGGCCCACGCGCTCGGCGATGCGACCGTCGACGACTACTATCGCGAGGCCCTCGGTATCGCCCCTTCGCGCAAGGCCGCGCGTATCGCAATTGCCCGTCGGGTCCCGCGCCTCTATCGGCTCGAGGCCACGATCTACAACGGCGCCATCGGGTTTGAGACCGCAACCCCGCTCGCCCGCGTCGCCGACCCGACGACCGAGGCGGCGTGGCTGGCCCTCGCCGATACCTCGACAGTGAAGCGATTCCGCGAGCAGCTCGACGCGGCCGAGTTGCATGCCCGGGTCCATGGCCTGCCGGTGCACACGCTCATGCCGCCGACGAGCGACCAGGTGCAAGACGGCCTTGGCGTCTCCCGGGTTTCATCCCGCTACCAACAGTTCGCGATCACACCCGTCGACGACCAGCAGGAGAAAGACCCGGTAGAGCCGTTCAGGCGGTCTCGAAGTCGCTTGCGATATCCGCGTTCGGAGTCACCGGCGCGCTTCTGTCGAAGTTCTCGATATCCGCGTTCGGAGTCGTCCGCGCGCTGCTGTCGAAGTTCTCGATATCCGCGTTCGGAGTCGCCGTCGGGCTGCTGTCGAAGTTCTCGATATTTGCGTTCGGAGTCGTCGTCGGGCTGCTGTCGAAGTTCTCGATATTCGCGTTCGGAGTCGTCCGCGCGCTGCTGTCGAAGTTCTCGATATCCGCGTTCGGAGTCGCCCGCACGCTGTTGTCGAAGTTCTCGACCAGGTCCTTCAGCGGGTCGCCACGCATGAGCTTGCCCTGGTGCTTCAGCTCGATACGCGCCGCGATCTCGAGGAGCCCGTAGTCGATGACGATGTCGCGCGCCGCTGCCATGAACGCGGCCCGCAGCACGCTGTTGCGGATGAGGCCGCCCGACAGCTCGAACTCGCGCGAGACCTCGTTCAAGTCGAAGTCGTCGATGCGCGTCGGGAGGCCGGTCAACATGCTCGTCCAGAGGAGCTTGCGCGCCTCGATGCCCGGCTTCGGGAAGTGGACCTTGACGGTCACGCGGCGGCCGAACGCTTCATCGAAATTCTCTGGCAGATTGGTCGTGAGGACCGCAATGCCGCTGAAGCGCTCGATGCGCTGCAACAGGTAGTTCACCTTGAGATTTGCGTGTCGGTCGTGCGAGTCCTTCACCTCGGTGCGCTTGGCGAAGAGGCTGTCGGCCTCGTCGAACAGGATCAACGCCTGCGCCCGCTCGGCTTCGTCGAACAAGGTCGCGAGGTGCTTTTCGGTCTCGCCGATGTACTTGGACATGACCTTGCTCAAATCGACCTGAAAGAGGTCCAGGCCGAGCTCGCGCGCCACGATATTCGCGGCCATCGTCTTGCCGGTACCGGGCGGTCCCTCGAAGAGCGCCGAGATCCCCTGCGCCTCGCCAAATCGACGCTTCATGCCCCACACCTCCATCACGCGATGGCGGTGCCGATAGCGCGAAAGGAGCTCGCGCAGCTGCGCGAACACGGTCGCCGGCGCGATGAGATCGTTCCAGTGATAGCCGCGGGTCACGAGCGTCGCGATGTCACGCAGGCGATGGCGCCGCTGGCTCTTTACGATCTCCTGCAGCATCGCCATGTCGGCGCTGGCCTCGGGCTTGCGCGACAATGCGAGCGCGCGCACGCCCTCCTTCGCAGCCGATTCGAGCTCGCCCGGCGTGAGCCGGAAAGCGGCCACCAGCGCATCGAAGGTAACCCCGGCGGTGAGCTTGTCGGCCGGAAAGTGCCGCTCCCAGAGTGACTGCAATGTCGCCGGATCGGGCATCGCCAGATCGACGATCTCCAGGCCACGACGCAGCTCCGGGAAGTCGGCGAAGTCCGTCGGCACGAGCAGCGCCACCGGATTCGGATGCCCCGCCAGGCACTGCTCCAGGCGCAAGGACAGGTGGTGCGTCGGCGCGCGCGTCGGCACGCTCGACTCGTCTTCTTCACCGCCGCCCATCGGCTGCGGCTCGGCGAAGCGCTCATAGTTGCGCAGCGCCAGCACCGCGTCGTGGATGCGCGCCTCGCGCAAAGCCGCGGCCAGCGCCACCGCCAGGGGCGGCCGTTCGCTGGTGCCGCGCGCATCCATCGCGGCCGCGTGCAGGTCGACCACCAGTGTCGCCTTGCCGAGATGGCGTGCGATCTCGCGGGTCCAGCGCGCCCGACCAGCGCCACCCGCGCCACGCAGGACCAGCAGCGGCATCGCATCGGGCGTCGCGCGCGAGAAGTCGACGACGTCGCGCATGTGCGCGAACTGACCTGCGTCGGCGGCCTGCAGGATGATCGGCAGCGGCGCATCGACTTCGTCGACCCGCGCAAAGAGCTGCGCGTAGGCGAGCATCGTCGGGTCGAGGCCGGTGTCACCGCGCGCGATTCGCAGGAGGCGGAGCGACGGGCGGATCGAGTCATGAAGACCGGGCGGTGTCTCGAGCCCTTCTTCACGCACGATGAGGCCGTAACGGGCCAGCGCGTGGTCGGGGTCGAGGCGCGAGCGCACGGCGAACCAGCGGGGCGGCGGCACGAGCGCACTGAGCACGCTCGCAAGCGTCGGCACCTCGCGGCCGCGCGGGTCGAAGAGCGCGAAGATGGCGCGGAAGTCGGCGGCGATTTCGCTCGCGAGTGCCACGGTCATCAAGAGCCTGTCGTCCTCGTCGAGCTCGAGCCGTTGCGCCAGCGTCATGAGCGGCGGGGCGTCACCATCGCGCGACAGGTGGGCGACCAGCGCGTCGCGGCGGTCGGCGGCGTCACTGACAGCGTCGGTCTCGGCCGGATCCGAGGGCGGCGCACGCATGAAGGGATCGGCGACGGCGGCCGACTGCCGCCCGGGGAGGAGGCCAACGCGTTCGAGGCGACGCGCTCCGACGTTGAGGGCCACGCGCAGGTACTCGAGCTCGGCATCGAGGTGGAGGCGGGCGGCGTCAGCGGGCAAGAGGCCAGTCGCCGGGCGTGAGGCCGGTACGCGACCGAAAGACACCATCGTTGTTCTGTCTCGTGAAGAAGGGCGGAGTCGACTGCGCAACGGCCGGCAGGGTACACCGTGTCGCGACCCTGCCAAAGCACTTTGTGAAAACACGCACATCGCATGTCTTGTAGAGAGGATGCCTTCCATCCTATGTAGTGCGGGTTAGAGACACCGGCGTCGACCTTGACTCCGGTGCGGCTACCGCTAAACGCCGAGGGGTCTTCGGGTGTCGAGCGGAGGGGCCGGTTCCACATAAGCGTGGGGTCGTATGGTGCTCAAGAGCCTCGGCAAGAAGTTCAAGTCCGTTGTCAAGCCGAAGTCCAAGAAGGAGGACACCGCCCCAACGCAGCCTCCGCTGGTCGGAACGCCTGAGGGTGGCGTCGGTGACAATGCGTTGCCGCTCCACTCGTGGAAGGGCGCCAAGCCAGGCAAATCGGGCGAGACCGGCCCGAAGATCGGCAAGAGCCGCGAGGAGGACAAGCCCTCGACGTCACCGAAATGGGTGAAGGGCGGCAAGTCCGACAAGTCCGACAAGGGCCCGACAGTCATCGGCGGCGGCCGCGACAAGTCGGACAAGGGCAAGGCCCCGGTCAGCAAGTGGAAGCCGGGCTCGAAGGAGAGCGCCCCCGACAAGGGGCCGGTCGTGATCGGCACCAAACGCGGTGACAAGACCAAAGGCGAGGATGCGCCGAAGAACGAGGTCAAGAACCCGTACGTGACCACCCCCAAGGGGAAGGAAGAAGAGGCCAAGAGCCCTTACTTGACGAACGGCGCTAACCACTACTCTTCCCAGACCGGGGACAACGACTCGCACTACCGGAATTCCAACGACATTTCTCAGGTCTCCGAGAGCTATTCGCGCTCGAGCTCAGACGACTATTCGTCGTCAGCGGACGAACTCAGCAGCGAGGGCGCGCAGGTCGCAATCGGGGAAAAGCAACCGCACCGCAGGTTCAAGAGCAAGGGCACGAGCGCCTTCGAGCAGTCGGATGTCGTGCCCAAGAAGGAGGGCGAAGAAGCGCCCAAGGGCGAGACCGAAGCCAAGGAGTTGGTTCCGGAAGGTCAGTCCGACTCCGGCCCCGGTTTGGGCGAAGTGCCGGGTGAGCTCGCTCTCGCACCGTTGACCGACTTGAACCAGGGCGACAACGACACGGGCCAACAGGGCGGCTACACCACCCAACAGGGCGGCGGTTACACCACCCTTCAGACCCCCGAGGGGCAGGCCCCAAACAAGTACCTCGAGCAGGGCGACGGCGGCACCAACTACACCACCCAAAAGGGCGGCGGTTACACCACCCTTCAGACCCCCGAAGGGCAGGCCCCAAACAAGTACCTCGAGCAGGGCGAGGGCGGCGGCGGCTACACCATCCAGCAGGGCGGCGGTGGC
>Ga0209591_10006568_pt1 | contig 12921 bp, 13 predicted proteins | sample MAT01_FD_187207 | JGI IMG/M metagenome (GOLD analysis project Ga0209591, IMG submission 187207) | Freshwater microbial communities from Lake Fryxell liftoff mats and glacier meltwater in Antarctica - MAT-01 (SPAdes) (version 2) | ecosystem: Environmental > Aquatic > Freshwater > Ice > Liftoff...
GCTCAGCAGTTAATTAGAAATCGTCAGGCTAAAATCAAATTACTCTCTATCTTGCGACCTGCTCACCATGAACCTCACGCCAGAAGGACAAATTACGATTCCACTTGAAATTCGCGAGCAGCTTGGGGTTTCATCCGACACCGAACTTGAATTTGAAGTCGAAAATAACCGACTTTACATTCAGAAAAAGCAGCCTATAGACGCGATCTCAACCTGGATTTCTACCCGTTGTGAAACGGTTCAATACATGACCACTGACGATATCATGACTCTCACCCGTCATCAGTGAACTCTAAATAACGGCAACCTAAAATTTTGATTTACTATAGTAATGTTCTGCAATGAGCGACATGCAATGGCTACAAAAACAGCGAGAGGCAGCGTTGACCCCATAAACGCTAGTAGCAGCACACCTAAACGGCGCAAAACCTCGACTAAAGTAAAATCTGAAAGTATTGACAGGAAAGTTGCCACCGCTTTAGAAAAAAAGAGTTTGAGCCACAAAAAGAAGCTTGAGTCAGTGAGAAAAGCAAATCAAGCATTGCTGAAAGCTTTGGAGTTGATGTCACAGCATAGTGGCAGTGCAATTGATGCCCAAAGTGACATTTGATACCAACATCCTGATTTCTCGTAAGAATCTTCAGCTACCAGATAGCTTCTATATGTCAATTGTGGTGCTTCAGGAACTTGTGGCAGGAGCAGAGGACGAGTCCGCCCTCAAAAGTTTGACAGTTGCTTATCGAGAGTATGAGAAATCTGGAAGGCTTCTTATTCCTACAGCAGAGGATTGGTGGCTGGTCGGCAAGGTGATTTACGCATTGCAAAGAGGCTTGAAATCACAGAAAGGTGGATTAACGCCAAAGATGTCTGCTGATCAAAAGTATCGTATAACTCATGACGTGTTGATTGCGCGAACTGCAAAACGAGGAGGAGTAACAGTAGTTACTGATAATCTTAAGGATTTTGAGGCAATTCAGCGATTCTGTAATGTGCGTCTAACCAGTGGTGATGAATATTTTGGAGAGTAGTTTTGATTGAGATTTCACCCAACACCGAACTCAAAATTTCTTAAGATTAGCTCCAAACTTTCTTATGAACCTTTCCCCCAACCTGCAACAACCGATCGCTCAAATTGCAGCCAGCCAGGGTATTTCACCAGAGCAGTTTATTATCCAAACCCTGACAGAAAAAATCGATCTCCTCAAGCAACCCGTTCCAACTCCCTCAACATCTCAGACTGGACTGAGACAAAAAGAAGGTCTTCTGGTCTTTGACACCGAGTCACTCGATCACATTGACTTTGATTCACTCATCACTCAAAGTCGTGAAGAATGTAACTGGGAGCAGATAGGACTGTGAAAGTTTTATCATTCTTTCATGCATCAGGCTATGGCACCGATGCCTTGTGGAGCGTGGGGCATTGCTGAATGAATCGGCTGATAAAGCGTGTCTCGCTGTTGATGGGGTCTGCGAACAGAAGCGATCGCGCCCTGCAACTCTGCAATTTCCAAACAAGTGCCACCTTGGGCACCTGCCATCGTCGTAATGTGTTCTTCCATTAGAGTGCCGCCCAAGTCATTGCAACCCCAATTCAAAGCTTCGACGGCTCCGGCTAAGCCCAACTTGACCCAACTTGGCTGATGGTTGACGATCCACTTGCCAAAAAAGAGTCGAGCTACGGCAGTTAAATGGAGGGTGTCAGAGAGGACTGGCTGATCGCGCCCAACACGGCGACGGAGAGGTTTGGGGGCTGATTGACCCACGAAAGGCAGCAGAATAAATTCTGTGATGTGAGCGGGATAGTGGTTTTGCATGGCGGTTTGTTGCAGCGATCGCACTTGCTCGAAATGGCGAATCTGCTGGGCTGGGGTTTCAATGTGACCCGATAGCATCGTGCTAGTGGTGGGCATTCCCAAGCGATGCGCTGTGCCGACAATCTCTAGCCAGGTCGCGCTATTCGTCTTTTCGGGACATAGAACTCGCCGCACGTCATCATCCAGCACTTCTGCCGCCGTTCCCGGCATGGAGCCAACTCCGGCATCCTGCAACGCACGAATGACTTGAGAATAACTCAATCCATCTTCTCGTGCAATAAATTGAACTTCTTGCGGTGAAAAAGCATGGAGATGCAGGGTTGAAAATTGCGCTTTGATGCCAGAAATCAGCTTGGTGTAATAAGCCAAGGACGTTCCGTTGACTTTCGCTTTCAGATTCAAGCCGCCCTGCATACAGATCTCAGTGGCTCCGCGTTGCACCCCATCCGCCGCTTTCGCCAAAATTTGCTCTGAATCTAACCAAAAAGCACCCTCTTCTCCTTCGTCTCGTCGAAACGCACAAAAGCTGCAATGTTGTTCGCAGATGTTGGTGAAGTTAAGGTTGCGGTTCACGATATAGGTGACTGTTTCTCCTGTTAGCTTCTGACGAAGTTGATTTGCAGCCTCTCGGATGAGCAGTAGTTCGGCAGGCGATCGCGCATTTAGCAAGGCAATTCCATCGCCCACCGATAAATCCTGCCCTAAAAGTGCGCGTTCCAGAATCGACTCTATTGTTTCAGTTATCACAATGGTTTCAGCCAGCAATATCAATCTAGCCTAACGCAGCTTACTCTTCTGGGAGGTGAAGCATCCCTAAAAGCTGATCGGCATGATCTAAATTGCCCACAATGCGGCGAGTTGGTAGAGGAAACGCTCTAAGCAGGGTTGGAGTGGCGGTCACATGGTCGATTTCTGCCTGTTCTGGATGTTGAGTCACATCGATAACTTTCAACGTATAGGGCTGATTCAGCGATCGCTCTAGCAAAGCATGAATTTTGTGCAATGTTCGCTCTGTTGCCATGCTGTGCCCTGATACAAATAATCTCAGCACATAGCCTTGGGGATTGGTCGATTCCTGGCGAGTGGTAGCTCCTAGCTTAAACAAAGGACCCGTTGGAGTATGGGAGGCTGCTCGCTTGTATTGCACCACGAGATCGTGAGATTCCCAGAGTTGAGGGAAGCGATCGCGGTAAGTAGTCAGCACCATCGGCTCACACATTTCTGGTCGCAGTGGCGCAACCTGCCAGATCAGGTCTTGAAAGCCAAACACTGCGTTGAGCAACGATTGATAGCGGAAAACCAAGGGTGAAACTTCTGCAATCTGCTGTAACTTCTGCGTGTGCGGATCAAAAAACTGATCTACCGTTGCCCCATAGCAAGGCACTAAAAAATGAGGAGGTTCAGACAATCCCAATAGATTTTGCAGCATTCCACAAAGATCCACATGCCAACGCACCTGCTTTTGTGGGTCAATGCAGTAGACTAGATCCCCGCCGGGAGTAAACAACGCAATGCCTTTGAATACCTCCGGCGATCGATCTAAAATCATAGCCAAGGGCTTGTTCAAATCGTAAGTTACACCCGCCCCCGCAGAATTTGAGCCATTTCATTTGGTTTTGGCGACATCTCCAGTGCAGTCTCCTCGGTAATCATGCCCGCTTCATAAAGCTTGTAGAGGGATTGGTTCATATTACACATCCCATCAAAGGTGCATCGCGGCATTAATTGCTCAACTTCGTCGAGGTCGCCCCGGCGGATGTAGTCTTTAATCGCATCAGTATTAATCAAAATGTCGTGGAAGGCAGCGCGTTTACCATCCGTTGTGCGGCATAGCCCTTGAGAAATGACCGCAACCATAGATTCTGCGATCGAAACCCGAATTGGCTCTTGCTGATCGGGTTCAAAAAGCTGAAGAATCCGCTCAATGGTTTTGACTGCGCTGTTGGTGTGCAGTGTACCCATAACCAAGTGCCCCGTTTGAGCCGCTTTGAGAGCAGTGTTAACGGTTTCGCGATCGCGCATTTCCCCAATCAAGATCACATCTGGATCTTCCCGCAAAGCAGCTTTGAGGGCATTGTCAAACTTGCGCGTGTGAATGCCCACTTCGCGATGTTTGATCAAAGCTTTTTTACTGCGATGCACAAACTCGATTGGATCTTCAATCGTAATAATGTTTTTAGGCATCTCCTTATTCATATAATCCACCATTGCCGCCATCGTGGTGGATTTACCCGAACCTGTCGGTCCAGTAATTAAGATCAAACCTTTGTGGTAGTGACAGATATCCTTGAAAATAGGCGGCAGATTCAATTGCTCAATCGTGAGAATTTTCATGGGAATCAGCCGCATCACCATGGCAGGACCATAGAGCGAGTCGAAAATGTTAAGTCGAACCCGCGCAAAGTCGTATTGGGTGGCACCGTCAAACTCTAGCGTTTCTTCAAACCGATGAATTTCTGCATCGGTAAGGATTTCTTGAAGCCAGCTATAGAAGGTATCGCGATCGGTGTCGGGCCACTCCGTGTGATCCATTTCTCCCCGATTTCGGTAGCGGGGCACTTCGCCAACCCCAACGTGAACGTCGGAATACCCTTTATCAAAAGCGGTACGCACCAGTTCAGAAAGAGTTGGCGAACCGTTTGTAGGAACCCGGCGAGAAGTGGCAGCAGGTGCAGGTGCAGTAGGTACTGCCGTAGAACGGTGCCCAGCGGCAGGGGGCGCTTGGGGCGGAGAAGCCGAAATGACTGTCGCTGTTCCACCGAGATGAGCAGGAGGAGCGTGGGGCGACACCATTGTTACGCTACCTGCGGCAGAAGAGACCATCGTTGGAGGGTTCATTTGCTGAGTAGCAATAGCTGTTGCGCCATTATTTACGGCTCTTGGTGGTGGCGGAGCAGGAGGAATCCGGGACGGTGGAGGAGCACTAGGTTGACGCTGGGATTCAGTCATAAAGTTAATCTCAATAGCTTTGGTAGTAAAAGGCTAAAGCGGCTTGTTGCAAAATTGGCGCAATGTTTTTTGTTGAATTGCTGCTTGTAAACATTGGTGTCTGCAACGTAGCAGCCTTCATTATTTTATTCAGGACTTTCTAAATACTTTACGCAGAAATACTAGAAGATTCAGATTTATTAACTCGGCAATACTTGCTCTGGCATTGCAAACCGTTGCTGAGTTAATATTTGCGTCAAAGTTTAGAACTGGCTGAAAGGCTGGCATTTCATCTGTAACAATGACCCCTGTGAGTATAGGTTGCCCGTTTGATCGCGATCGCTACCAATAATATTGCCCAATGATCAACAAACAAGCTTTTCAGGAATCAAGCATGAAATGAAAATATCTGTGACCAAAGCTTACAACAGTAGCCAACAATAGTGAATATGAGTATAGTTTTGTAAATTTAATTGAGAAGTAAAAGTGATGAGTGAATCTAACCAGTGGTTTATTGTGAAGCAGGACAACGGGCAATGCGCGATCGTGGCTGATGGCGCTGCTGACAAATCCGAAGATAGTCCAGCCAAATCTGAATTGGAGATATCAGAACAATGGGGACCGTTTGCCTCTCAAGCAGAAGCGATCGCGCGGCGGGTCGGGCTAATTCGAGCAGGTAAATGCCAACCTGCCTAACCAGAGCATAAAAATTTAATCAGTCCGAATATTTGCAACCCTAAGGTTTCGTTTCTGCCCGTGGAGACTGAAGCCGAGCAGCCTGAATCTTCTCTCCCAAAACGCCTACCGCTTTGGCGAACTGAGGATCTGCCATCGTCCCCACCTTATCGCGATTTGCAGATAGCTCTTTTCCTTGAGCTTCAGTTAGTTTAATCTCCAAGTCTGGATCAATACCATGCTTATTGATATCCCGTCCGTTGGGCGTATAGTATTTGGCGATCGTCACCGCTAATCCACTGTCTTTACCCACTTGCCGGACAGATTGCACCAACCCTTTGCCAAAGGTTTTCGTGCCAATCAATACCGCCCGACGATTATCTTGCAGCGCTCCAGACAGAATCTCACTGGCACTCGCCGAGCCACCATCGACCAAAACCACTAAAGGCTTGTTCGTTAGCGATCGCCCGTTTGTTTGCTCCTTATCCTGCTCTCCGGTGCGACTTTTTGTAGAGACGATCGCGCCCTTTGCCATCCACATTCGGGCAATATCCACGCTGGTATACAACAGCCCGCCCGGATTGCCGCGCAGATCTAAAACATAGCCTGCTACCTGCTGCTTCTCTAGCTGCTTAATCGCCTTTTCCATATCCATTGGGGCATTCGCGCTAAATTGCACTAACCGGATATAGCCCACCTTGCCTTGAGGCGATGACAATTCACTTGATTTAACCGCATGAATTTCAATCCGCGCCCGTTTAATTGCATAATCCTTTTGCTCAGTGCCGCGCAAAATTGTTAGGTTTACGGGTGTTCCCACGGCTCCGCGAATCAGCGTCACCGCTTTGTTCACATCCATGCCTTCGGTACTCTTGCCGTCAATTTTGAGGATAATATCTTTAGATAAAATGCCCGCCGTAAAGGCAGGAGAATCTTCAATGGGAGCAATCACCGTTAATTTCTTCGTTTTTTCATCTGCTGCGAGTTGAATGCCTACCCCGGTCAATTCACCGGAGGTATCAATCTTCATATTTCTAAACTCTTGCGGATCCATGAAGCGGGTGTAAGGATCTCCGATTTTTTTCACCATCTCGCGAATGGCTTTATAAGCATCTTCGTTGCTAGAGTACGATCGCTTTAGGTAGTCATTTCGCACCTTTTTCCAGTCCACCTGGTTAAAGGTGCCGTCTACATAAGTGCGATCAATAATTTGCCAAACTTCATCAACCAGTTCCTTTGGGCTTTGGTTGAAGAAAGCTTGCAGTGACAACATAGACATCGGCTGAAGCGCAGTATCCTTATCTGCATCGGCAACTTGCTGCCCAGAGTCATTGCCCTGCAACAAAGCTTGTCCTTTGAAAAAGTGCAACCCGGTGCCTGCGATCGCGGCAGTAGAAACGGTTACTGCGGCGGCACCAAGGACAAGCCCACGTTTTGTAATTGCCATATTGATAAGCCTAGGAATTGACTACGAAAAGTATGCCCAATCTAGCACAGGCAAACAGCCTTGGTCAGCGCTCAACTGACTCTGGCTCAACCCAACGCCCATCTGATTTAATCAGATCAACTAACTCCTCAACTCCGTCTGCTTCTGGCACCCGCTTAATCTCTTCTCGCCCCCGATAAAGCGAGATATAGCCTGCTTGCTTACCCACGTAGCCATAATCCGCGTCTGCCATTTCGCCGGGACCGTTGACAATACAGCCCATGACAGCAATATCCAACCCCGTCAAATGATGGGTTGCATCCCGCACTTTATGCAGAACTTCTTCAAGGTTGAACAGAGTGCGTCCGCAGGAAGGGCAGGCGACGTATTCCACCATGGTTTTCCTTAGCCCTAATGCCTGCAAAATGCTGTAGCACACTGGGATCTCTTTTTCGGGGGCTTCGGTTAAAGAAACTCGAATCGTGTCGCCCAGCCCTTCAGCTAATAGGGTGGCAATTCCCGCAGTCGATTTAATTCGTCCATATTCTCCGTCTCCCGCCTCAGTCACGCCCAAATGCAGAGGATATTCCATGCCCTGATCGTCCATTCGCTGAGCCATGAGGCGGTAAGCTGCTAGCATCACGGGCACACGAGACGCTTTCAGAGAGATGACAATGTTATGAAAATCTAACGATTCACAAATCCGAATAAATTCAAGAGCAGACTCCACCATGCCTTCTGGGGTGTCGCCGTAGGTGAACAGCATCCGCTCTGCTAGGGAGCCGTGGTTTACGCCAATTCGCATGGCTTTGCCTTGATCTCGCAAGGAAATAACTAGCGGTTCTAGGGTTTCCCGAATCTTGTCGCCAATGTCGCCAAACTCAGAGTCGGTATATTCGGTGCGATCGCTCTTTGGCTTTTCAAAGACATATAACCCCGGATTAATCCGAACTTTATCAACGTGTTTTGCCACTTCTAGAGCGATTTTCATACCGTTGTGGTGAACATCGGCAACTAAGGGCACGGGTTGGTAGGTGGCAAGCAGCTTTTGCTTGATTTCGGCGAGGGCGATCGCGTGAGCCATGCTGGGAACCGTAACCCGCACAATTTCACAGCCAATTTCATGTAACCGGCGAATGCCAGCCACCGACCCGGCAATATCCAAGGTGTCTTCGTTAATCATGGATTGAACTACGACCGGATTGCTGCCGCCAACGGTGATGCCACCCACCTGTACAGGGCGAGTTTTGCGGCGGTGAATGGTGCCATCGGTGGCATAGCGGGAAGAAACAGTAGATGTGAGAGGATTAGATAGGGTTTGCATAAGGCTATTGCTTACTCTCTATGGCAGGAAAAGGGAACTAAGGTTTGATTAAGTCTCTGCTTCCCACATTGCCATATATAGTGAGCTTTGCGGCAAGATGAAGGTTAAATTTCAGCCAAAATTGGCAATATTCGCTTTAACGCTTCGCGGCTGCCAGAAAAATTGAGTGTGGAAATAGCTGAAGAAAATCAACTTCGACTAATAGGTTCGTGCTGTTTGATGATGGGTGCATTTGAGAAAAGTAGGATAGAGCGTTAATTAAAGCTAAATGCCAGCGATGTTTTATGCTTGTCTGCGATCGCGCAAAAACGAAGTTAAGCAGGGTATTTTCAGTTATTTCTCTATATATCCAATAATTCCCGTGTAATCCAGATTGCAGTTATTTCGGGCGTATTTTTAAACATGGATGCGTCATGCTGATTTTTCAAACTGAAGAACTCTATTGAAGCCATAGACTGAATGCTGTTGAAGAATGGTTTGTAAAGTCTGCTTGATGCATTAACTGATCTATTTTGAGTAGTGGTGATTTAGTTTATGAAACTTGTTAAGCCGGGTCGCAATCTGATGAATCATTTGAACTATCCTCAGAAATTTGCGCTGATCAGCAGCTTCTTTGCTTTGCCGATTGTTTTACTAACCTATTTATTATTTTCTGAGTTTCAAAGCAGAGTTAATTTTACTCAAAAAGAACTGCAAGGAACTCAATATCTTCGTCCGTTACGTCGCTTGCTAGAAAATACGTTGAAAGCCAATATTGACAACGATCGCATTACAGACACAAGCAAAGTATCCAATCAAATCACTGAATTTAAATCAAAAATAGCTTTAGACATTAACGAATTAAAACAGCTTGATCAAAAGTTTGGCAAAGACTTAAAGGCGACTGATTTGCTAGAAAGCTATCAAAAAACAAAAGAGCAGTTTGATATATTAAAAGGCAATCAAAGTTCGGAATCCATCAGCACTATTTATCGACAATCGCTTCAACAACTTAAAGATTTATGGCTTCAAGTAGGCGATCAATCCAATCTGATTCTTGATCCTGATTTAGACACCTACTATTTGATGGATACGACCCTTTTGAAGCTACCAGAAATTCAAAGAAGCCTAGCAGAAATCCAAATTATCAGCCAAAAAAACTCGGTTCAAGGAGGGATTAATCCCTCTAATCAGGCACAGCTTATTGCTTTAATGGGCAAGCTAAAACAACTGAATACCGATTTGAGCAGAAAAATGACTGTTGCCTTTAACAACAACCCAGCGGGAAACCTGCGTCCTAAATTGCTGACTCGCTTGGAACAGGTTAACCAGACGATTGAGCAGTTGACCAATCAAACGGATAATCTGATTCTTAATCCGCGATCGCTGCAAACCATAACATACTCAGAAATGGCAGAACCCAGCTTGCAGCAAAGCTTTAGTTTATGGGACGAAACGATTCAAGAACTAGACTTTCTTTTGCAAAAACGGATTGATGGTTTTATTCGTAAACAGCAGTGGATTACGGCATTTATTCTAATTGTTTTAGCGATCGCGGCTTATTTATTTATCTGCTTTTATCACGGCACAATGCAGGTCATTTCTAGCTTAAAAACCGCCTCTCAGCGGATGGTAGACGGCAACTTAAAAGAGGCAGTCACTCTGGAAAGTAAAGATGAACTGGCGGACGTGGTGCGATCGTTTAACACAGTGGCAGATGTGTTGCGAGAAGCCGAAGCCAAATATCGCGGCATTTTTGAAAACTCAGTAGAAGGGATTTTTCAAACCACATCCGACGGCATTTATTTAATTACGAACCCAATGTTGGCAAAAATTTATGGGTATGGCACCGCTGAAGAGCTAATCGCCAGCATGACTAATATTGGTGATCAACTTTATGTCGATCGCGATCGCCGCATAGAATTTGCTCAACTGATTGAACAGCACGGCAAAGTATCAGGATTTGAATCGCAAATCTATCGCAAAGATGGCAGCATTATTTGGATTTCTGAATCGGCTCGCGCAATTTACGATGCTCAACAAAACATTTCAGGCTACGAAGGCACCGTCGAAGACATTACTCGCCGCAAACACGCAGAAATAGAAGTCATGCAGTTAACTCGGCAGCTTCAAGATGAAAACTTGCGGATGGGCGCTGAACTGAATGTGACGCGCCGCCTACAAAAAATGCTGATGCCAACCGAAGCAGAATTAGAAGCGATCATCGGTTTGGAAATTGCTGGTTTTATGGAGCCTGCGGCAGAAGTGGGCGGAGACTATTACGATGTGATTCAACATGATGGCAAGGTCAGCATTAGCATTGGCGATGTTACTGGGCATGGGCTAGAAAGCGGTATGGTTATGGTCATGGCGCAAATGGCGGTGCGGACTCTGTTGGTCAATGGAGAAATGAATTCGGCAAAGTTTCTCAATTCCGTCAACCGGGCGCTCTATGAAAATACAAAGCGAATGCGATCGCTCAAAAATATGTCGCTTGCCCTGTTGGAATACAAAGCAGGAGATTTATATCTGACCGGGCAACATGAAGAGCTAATTATAGTGCGCCAAGATGGGCAGCTAGAACACATTGATACGCTTGATTTAGGCTTCCCTCTAGCCCTAGAGGCAGACATTAGCCCTTTTATTGCCGAGGTTAAAGTTCATCTCCACTCAGGTGATATTGCAGTGCTTTATACCGATGGCATTTCTGAAGCCATGAATACTCAAAATAGTCAGTATGGTTTAGAAAAAATGTATGAAGTACTCAAGCGAAATCGCGATCGCTCGGCTCAAGAGATTCGGCAAGCTGTGATCGCCGATTTGATGCAGCACATCGGCAAACAGAAAGTATTTGACGATATCACTTTACTTGTGATGAAGCAAAAGTAAACTATCGTAAGATATAGATCTCCACATATGCATTGTAACTAAAGTGAACTTTTGCCTAAAATTAGTGCTGGATCAATAGGCGCTAGACTTTAGAAAGCTTGGGGCTTCTTTTCAAATCCGAGTTGGGCAGTTTCGTTTTTTCATACTAAGTTAATGGCAGTCATTCTGAGCCTACATTTTTCAACTGAGTTCGGCTGAATGTCTCAATCTTCAGAAAGTGAAGCTTCGCATCTTATGCAGCAAATTCAACATCTCCGTGAAGAAGTTGAGCGATTAAAGCGCGAACGCGAAGATTTATATATTGCTTTGTCTACCACAGCAGAGCATGGAGATTGTATTGAAGCCCAACTACAAGCAGCAAACCAGCAGCTTAAGGTGGAGGTGGAAGTGCGTCGTCGCACAGAAATGACCTTGCAAACATTGATGGAAGCTATTTCTAAACGAAAAGCCGATCTAGAAATTGTGGTGCAAACCATCATGGAACATGGCGACATCATGGATACTCAGTGGGCGCTAAAACTATCGGAGATGAATAAAATTGCCAGCCTTGACGGGCTGACTCAAATTCCTAACCGTCGCCGTTTTGATGAACATTTGGGACATCAATGGAACCAAATGATACGGGAGCGATCGCCCATCTGCCTCATTTTGTTTGATATAGACCACTTCAAACAATTTAATGACACCTATGGACATTTAGCAGGTGACGACTGCCTCAAACAAGTCGCCCAAGTGCTAGAGGGCTGTGTGCATCGTCCTAGCGACCTGATTGCCCGCTACGGCGGCGAAGAGTTTGCAGCGATCTTGCCGCAAACTACGCTTGAAGGAGCAATAGAAGTCGCCCAAAGAGTGCAAACTGAGATTGCAAGCCTCGAAATTCTTCATGAAAAATCCTCTGTTAGCACTTATCTGACGGTGAGCATTGGCATTGCCAGCAGCATTCCAACTCCAGAGCAATCCTTTAGCAAACTTCTAGACGAAGCCGACCAATACCTTTACCTCGCAAAACAGCAAGGGCGCGATCGCATCATTTTCAGTTCAAAAAAAGCTTTGAGAGACTGAGTAATTTCCTTTTATTAATTTGGGCACTCTATTAAGTCAACAAAATAGGTCAGCAAATCTCTGTTAAGATCTCCAGAACTTTGCCCTGATAAGCCTCACTACTTCGCCGCATTTGATCAAGGTAATCATGACCCAAACTAATGGTGTTCAAATCTTTGGAGATTTCATCCAGCAGGTTCCCTCCTCGCAGGAATATCTCACCCTCCACTTTTCCCCCAGTGCCGCCGCCCGCAAACGACGTTGGAGAAACTACGGGCTATCCGCCGATTTTTTAGGAGATTACTTTGCCGCATTTTTTCCAGGAGACGCATTACCCGACAGCAAGATTAACCAGCGAGATAGTGTAAAAGCGGCGGTCAGCTATGTGGCAAACGAACTTATAGAGAATGCCGTAAAGTACAATGATGACTCAGCCGGTCTACCCGTCAGCATTTCACTCCATTTGTATGAGCATCAAATTATTTTTCATGCTGTTAATTTTGCTAGTCCCGCGATCGCAGAGCAGTATCAAGCCTTTATTCGAGTTTTGCTAGCTGCCGATTTAGATGAGTTTTATATGACCCAGCTAGAAAAGACAGCTATGGGGGGAGGCGGCTCTAGTATAGGAGTCTTAACCATGATGAATGATTACGCTGCTCAATTTGGATGGCAATTTCAAACGATTGAATCGATGCCAAATGTGGTGAAAGTTGACGTAATGGCTTATTTGAATGTGTAAACAGTTGTCAAAATTAGCAAGTTGTTTTAGACGAGATGGGGAGTTGTAGCTGTGTACATCAAAACAGACGATTACACGATTCGGTATGAGCCAGAATCTGCTACCG
>Ga0209591_10006573_pt1 | contig 12915 bp, 16 predicted proteins | sample MAT01_FD_187207 | JGI IMG/M metagenome (GOLD analysis project Ga0209591, IMG submission 187207) | Freshwater microbial communities from Lake Fryxell liftoff mats and glacier meltwater in Antarctica - MAT-01 (SPAdes) (version 2) | ecosystem: Environmental > Aquatic > Freshwater > Ice > Liftoff...
ATAACACACCAGCAAGCGATCGCCTTTTTGGTGCTGTCACCACAGGCTCAGTCTGGCAATTTGGATTATTGCATCGACAAACTAAATTGATTCAACAAGACCTGAATTTATATCGCGTTCCCAATGATTTTGAAGCTGTGATGCGAATTTTGGTACAGGCTTTAGTTAGTGAAAATCAACTCAATACAAGCAATATATAGGAGCAAATTATGATTTATTTAATTCGCGATCGCGCTATTCAAGAGCAAATTAATGAAATGATGCAAACCCTTGCAACATATATCAAACTTGCAGTTGACATCGATCGAAGAGTTCTCACAGGAGGAGGGTTTATCATGCCGACTGTGAATTAGAAATTGCGCTGGGCAAATCCAGAACAACAGATGGAAGTTGCCGAACAAGCAAAAATTTGGTCGGATCGGATTTTAGAGCGATCGAGGCTTTTAGACTAACCTCCAAAACCTCGTTTCTTGCGCTTCGGTTTAGCCGCAGCACGTCTTGTGCCAATATTGGCGATCGTTAGAGCCAAAGTCCGCTTTTTCTGATAGAAATCAATTCTATCCGCAAGAGGATGATCCAAATCGACCTTAAGATGAGTAATAGAAATCATTACTGGGTTCTTATTATCAGCCGAGGAAATATCACAAAGAATTCCTCCAACATCTCCCATATAGAGGATTTCATCAATTATGAAAACCTTGTCTTTAGTGATTTCCAGATCGGGTAATTGTTTTTGTAAACCCTTTGCACTATTTACTGTAAAACGAACTGAGATCGGCAAACTAGCTTCCATATCTAGAAAAAGTTGGCGAGTCTCAACTGGATCGTCAATTGTTGAATTTGCCAGCATTCTTTCAGTATTGTCATTCATTGTGGTTGGTGATTGGTGATTGGTAATGGGTAATGGGTAATGGGTAATGGGTGGTTGGTAATGGGTGGTTGGTAATGGGTGATTGGTGATGGGTGGTTGGTGGTTGGTGATTATTTTTTCCTTGTTCTTTGATTAAAACTTATGCCACATAGTCTCGTTGTAAATTTTATGCCGAAAACACCCATTTATCCTGAATTTCTGACAGGGCGGCATATTCATGCACTTTTTTTGACATTGGTGAGTTCTGTGGATAAAGAGCTAGCCGATCGACTACACGAACAACAAAACCACAAAGCCTTTGCACTTAGTCCGATCCAATTCAAGATCGATCGACGATCGACTACAGCTCCAAAGCTAAAAACCAATAGCAAGCAACCAATCGCAAAATCACAATCTTTGGTGTGGAAGTACGATCGACCGATCGACGCAGGAACGCCTTGCTGGTGGCGGATTTCTCTGCTCGACGATACATTATTTGGCAGTCTCTACAAACTCTGGCTCAACCTCAACCCCGAACGACCTTGGCATCTGGGATCGGCAAATCTATCGATCGCCAATATTCTCGGCACGACCCAATCCACTCAACCTTGGGCAAATTTCGCCACCTACAGACAACTATACGAACGCGCTTCCGATACCCAGACCCAAATTAATTTTCAGTTCTTTACGCCCACCGCCTTCAGAAAAGGGAGCTTCGATCATCTCCTCCCCGATCGTGACAGTGTTTTTTCCAGCCTGCTCAGTCGATGGAATGCCCATAGCAACATAGACTTTACCAAAGATTCGATCGAACACATATTCCCCAGCAAATTTGACCTGCATACAGAAATTCTCAGCAACTATCAGTCCTCATTCATCGGCTGCATCGGGGAAATTCAGTATCGCATTCTCGGCAAGCCCTCTCCCGAAATTATCAAACAACTCAATACATTGGCTGACTTTGCACTATTCAGTGGCATTGGTCGGAAAACTACGATGGGGATGGGGATGGGGAAAAGGGAAAAGGGTAATGGGGAATGGGTGATTGGTAATGGGTAAAAGGGTGATTGGTGATGGGCAATGGGTAATGGGTAAGAGGGTAAAAGGGTGATTGGTGATGGGCAATGGGTAATGGGTAAGAGGGTAAAAGGGTGATTGGTGATGGGAAGACCTGATTTTGAGGATTTAGAAGTTTATCGTTTGGCGGAATCGCTGGCAAATGAGGTGTGGGATATGGTGAGCTTATGGGATCGGTTTGCAAAAGATACTATTGGCAAACAAATCGTTCGTTCAGCCGATAGCGTTAGCGCAAATATTGCTGAGGGAAGAGGACGTGGCAGCTTTAAGGATAATCAACGATTTATCAGAATTGCACGCGGGTCACTCTATGAAACAACAAGTTGGCTACGGCTAGCCTATCGCCGCAAATTACTGAACCCCGAACAAGTTCAAAAACTCAAATCCATCCTCACCCCACTCCTCCCAAAACTAAACGCCTACCTAAATTCCCTAAACCGCTAACCCCCAACCCCCATCCCCCCATTACCAATTACCAATTACCAATTACCCATTACCAATCCCCAATTACCAATCCCCAATTACCAACTACCATGCACCCAATCCCCATTGCCGCCCTAAACCAATACTCATACTGTCCCCATCGTTGTTGGCGAATGTTCTGTGCAGGGGAGTTTGAGGATAACCACTACACGATTGAAGGTACTTCTCTGCACGATCGAGTCCATTCCCTCGGTGATGGTAATCGCGGCGAAGCCTATCAAGTTCGCGCTATATACCTCCAGTCCGATCGATATAGTCTGATTGGCAAGTCCGATCTGATTGAAGAAATAGACGGTCAGTGGTATCCCATTGAGTACAAGCGAGGTCACAAAGGCGAGTTCGATAATGATGAATTGCAAGTCTGCGCTCAAGCTCTGTGCTTGGAAGAAATGACAGGAAAACCAGTGACTCAGGGCTACATCTATTATGCCCAAACACACCAACGTCAATCTGTCCCGATTACCGCAGAATTGAGACAAACTGCGATCGAAACTATTGCGGCAATTCAACAGATGTTTGCCACAGGTGCGATGCCTCCAGCGATTTACTCTAACCGATGTAAGGGATGTAGCCTTTACGCCCACTGCCTGCCCAAAGCTGCCGAGAAAGTTAAAAAGTACAAAGAAGAAGCATAAGCGATTAGTCCGCCACTCACTACCGACAAATTACAACTATGGGAACTGTATACATTTCACGCGACGATGCCTTTATCGGCAAAACCGACGAACGCCTAACTGTAAAGGCGGATAAGCAATCAATTTTGGATGTCCCACTGATCAAAGTGGATGGAGTCGTGGTGGTCGGTCGTGCCACGATCTCTCCTGCTGCCATCATCGAACTCCTAGAGCGTAAAATCCCTTTGAGTTTTCTCACAGGAACAGGGCGTTATCTGGGCAGGCTGGAGCCAGAGCTAACCAAAAATATTTTTCTGCGTTCGGCACAGTGGAAAGCTGCGGGAGATACTCCGACGGCATTACACTTTGTGCATAGTGTTGTGCGTGGCAAACTCAAAAACTATCGTAATTCACTACTTCGCTTTGCCAGAGAACACGATCGAATTAATTTGCAACGAGAAATTGACCAACTGGAACGATCGATCGCTTTGGTGGAAGGTACGGATTCGATCGCTAGTGCTAGGGGACTGGAGGGATCTGGGAGTGCAGCTTATTTTCAGGCGTTCTCACACATGATTCTGGCCCAGGGATTTTCTTTCGAGACCCGCAACCGTAGACCACCCAAAGATCCGATCAATGCCTTGCTGAGTTTTGGCTATGCGCTCCTCCGCCACGATATTCAAAGTGCGGTCAATATTGTTGGTTTCGATCCCTATCTGGGCTATCTACACCTTCAGCATTACGGTCGTCCTAGCCTTGCGCTTGACCTGATGGAGGAATTTCGCCCCCTTGTGGTTGATGCTGTGGTTTTGAGTGCGGTGAATAAGCGATCTCTCCTCCCAGAAGATTTTACCAGTGAACCTCTCAGTGGTGCAGTTTCGCTAACAGATGAAGGAAGGCGAACTTTCCTGCGTCTCTATGAACAGAAGAAACAATCTGAATTCAAACATCCTGTTCTTGGTCGTAAATGTACTTACAGAGAGGCTTTTGAGTTGCAGTCTCGTCTATTAGCTAAGTTTCTCATGGGGGAAACTGATAAATATCCTCCTTTAGTAATGAAGTAGTCGTTATCCACAAGCAGATTTCTACCATGTTTTTCATCATCAGTTACGATATCTCTGACGATCGCCGTCGTACTAAAATCCACGATATCCTGAAGTCCTACGGTCAGGCAGTTCAGTTCAGTGTTTTTGAAGTCGATCTGACTGATAAGCAATATGCTAAGTTGAGATCGCGTCTCAACAAGCTGATTAAACCTGAGGAAGATAGCGTTCGCTTTTATTCTCTTTGTGCTTGCTGCCAAAATAAGATCGAGCGTTTGGGTGGTAAAATGCCGATCGATACTACGATTTTCTTTGCTTAATCTCCAGCGCGGATGGGGGGATGTACAAAAGATCATCTTTGCGATCTCGCTCTAATCCTTATGTTTACGGGGCTTTTGCTCGATCGATTGATAGCAATGATCCGCGCAAGGGCTGAAAAGCTTAATACATAGGCTTCTGCGTCGATACACTCTAATTTTTAATTCACTAAAACTGCAATGAACAAGCATGATATACTGGAATCGCGCAATCGAACCTTGAAAACTAAATATTGTAAGGGTTCTACACCGAGCGGTTCCCATCAACCAAAAACCCTTCTAGGGATTGAAACAATGTCTTGACGGGTGAGGAAGCATTGAATTTTAGTTCCCATCAACCATAAACCCTTCTAGGGATTGAAACTAGCGACTCGCTGACTTTAGACTCAGGTGAATTGAGTTCCCATCAACCATAAACCCTTCTAGGGATTGAAACATAAGGAATACCAGTAACAGCCATTTTTATGGTTCCCATCAACCATAAACCCTTCTAGGGATTGAAACTTTAGCATTGAAATGGACTCCATAACTCAAAATCGTTCCCATCAACCATAAACCCTTCTAGGGATTGAAACAACTCAGGCGGATACAGAGCCACAGCACCCACGGGAAGTTCCCATCAACCATAAACCCTTCTAGGGATTGAAACCGCCAAGGTGAATGTGGTAGCGCGAACGATATTAAGTTCCCATCAACCATAAACCCTTCTAGGGATTGAAACACGAACGGCCCTTCAGCTTGAGCGAGTGGATGGGTGGTTCCCATCAACCATAAACCCTTCTAGGGATTGAAACGTACCAGTATTTGCCAAGGTGAATGTAGTGGCGCGGTTCCCATCAACCATAAACCCTTCTAGGGATTGAAACTAGACCTCTCTATGCTACACGGCATACCGCTATCAGGTTCCCATCAACCATAAACCCTTCTAGGGATTGAAACGCAACCACTGAGTTTGTGGCTGGATTGATTACGCTGTTCCCATCAACCATAAACCCTTCTAGGGATTGAAACTTCAATCAGTAATTCCCCGTTGTTTTGTGCCAAAGTTCCCATCAACCATAAACCCTTCTAGGGATTGAAACCACTCATCGCTAGCAAATAAAGTGAGAGCGGCAAGTTCCCATCAACCATAAACCCTTCTAGGGATTGAAACATCAGACTTGGTGTAATGCCGAGTTGCGGGGATAGTTCCCATCAACCATAAACCCTTCTAGGGATTGAAACTGCTAGCAGATGCCTCTCTTGCTGCTCTTTTATCTGTTCCCATCAACCATAAACCCTTCTAGGGATTGAAACCATTCGATCGAATCGTTTCAAAAGAATTATTGAGGATGTTCCCATCAACCATAAACCCTTCTAGGGATTGAAACTGCACTGGGATTGATTGGATGTGCCACGCCTGAGCAGGTTCCCATCAACCATAAACCCTTCTAGGGATTGAAACAGAGGTAAAGCCGGGCCTGTGGCGTTGGCAACTGGTTCCCATCAACCATAAACCCTTCTAGGGTTCGTATTCCTTTAAAGAATCTACCTAGCCCCCTGCGCCCAATTCTGGGAGTCTGAGATCGAAATCCCCAGAATTGAGGATTTAGGGACTCTTCGGAATGGGTACATTTTTTGCCAGAAACCGTCTAAATAGCCAGATGTGAGATACTAAAGCTAAACATAGGGCTAAGGTCATGACTTTTACTATCGACCCCTCTACACATCCTGTAACGCTACCCGACCACACACAACTACCCGAATCGGATGGCACGTTTGTGAAAAACTTCCAAGAACATCCACAAGGCATTCTGCTTACAGATTCGCTTACACCTTTTCTGCAACAAAGATATCCCGACGGACAATATACGATCGGGCAAGACTCTGGAATCTATTGGCGCATGACCGATCCACCCGAAAAAGGTGCAGAAGCCCCCGACTGGTTTTATGTACCCAACGTTCCGCCCACCCTAAATGGCGAACCGCGACGTTCTTATGTGCTGTGGCAAGAATTTATTGCCCCCCTGATTATTTTAGAATTCGTCTCTGGCAATGGTTCCGAAGAGCGCGATCGAACACCATGGACAGGCAAGTTTTTTGTTTACGAGCAGGTGATTCGTCCCGCATTTTATGGCATCTATGAAGTCAAAAAAGGCAGTGTAGAAATGTATCGACACGTTGCCAATCGGTTTGAACTTTTGCCAGCCAACGATCGAGGTCACTATTCGATCGAGGATCTAGGCGTAGAAATTGGGATTTGGCATGGACGCTATCAAAACCTAGAACTACCTTGGTTGCGTTGGTGGGATGCAGCAGGTAATCTATTGCCAACAGGTTTTGAATGTGCTGACCAAGAACGTCAACGCAACGAAATTTTGATCGCCCAGCTTCGCGCTGCTGGCATTGAACCTCAAGTTTAAGACTCGAAGGGTTCAAAGATAATTTGCTAACTCCTGTGTGGCTTCATCTGCCATGCGTTGGCGCAGTAATATTGGGGTAATCACCTCCTAAAATATTCAAAAATTATAGTTAGCCCTTAATAGGAGATTACCGATGGCGCAGATTAGCACTCGCCTTTACTGGTTGTTCCAATCACTCATTGCTTTTATTCCCTATCTGCTGGCAGGTTTGCTGGCGGGTACGCTCGTTCTAGCACTAGGTGTTTTCATCGCTCGTTTCCTTCTATGGGATTGGTTGTTACCTTTTGAAAAGTCATGCTTGTTAACTCTCAAAGAATGGTCTAATCCGACTCTAGACCGATATATGCTGGCTCTAACTTGGATGGCTCAGGGCGAAATTACTATTCCTATACTCATTGCGATCGTAGGAATTCTGGTTTATCGCAACGAGGCGGTTCCAGCTCTGATCTTGGCGATCGGGCTAAGCGGTTCATGGCTGCTTAACGGCATTTTCAAGTCTTTGTTTCGACGCAAGAGACCTGATTTATGGGCATCTTCTAAACGTCCGATGGATTACAGTTATCCCAGCGGTCATTCCATGAGTGCAATTTCCTTTTACGGTTTGTTAGCGGCGATCTTGACGCAGTCTCTGAGTATTCCTTTATGGCTTACTGCCCCATTAGCAGCGTTTTTAACCTTGGGAGTGGGCTTTAGTCGAGTGTATTTTGGTGTGCATTGGCCGACAGATGTCCTGAGTGGATGGGTCGCTGGCGGCATATGGCTTGCCTCATGCTTGTATGGACTAGTTCAAATTGGTGGAATTTAAACTGAGATTGATGGTCGATCGGTAGAAACGTTGTCAGCTTGCTGCGTAAAGCCATGACTATTGCTTGCGTCAGCGAACTTTGCCAATAGCTCGGGCGTAGGTACGCAAATCCAAAGAGCTTCTGGAATCACTTCAACCGTGATTGGGGTGATGCCTAGATATTGTCCATCTGCGTGAACTTCTAGCGGTGGATAGCTTCTAATCTCAATCTTAGCCGCTAGATGAGTATTGAGCCGTTCATGGGGCAGGCGTTCACCTCGCATAGCTTTAAAGAAGTGACGCATATGATCCCATTTGGAGGGGTTATCAATATATATTACGTCCAGCTTGCCATCATTCATTTTTGCGTCAGGCGCTAAGGCAAATTGCACCCCATAGCGAGAACTGTTACAGATGTTGACTTGCAAGGTGCGTAAACGGCGCATCCGTTTGCCATCAAAGCGCAAGACCAAGCGGTGCTGTTTAAACTGCAAAAAAGCCTGGATACCTGAAAAGAAACTTTTAAAAGCGGCTAAATAATTTTTCTTGATTCCTTCTTTGACTTCATCTCCCCAAGGAAAGAGTGTGGCTTCTAGCCCCACGCCTACCACTTCCATAAAGTAATGATCGTTTGCCTTGCCCATATCAAACCGACCACGCTCTCCCTCTACTAGCGTCTGGATGGCTTGGGCTAAGTCACTGGGAATATCTAAGCTAGCGGCAATGTTATTGCGTGTTCCTAGCGGAATAATGCCTAGCACAGTTTGAGTATGCATTAATCCTCGTGCTACGGCTTCAATTGTGCCATCGCCTCCCGCTACAATCACAAGTTCAGCGCCAGCTTTGGCAGCCTCAGCCGCAAGCCCTTCACCATCTTCATCAGGTGAAGTCGTGCAAAGTTCAGCTTCAAGACCTTGATTTCGCAAAGCATCGACAATTTCATTTAACAGATCGGGTTTGTCGGCAGGGCCAGAAGTGGGATTGATGATGAGTCGGGTATTCATCTCTGTCGTTTTCCTATTGGTTTGAAGTTGAAAATATGGTGGAGGGGTAGGATGAAAGCCTGCTCATGCACACTTGATTAGTATAAGGTCTACAACTTATTTTCAACTCGACACCTTACCCCAATGGGATTAATCCTAAGTCATCTCGATCTCTTCTCAGTGACAAATAGTAGAGGAATCAGCGCGATCGAACGTCCGATCGATGACAGAAAAAATACGCCCCATAAGCCATCATAGTGAGCATATTGAGCGAGAAAACTGCCAACAGTTGTGCCTAAAGCCCCGCTAATTCCTGTGGTTGCAGCAGCGATCGAAAAAAAAGTAGCCCGATGCTGCACAGGCGCAATCCCAATCTGGATATTGTTGGTGCTGAGATCGATCGCGCTCCAAGTTCCACCCCAAATTAGATGGAACAAAGCTAAATAGATAAATAAGTGTGCTTGCAAAGGTGCGGTATTAGTGAGTAACCAAAATAAAGGCATGACCGCGATCGCGATCCCCGCAAATAGCAATAGAGTTCGATTCCCACACCGATCGATCGATCGTCCCCATACCAGCAACATCAACATATTTGCGCCAGTGTACAAGGTGTTAAACAAAGTCACCCATGTAACATCCAAGCCTAAATCATCCAGCATATAAAGATTGAAAAATGGCGCACTGAGATTCATCGCAAATCCCCACAGACCATAGTAAATCAGAAAAATCCCTAGGTTTCGATCGCTCAGGGTAGCCACTAAGTCATTGCGGAAGGAAGGATACTCCGATCGATCTTCTTGAGGATTAATATCCAGCATAAATTGCTGACATCCCAAGCTAAATAGCCCTGCCACAATGGCGATGCTCAAGACCATGCCATAGCCTGCGATCGATCCCTCTGTCGATCTCAACACCACCAAACTCGCAAGAGGCAAGCAGATCAAACTAGCCAAATTACATACTACTTGGCGAGTGCTATAGTACCTACCGCGCAATCGAGACGGTACTAGGGCGGCGAGCCAACTCATCCACGAAGCACTACCCAATCCCCCTAGAACATTGGAGCTAAATACTAGAGCCAGGGTCAAGTACACCAGTTGACTGGGGTGATCGGCGTTAAAAATAATGCCTAAAAGCAGTAGCAGCCATAATAGCCGTGCTGGTAGAAATATCCAGAGTCCATAAGAATGACGGCTGTCAGTGCGATTGGATAGCAATGCTCCTAAAGGCTGCAAGAGATTTGCCAGCATCGGTAAAGAAGCCACCATGCCAATTTCGATCGGATTAGCCCCTAGATCTAGTAAAAAATTGTTGAGTAAAACCCCACCAGTAATACTACTAAAGGCTGCTGCTAGCAATCCGTCCAACGTGGAAGCCTCAAGGCTATGACGCACAGAGACTCTGGATGTTACTTTGGGTGAGACCTCTTCAGTTAAAGAGATGCTTAGAGTGGGAGTATCAGAAAGTTCCAGCATCACTTTATGAAAACTGAATTGTAGCTGGCTAAATCAAACCCCAAAAGCGCAAAACACCTTGATGAGTCAGAATTTCGATCGCGATAGCAGCTACAAACCCAATCATAGCAAAACGACCGTTCCAAGTTTCGGCTTGAACTGTGAATCCCCAAAGCCAAGCATTTCGATCGACCAATATTTCCATCACTTCATCCTGAATATTCATATCAGTTTGTGGTGTGTTGATCTGTGACATATTAATTACTCCAAAATTTACTTATTCTTTGTACTGTCGCTATAGTAGTTTGCTGAAATCCATAAAACCATCTATCTAAAGAGAGAGATGATTTTAATTGGGAATCTTGTAAATGTGAATCATATCTCACTAACTAAAAGTAGTAAGAAGAAACTCTGTCTTTAGGAAGATACTAGTATCTTCCCATCCAAACTATGCTTGTAGCTAATCCTAATTCAAATAGTTTATAAAGGAGAAATCACGATGAATAGTAATAAAAACGTTGTCGAAACCGATCGAAATGATGCCAATCGCGATGCTATTTCTGGTGAGCCAGGAGCACATCCTATAGGCACTGGCGTGGGAGCAGCAGGTGCTGGCTCGATCGGAACGGTAGTAGGCGCAGTTGTAGGCGGCCCAGTTGGAGGAGTAGTGGGAGCAGTAGTAGGTTCTGTGATTGGTGGATTGGCAGGTAAGAGCACCGCCGAAAGCATTAATCCCACCTTTGAAGATAATCATTGGCGCGAAAACTTCTCTACACGTTCCTATGTCGATCCGAGCTTAAAATACGAAGACTATCAATCTGCCTATCGCACAGGCTATGAAGGTTACGATCATTATGCTAATACTGGTCATAGCTATGATGATATCGAGCCTAAACTGAAGCGCGATTACGAGAAAACTCAAGACACAACTGGGATGGGTTGGGAGAAGGCTAAACATGCCGTGCGAGATGCTTGGGAGCGAGCTGCATCTTCTGTAAAGCACTAGTGACGCATTAGTGGCATTACATTTGTTCTGGACTCAAATAATCACTGATAACTCTAAATTTAAGGGAGCACTAAAAATATGTCTATCCAACTCGAAGACAGCAAGCGTACTGCAATCGCAGTAAAACTGGCTGAAATGAAATCCTTCCAAAATCTCCTGATCGCGAATGAGCAAGCCTTGCTCGAAGCCTCTCCCGATCGAGAATTATCCAATCGATTTGAGGACTTTCTGCGCGATGATCGCAAGAACTTGGGTATTATCGACACTGTAATCGTACAGTACGGCATTAAAGCTGAACCAAAACCTGAGATGCAGAAAGAGATCGAAGAAGTCGAGAAGATGATGAAAGATTCAGATCTCACATTGTTTGAGAAGGTGGCAAAGCAGGAATTGCTCAAGCATTCCCAAGTAATGTCAGGACTTCTGGTGCACAAAGCGGCTCAAGTAGTTGGTGCCGATATTGCCGTGGCAATCGCTCCTCTCAATACCGTTAACTTTGAAAATCGTTCTCATCAAGAACAACTCAAAGGGATGATGGAGTCTTTGAGTACTCTAGAACTAACTGGTAAGCCTGCTGACCAAGGACTATGGGCGAGGGTACAGGATTCGATCGCGGCTCTGAGTGGTATTGCTGGCGGCATCATTAGTCGTAGTGATGATGAACTGAGTATCCGTGACCTAATTCGCTTGGATCACACCAAGGTAAATACCCTATTTGCTCAAATCCTTGCCACCAATGATGCTCAAAAGCTAGAAGAGTATTTTGGTCAGCTTTACAAAGACTTGTCCGCCCACTCCGAAGCTGAGGAGCAAGTTGTCTATCCAGCACTGCGCCCTTACTACAACGATATTCAGAAGCTTTATGATGAGCAAGCAGAAGCCAAGCAAATGCTTGACCAGATCAAAGCGATGAATTGTGAAGATACGGTAGAATTTAAAGCCGCGATCGAACGGTTAATGACTGCTGTAACTGCTCATGTGAAGGAGGAAGAACACGATCTTCTACCTCGGATTCGCGAGAGTTTTGGGGACGAGCAACTAAAAACCATGGCGACAGAGTTCAAGACTGCCAAGAGCAAGATTCAGGATCAGCGACTAGCAGCGACTTCTCACTAGATTGTTGATATCTTTGGGACTTACGCTGTAGTTGGGTGTAAGTCCCATTTATTTATCTACGATTTTTCTCCTCAGCCCGCCTAATCTCTATGTTTTAATCCCTTACTGGTGAATAACCTTGTGGGCATTTTACATCGCCTGAAGCTGAAACATCAAATCCGAAGAATGGTATTTGCGTTGTGGCAGAGTTACTCTCGCAAAGCAATGCTTTAGTATTTGGATATACATTATTCCCATCGATTTTAAATACAAGAGCTGTATAGCTTTTGAGATCTTGTTTTTTCGCCAGCCCTACTTGTTGAACTTTCAATAAATTCTTGGATGATATACTGACAGCCATTTTGCTCATGATATGAGAGGAACTTGGAGATTTACTGGTTTTGTTTGCCCAGATCGTCAAGTTGCATTGCCTCATGCTGAAATAGTTCGATCAATTTAGCAATATTCCCTTGTCCTTGCGGGGTAAATTGCTTGATCACACAACGTGGTTTGGTAGTTTCACTTTCGTCAACAGACAATAGCGATCTGCCAAAACCGCCTTGACCAATTAGCGAGATCGCACGGTATCGATCGACTAGCAGCAACTGCGAACCACAATGCTGGCAAAGTTTAGCGTCACTGGGATTTTGTCGATCGCAATTAGGATTGAGGCAGTGGCTCATAAGTATTCCTTACTTGAACAGTTGAGGTGGTATTAACCCCACCTCTTTGCAGAATACCCCTGTGGAGAATTAAGTCAGCTACCTGAAACAGTTTTTTTCGATCGACCAGTTTAAGATTCGATCG
>Ga0209591_10006575_pt1 | contig 12912 bp, 11 predicted proteins | sample MAT01_FD_187207 | JGI IMG/M metagenome (GOLD analysis project Ga0209591, IMG submission 187207) | Freshwater microbial communities from Lake Fryxell liftoff mats and glacier meltwater in Antarctica - MAT-01 (SPAdes) (version 2) | ecosystem: Environmental > Aquatic > Freshwater > Ice > Liftoff...
GCGCGAGGCGCTGAAGGCACTGACCATCATGGGGGTGCTGGAAAGCCGCCAGGGCGGGCGCTACACCGTCACCGACCTGTCGCCGTCGCGGCTGGTGGCACCGTTCAATGTGATGCTGTCGGTGGCGGATCATGATGTCGGCGAACAATTCGAGGCACGGTCGATCGTGGATGTGGAACTGGTGCGGCTGTGCACCCTGCGCGCCAGCACCGAAATGCGGCAGCGCATTCTGAAACTGGCGGTCGATGGCCGGGCCTTTCATGCCGACCCGGTGGCGTTTCGGCTGCTGGATTTCGAATTTCACCAGGCGCTGAACCTTGGCGCAGGCAATCAGTTGCTGGGCACGCTGGCGCAGGGCCTTTACGATGTGGGGCTGGATATGCGCCGGGTTGCCAGTGCGGTGCCGGGGGTGATCGAAAAGAGCGTGCGCCAGCATATCGAGGTGGCCGAAGCCGTGATGGTCGAGGATGCCTCAACCGCCATTGCCGCCTATCGCCGCCATCTGGAACATGTCCGCGACAGCACCATCCAATCCATGGCCGCGATGCGGCCGCGCTGAACCCATAACCGCGATGCGGCCGCGCTGAACCCATAACCGCGATGCGGCCGCGCTGAGCCCATAACCGCGATGCGGCCGCGTTGAACCCATGGCCGCGATGCGGCCGCGCTGAACCCATGGCCGCGATGCGGCCGCGTTGAAGGAGGACCAGATGCCCGAACGTTTCGCCTTTCGCATGACGCTGAACCCCGGACAGGCCGCCGAATATGAAAAGCGCCATGACGCGATCTTTCCCGATCTGGTCACGGCGTTGAAGGATGCCGGAATTTCCGACTATACGATCTGGCTGGACCCGGTTTCCAATCATCTGTTCGGCATCCTGACCCGCACCGACGATCACACGATGGACGCCCTGCCGGAAACTGAGGTGATGCAGCGCTGGTGGGCCATGATGTGCGATATCATGGAAAGCCGCCCCGACCATTCGCCGGTGGTGGTGCCGCTGAGGCTTGTGTTTCACCTGCCATGAGCACCGCTTTCCGCATCAGGGATATCCGCGTCTTTACCCTTGCCCCCTCAGCCGGCGCGGGCACCTATTTCAAGCAAGGCGGATCGGGGCATTGGCTGGTGGACAGTCTGATTGCCAACCCGATGTCGGGCTATGCCAAATACCGCGAAAAGCGGTCAAGCTGGGGAATATCCACGCTTGGCTCGCTGGTGGTCGAGATCGAAACCGAAGATGGCACGGTGGGGGTGGCGACCGGATCGGGCGGCGCGCCTGCAGGCTGGCTGATCCGGCACCATTTCGTGCGGTTTCTGGTGGGCCAGGATGCCCGCAATATCAACCTGATATGGGATCAGATGTACCGCGCGTCGCTGCCCTATGGCCGCAAGGGGCTGACGATCATGGCTATTTCCGCCGTTGATCTGGCGCTGTGGGATCTGGTGGGCAAGGTGCGCGGTGAGCCGGTCTATAACCTGATCGGCGGGAAAAGCCGCGACGAGATCAGCTTCTACTGCACCACACCCGACCCGGTGGCGATCAAGGCGCTGGGCTTCTGGGGTGCCAAGGTGCCGCTGCCGCACAGCCATTTTGATGGCGAGGAAGGGTTGCGCCAGAACCTCGCATTCCTCGCCGCCCACCGCGCCGCCGTTGGCCCGGACTATCCGCTGATGGTCGATTGCTACATGTCGCTGACGGTGAACTATGCCATCCGCCTGGCCGAAGCTGCCAAGCCGCTGAACATCCATTGGTGGGAAGAGGTGCTGTCACCCGATGATGACGATGGCTACCGCGAGATCAAACGGGCGCATCCGGCGCTGAAATGGACAACGGCAGAGCATGAATATACCCGTTACGGCTTTCGTCAGCTGATTGCCGAACGTCTGGTCGATATCCTTCAGCCGGATGTGATGTGGGTCGGCGGGTTGACCGAAATCCTGCGCATTGCCGCCCATGCCAGCGCCTATGACACGCCGGTGGTGCCACATGGGTCCGGCCCCTACAGCTATCATTTCATCGCCAGCCAGACCGGACCGGCGTTCTGCGAATATGTTGCCGCCAGCCCTGATGGCCGCACGATTCAACCGGTATTCGGTGATTTGTTCGTCGGCGAGCCGATGCCGGTCAACGGCAAGATGACGGTGCCGGATGCGCCGGGGTTCGGGATGGAATTGCGGGATCGCGGAATGTTGGTGGCGGTGGAGTGAGTGCGCAGGAAAGGCCGGGGGCGCTGCCCCCGGACCCACGGGATATTTTCAAACGGAAAATGGGCAAGCTGGTTCAGTTGCCGCTGAGTGTCTTTGCCAGCCGCATCAGGGTGACGGCCTCGGCGCGGTAGCCGAAGGCGTCGGCACCCCTGGCCCCGCTTGCCAGCGCGATGGCATCCCCGTAGCCCCAGTCCTGCAGGAACGGGCTGCCGCGCAGCAACTGGCCGAACCCGGCGATGGCCGTGGCAAAGCGCACCTCGTCAGTCACGGCGGCCATGTCAGGATTGATCGGCACCTCTATCAGGCGACTTTCGGAGGCCCCCGGCGCTTTCAGCCGCAGTTTCAGAAAGCCTAGCTCGGTGGTGGTCGCCGCCGCAGTTTCCGCCTGATAGCGCAGCGGGTTGCTGAGTTGGGCGGGCGATCCGACCGGTGTTATCTCATAAATCGCCGTAACGGCGGTTCCTGCGCCGATCTCACCGGCATCCACCCGGTCATTGTTGAAATCCTCGCGGTTCAGCGCGCGGGTTTCGTAGCCGATCAGGCGGTATTCGGCGACGGTGGCAGGATTCCATTCAACCTGTATCTTCACGTCATCGGCGATGGGGAACAGCGCCCCGCTCAACTGATCCACCAGCACTTTCTGCGCTTCGGCCAGCGTGTCGATATAGGCTGCCTGGCCGTTACCCTCCTGCGCCAGCGCCTGCATGGTGGCATCGTCCAGATTGCCACGGCCAAAGCCGAGGACCGACAGATAGGTGCCACCGGCGCGCTGGTCGGCGATGAAGCGTTTCAGCGCTTCCGGGTCCGACAGGCCAACGTTGAAATCACCGTCGGTTGCCAGCACCACCCTGGTAACCTCGCCATCGCCCGCCATGCCTGCCGCAACGGCATAGGCCTGTTGCAGCCCCTCTTGCCCCGCCGTCGATCCACCAGCCGCCAGATGGTCCAGCGCCGCCGCGATGGTTGCCCGGTCACTTGCAGCGGTCGGCGGCAGCACCAGCCCGGCGGACCCGGCATAGGTGACGATCGCCACCTGATCCGTCGGGCGCAACTGACCCAGCATCAGGCGGAAGCTTTGCTTGAGAAGCGGCAGCTTGGCGGGATCATCCATCGAGCCGGAGGTGTCGATCAGAAACACCAGGTTGAGCGCCGGGCGGTCTGCCAGCAGGGGCAAACGGCCCTGCAGCGCGATGTGCACCAGTTCGGTATCTGGGTTCCACGGCGTCTGCAGCACCGTCACCGAGGGGCGAAAGGCCTGATCACCATCGGGGGCGGGATAGGCATAGGGGAAATAGTTCACCATCTCCTCGACCCGCACGGCATCGGGTGGCGGCAGGAAACCGGCCATCAGCGACTGGCGGATGATGGCATAGCTGGCGGTATCGACATCAATGGAAAAGGTCGAAACCGGCGATTCTGCGGTGATTTTCAGCGGGTTGTCGGCGGCATTCGCAAATGCTTCGGTGTCGGGCGCGGGCACCATCATCGGCTCCGGCGCAGGGGCAGGTGCAGCCTCCATCGCCGGGGCGGCGGCAAAGCTGTCGGCGACCAGTCCTTGAGTTGCCCCACCGAGAGCGGTTCCGGTATCCGCCGACGCATTCTCCGCCTGTTTCATCAGGGCGCGGCCGGTTGCCGGGGCAATGGTGCTGTCAGCCCCGGCCATCGGGGCGGGCTGTGGCAGCGGCGCAGTGTCTGCCACCAGCCCCTGAGATTCACCGGGATGCGCTGGCTTTAGCACCGGTGGCGCGACGGCGACCACGTCGGGCGCAGGTTTGGCTGAAGTAGTGCCATCCATTTCGGGCGCGGCGTCGCGCAGCCGCGGTTCTTCGGGCTGCGGCACCGGCAGTTGCAGGCCCTTTGGCGGCTGCAACGGCGTGCCCGGCAGGATCACCACAACCGCCAGCGCCAGGGCAGCGGCAGAGGTGGTGGCGGCAAGGAAAGAACGGGTGGAAAGTTGGGCAAACATCCGGCGTACTCCTGTCAGAAACCCCGCCTGCGATGGGCGGTCTGACATGGGACGCGGCGCGGCAGCACTTCCTTGGTGGGTCCGGTCGAAATTCTGCAGGGCGAGCGCCAGATGCGCGGCCTTGGCCACCGGATCGGGGGCGGGGGTGGCGCGGTGCAGCGCGGCCTTCAGGGCAGCCAGACCATCCAGATCATCATTCATCGCTGATCCTCCGCTGCCGCCATGGCGCGCAGCCGTTTCTTCACTTCAGACATGCGCCAGGCCACGGTTCCCTCCGATATTTCCAGCACCTCGGCGGCCTCGGCCTGCGACATCTCTTCGCCCAGCGTCAGCGCCACGGTATCGCGCAGATCGGCAGGCAGGGCGGCCATTGCCTGCATCAGCCAACCCTGCGCCGCAACCTCATCCGCCATCGCCGCCTGCCGGTCCAGCTCCCAGTCGCCCCAGCCCGTGGCGGCCTTGGCATGGGTGGCGGCGCGGCGGCGGCGGTCGTGGGCGGCGTTGACCGTCACCCGGTACAGCCAGGTGGTGAACCGCGCCTGACCACGAAACCCGGCCAGCTTGGCGGGCAGTGCGGCGCAGATATCCTGCGCCAGATCCTCGGCCTCGGCACGCCGCCCGGTCAGGCTGTAGGTCAGACGGAACAGCCGGTCATAGTGGCGCGACAACAGGGCGGCAAACGCCTCGCGGTCGCCAAAGGCGGCGGCAGTCGCCAAGTCCTCGTCCGGGGTTTCCATGCGCATGACATTGGTCAGACGCGGGCCGGGCGTCAATCCTTGGCGGCGGCGGCGATTTTCTGCGCATGGCCGGGCTGGCGCAGCGCGATATACAGCCCGGCCGCCACGATCAGCGCCGAACCGATCAGAACGGCCGACCCCGGAACATCGCCAAAGAATACCGCACCAAAGATCGCCGCCCATAGCAGCAAGGTATATTGAAACGGCATGATCGTGGCGGCATCGGCATGCTTGAAGGCACGGTTGAGCATCACGTTGGCCGCCATCGCCACCACCCCAAGCAGCGCCAGTTGCGCAAGTTGCCCAACGGTCACCGGCTGCCAGTCGCCGGGGCCAAGCCACAGCGCCAGCGACCCGCCGATCACCGAAGCCCCCATCTGCCACAGGATCACGGTACTGTCGGGCGTTGCCCGCAGCCGCCGCCCCAGGAGCATCGCCAGCGAAAACACCATGCTGCCGCCAAAGGCGATCAGCGCCGGGCCGCTGAGACTGTGCGCCGAGGGCTGCATCGCCACCAGCACCCCGGCAAACCCCAGCAAGATCGCCACCCAGCCCCGCCAATCAATGGTTTCGCGCAGGGCAAACGGTGCCATCGCCGCCACATAGACCGGTGCCGCCATCCAGAAGGTGATGGTATCGGCCAGCGGCAATTGCGCGACAGCGGCGTAAAAGCAAAAGCTTTCAGCCGCCATCAGTGCCGCCCGCAGGGCCTGCAGCCATGGCTGCTCGGGCCGGAGCACAGCTTTGATGCCGCCCCGCAGCGCCAGCGGCCCCAGCACCAGCACCGCAGCGATCGAACGGATGACCACGACCTGCCCGACCGGAAACACCGCCACCAGAAACTTGCCCAGCACATCGTTGAGCGAGAATGCCAGCATCGACATCAGCATCAGCACAATGCCGGTACGGACAGAGGCCTGGCCGGGGCGGAGCGCCGCCAGCACCCTTTGCTACATCACCGCGCCGATCTGCCATGGCACGAATTCCACGCCGCCAAATCCCAGCTCTTCCGATTTGGTCTTTTTACCAGAGGCGGCCGCGATGAAAGCCTCGAAGATCTCGCGGCCCTTGGCCGGAATGCTGACACCCGCGCTGATGATATCGCCGCAGTTGATATCCATGTCGTCGGCCATGCGGCCATACATTTCGCTGTTGGTCGCCAGCTTCAGGCACGGCGTCGGCTTGTAGCCCGAAACCGAGCCGCGCCCGGTGGTAAAGGCGATCAGGTTCGCGCCGCTGGCGATCTGCCCGGTGACCGAGGCGGGATCATAGCCGGGGCTGTCCATATAGACGAAACCCGGCGTGGTGATCGGCTCGGCGAATTTGTAAAACCCGACCATCGGCGCAGTGCCGCTTTTCGCCACCGCCCCCAGCGATTTTTCCAAAATGGTGGTCAAGCCGCCGCGCTTGTTGCCGGGCGAGGGGTTATTGTCCATCTCGCCGCCGTTGCGGGTGCAGTAATCTTCCCACCAGCTGATGCGGTCGATCATGGCATGGGCGATGGCAGGGGTCGCGGCGCGGCGGGTCAAAAGATGCTCGGCACCATAGATCTCCGGCGTTTCTGACAGGATGGTGGTGCCGCCATGCTGCACCAGCAGGTCCGAGGCGGCCCCCAAAGCCGGGTTGGCGGTGATGCCGGAATAGCCGTCAGAGCCGCCGCACTGCATCCCCACCACGATATGCGACAGCGGTGCCGGCTGGCGGGTGGTGCGGTTGGCAATTTCGGCCATGTCACGCAACTCGCGCAGGCTGGCGTCGATGGTCCGCCTTGTGCCGCCTTCCTGCTGGATTGTCATGAAACGGAAATTGTTGTCAGCCCGCATCCGGCCCTTGCCCACCAGGGTCTGCACCTGCATCACTTCGCAGCCCAGCCCCAGCAGCATGATCCCGCCAAAGTTGGGGTGCCGGGCATAACCGGCGATGGTGCGCATCAGGGTGTCAAAGCCCTCGCCATCCCCCGCCATACCGCAGCCGGTCCCATGAACAATCGGCACCACGCCATCGACATTGGCAAAGGAGGCAATCACCGGATCATGCTCCGCCGCCTCTGCCACCAGCCGCGCCACGGTGCCCGAACAGTTCACCGTGGTCAGTATCCCCAGATAGTTGCGGGTGCCAACCTTGCCGTCGGCGCGGTGATAGCCGTCAAAGGTCCGGCCGTCACTGATGACCGGCAAGGGGCGGTTGCCCTGGGCAATCGCATAATCCAGTTCATGCGGCCCCATGCCCAGATTGTGGCTGTGGATATGGCCGCCGCGCTCAATCGGCTGGGTGGCCTGCCCGATGATCTGGCCATAGCGCAGCACCTTTTCGCCCGGTGCCACATCGCGCAGCGCGATCTTGTGGCCGCGCTTGACTTCATCCACCAAGGTCACACCCCATTCCGCCAGAACCTGCCCGGCCTCCAGGTCCTCCAGCGCGATGGCAACGGTATCTTCGGGGTTCAGACGGATGGCGGGGGCGGGCATGCAGGTCTCCTTGCCTAAACTAACATGTCAGATGTGCCCTGCCGCGCCGCCCCCTTCAAGGGCAAACCGGGGCATTTGCGGCCTGGCGGTTCTTATTGGCCCAAATATCCCCGCCGGAGGCTCCGGCCCCGCCACCTTCCCGGCGAGGGTTCAGCGCGCCAATGCCCGGCGAACCTTGCGCAAGGTCTGGCGCGCCAGCAGATAGGGGCCGCCCATCCCGGCAAGTTGTCGCCGCCAATGGCCGGGGTCGGTGAAATAGAACATGTCGAGCCGGGGCAGGCAATGCGGGTCGCTGCCCGGCCCGGCGCTGGCCAGCACCGTGCTGACCGAGGTGCGGTAAATCCGGGCGATCCCGGCCCGTTCGCGGCCGTTGGCGGCACCATAGGGCGCGGCGAAATGGGGAATGCTGCGCTCCAGCATGGTTTCCAGCCGGGTCCTCGCGGTGGCCAGTTCCACTTCCATCACCTCGGGTGCCAGTTCGGTCAGGCGCTGGTGGCTGACAGTGTGGCTGCCGAATTCGACGCCATCGGCTGCCAAAGCGCGGATCAGCGGCCAATCCATGATCCGGCGCGGCTTGGGGTGGCACAGCGCCCAGTCCTCGCGCCGCCCGACATGGGCCGTGGGCACATAGACGATGGGGCGAAAACCAAGGTTCTGCATCACCGGCCAGGCCTGATCGGCGAAATCCTGAAAGCCATCGTCAAAGGTCAGGATCACCGAACGCGGGGCCAGCGCGCGCTTGCCGGCGGCCCCGGCCAGATAATCATTCAGCGTGATGACGGGCACCCCTGCCGCAGCAATCGCCGCCATCTGCATCCGGAACGCCGCCGGAGAAATCGAGGTTGCCCCGCCATCATCGGAGATTGAATGATACATCAGGATATCGACAACCGGCAGGGCCAAGGCCTAATCCTCTACCCGGTGGCTGGCAAATTCGACCCGGTGCGCCGCCCATTTGGCATCATCAATCGAGCCGTCGTCGTTCATGCTGTCGACAGCACCATAAGACATTGCAAAGGCATGGTGGGTATTGTCATGGGCAAACAGCCCTTGGCGGCCAAAGTTCAGCAGGCCCTTCAGCCCCAGGAGCCAATGGTCGATCCTGTCGAACCGCGCCTGAAACTCCAGATCATAGACCGGGTAGGCATGGCTCAGCCGCCGGGTTTCGCAGCGGTCCACCGGTACCGTTACCGGCAAGCCAAGTTCGCCGAGCCATGTGCAGAAATGCGCGCCCAGTTCAGCATCCGACATCGCCCACCACGGATCGCCGGGGTCGCAGGGCAGTTCGGCACACAGGATGGTCTTGCCCTTCGGCCCGGTGGCGGAGTTGTAGTTCTTCGGCTCCGACATCCGGCTGATCGGGATCGACAGTTCGGGAAAGTAATGGGCATCATATTCGGTGAACCGGTCGGTTTTCAGGATCAGATACAGCAGGATCATGCCGCGAAACCGGATCGCTTTTGCTGCCTCCTGCACCTCGGGCGGGGCAGGCGGGTCGATCAGGCGCACCAGCGTGGTCAGGGGGATGGTTGAAAGCACCATGGCGCTTTCGTGCCGCTTCTCGGCCGTGCCTTCCCTGATCCACACCGCGTTGACGCGATCGCCGTCACGCTCGATCCGCGTCACTTCGGTGCCAAGCCGGAAACGCGCGCCCTGCTCGGTGGCTTTGGCGGCCATGGCGGCAGAAATCTGGCCAAAGCCCTGTTTGGGATAGAAAAACTTGCCGGTGGTCGGGCTGCCCATCCCGGGCAGCATCCGCATCATCTTGGCCAGGATCTTGCCGACCGAGCCACTGGAAACCCGTCGTTCGGCCAGCGTGACCGCCAGCTTTTCCGGCGGCAGGCCCCACAGTTTGCGGACATAGGGAAAGTAGAAGCTTTCGGAAATCGTCTTGCCCAGACCATCGTAGAGCACTGATGAAAAGGTGGCTGGCCCGGTGGCCTTCTTGCGAAACGGCTTCATCGCCATATCGGCCATCAGGCTGAGGGCAAAGGCTTTGGGCAGTTTCAGCAGCGCATCGGCGGGCTTCAGCGGAAAGTGAATCCATGCGCCACCCAGCCGGATCCGGCCATGGCGCGGCTGCAAAAGCAGATCGCTGCCCAACAGGTCTTTCACATCCTGCAGCACTTGCGGTTCGGCCACCGGATGAAAGCGGTGCGAGCCATAGTCGCACCAGATGCCGTCGATCTGAAAGCTGGAGGAATTGCCGCCCGCCCGTTCCGCCCGCTCCAGCACCGTCACATCGGCGCGGCCATCGCGGGTCAGGGCAAAGGCAGCGGCAATCCCGGCGGGGCCAGCGCCCAGCACCGTGACAACAGGGCGCTGGCCCGGTTTCAGATCATTCATTCACAAACCCTCATTTCCATTCGGCGCAGCCCCCCGCAGCCTGACACCGGAAAGGGCCAGAACTGTGGCGCCGATGCCGCCCGACACATACAATACCGCCTGCCAGACCAGACCCGACGCCACCACCTGCGCCGCATCGGCCCCAAATGGCACCAGCAGCGCCGCCAATGAGGCTTCGCGCACCCCAAGACCACCCAGAGAAATCGGCAGCACCGCGATGATCTTGGCCAGCGGCCAGGCAAAGAGCCATGCCGCCATTGGCACATCGACCCCCACCGCTTCGGCCAGTTGCACCGCCAGCCAGATGAACAGGGCCTGCACCGCCATCGAGATCAGCAGCGCCGCCAGCAGCAGGAACGGACGTTTGCCCAAAGCGCCAAAGGCATCCGCCACTTTCAGCGCCAACCCTTTGGCGGGCAACCGGGGAAATGCGCGCCACAGCCGCAAGATCAACTGCGGAAACAACAACATCACGGCAAGACCGATCACCAGTACCAGCACCGTGGCCTGCACTGCGGTGCCGCCCTGGCCACCCTGACCGCCCAGCAGCACCAGCCCGATCACCGACAGCAACGCCAGCCCCAGCGTATCAATCATCCGGTCCGCCACTGAGCCTGCCGCCATCCTTGGCCCGTCGCGCATCGCCACATGCGCCAGCCCGGCGCGCACCGCATCGCCACCCGCCGCACCGGGCAGGCACAGGTTGGCGGCCAACCCGGCAAAATGCGCCTGCAACGCCAGCAGAAACGGCAGGCCGCGGTCCAGCAGCAGCCACCATTTCGCCGCCGCCACCACATGGCCCAGCATGAACAATCCGATCACCAGCGGCATCAGCCCCAGCGGCACCCGGGAAAAGCCCTCGACAATCGCGTCAAACGGCAGAAACCAGAACAAGAGCCCCAGAACCAGCGCCGACCCGGCCGCCCGTATCAGCCACTTTTTCACGCTACGGCCTCAGATGCAGGCGGGAAATCATGTCGGCAATCAGCCCAAGCGACCAGATCATGATCGCCGCCAGAAAGGCAAAGATCGTGGTTTCCGACAGATTTCCGATGAAAAGGTCGTAGATGAACTTCACCAGCCCCAACCCCATCAACCCCAACCCCAGCGGGATGAAGATGCGCAAGGGGTTGAACAGCACGATGACGCGCAGCACCAGAATGATGAAATTGAGGAAATCCACCGGGCGGATCTTGGATTTGCCAACGCGCTTGCCATATTCGATCGGGGTGTAGATCATCCGTTTGCCGTTGCAGCTCATACAAAGCGTGATCGTGGTCGTAAACGAAAACTTTTGCGGCAGCAGCGGGATGAACGGCAACAGTTCCGATTTGCGAAACACCCGCAGGCCGGAGTTCAGGTCATTCAGCCGCCGTTCCGCCAGAAACGAGGCCAGCGAATTCAGCACCCATTTGGCGGGTTTGCGGATCATCGGCACGTTCTTCATACCCGCGCCTCGGTCGCCCACGATCATATCCTGATTGCGGCACATCGCCAGCATCGGCGGCAGGTAGCGCGCGGGGTAAGTGCCGTCGGCATCAATGATCGCCACATAATCATATTGCGCCAGTTTGATGCCGCGTTTCAGGCTGGCACCGTATCCGGTGTTGACCTGATTCATGTCGACAATCGCGCCCGAAGCCTGCGCCTCGGCCAGCGTGTTGTCGGATGAGCCATCGTCGATCACGATGATTTCGAACGGAATTCCGATGGCCGACAACTCGCGGTGGACATCTTCCACCGTTTGCCGCACCGCGCCTTCTTCGTTATAGGCGGGGATCACGACGCTGAGCGACATGCCCTCGAACTTCGGGTCAAGCGCCACCAGCGGTTTATCAGCAACAAGACCATGCATTTCAGACATCCTTTCCGCCAATGTGAACGGGCGGTTGATAATGGTTTCGGATGCAGCGCAGGGCTGCCGGATTCACAAAGCAGGAACTATGGCACATGCAGCCGGTCCCTTACCCCAAGAACGTGATATTCGAACAGGCACCAGGCAAAGGCACCGGCGGAATAGACGTAATAGACCTGATGATACAGCAGCGACGCGGCGGCAAAGGCCAAACCGCCATTCTGCACCAGAAACCGGGCAAAGGCCCAGTTCAGCCCCAGCGCCACCAGCGCCAGACCCAGCGTTGCAGGCCAGAGCGCCGGCGCAAAAGGCAGCGCCAGCCCCGACAGCAGAAAAAGCCCCGCCACCATGGCCTTCATCCGCTCCAGCTTCGAGGTGTTCAGATCGTCCGCCACCCCTTCGCGCGAAATCATCAGCCGCGACCATGGCAACGCCCGGCGGAACAGGTCGGTGTGAATGGCGTTTTTCATCGTCCAGACCTTCAGGTGCTTGCCCTGCAGATCGGGCAGTACCAAAATCCGGCCCCCGGCGCGTTTGATGCGGTAGCCAAGCTCGATATCCTCGATCGACGGCACCTTGTAGGTTTCGACATCGAACCCGCCGATCTTGCGGTACATCTCAGCCGATACCGCACCGCACCCGGCCCAGAATGTGGTGGCTTCGCGGTTGGCGCGCTGATGGTAAAACCGGTGCGTCAGGTTCTTGTAGCGCGAAAACCACGGGGTTCCGCCCGGTGTGCTGTCGTAACTCCCGAACACGGCGGCAACACCCGGTTCGGCAAAGGCCTCGCGGATCAGCTTGCCGCCGCCCTCCCATGCGATTACATCGCTGTCGACCAGCCACAGGATATCGCCTTTCGCATGCTCGGCCGCCAGATTGCGCGCCGCCCCGGGGCCGCCGTTTTTCGGCATCACCAGCACATCGGCACCCAATTCGCGCGCCACAGCAGCGGTATCGTCGGGCGAGACGTCATCGACCACGATCACCTCATCCACCTCGCCTGCGTTCCGCATGGCGATCAGCGGGGCCAGCACGCGGGGCAGCAGCGCTGCGGCGCGGTAAGCGGGCATCACCACGGAAATGCTTTGGCGCGTTTCCGTCATGGCTTTGCCCCTCTGCCTACTGCATTGCGCTTGGAAAACATCGCAAGGATCACGGCGGCCAGCGGCAACAGCCAACTGACCCGCGCCCCGTAGCGGGTGGCCGGTTGCGATACCGCGCCGCAGATCAGCGCGTTGGCCAGAAGCCCGGCCAACAGCATCAGCACCAAAAGGCGGATCGGCCCGGGAACCCGGTGCGGCAACAGGCCAAGCACGATGATCGACAGGAAC
>Ga0209591_10006576_pt1 | contig 12912 bp, 5 predicted proteins | sample MAT01_FD_187207 | JGI IMG/M metagenome (GOLD analysis project Ga0209591, IMG submission 187207) | Freshwater microbial communities from Lake Fryxell liftoff mats and glacier meltwater in Antarctica - MAT-01 (SPAdes) (version 2) | ecosystem: Environmental > Aquatic > Freshwater > Ice > Liftoff...
TGTAGCAATTCCACGACCTTAAATTATCGCAAACCTGAAAAAAGTTTTAAGTTTCGGGTTTGGTGGATTCAAAGTTTCTATCCTGCGGAAACAGAAGCCCTTTCGCAAATTGTCGCCGAGTGGGAAAAAAAGAATAATACTAAGGTGGAAATCACTTTTTATAATGATGGCTCCATCAACCGTGATGCTGAAAATGCTCTTAATAATGGCAACCCGCCCGATATTTTATTTAGTAATACTGCCGAGTTTTCTCTCTATCCTCGATTAGCTTGGCAAAATAAATTAGTCGATGTTTCTGATGTTGTAGAGCCAGTCAAAGGCTTATTTAGCCCGATTGCTCTCAAAGCTGTTACCTATAAAAATAGTGAAAACCCTAAGCCTGCTTATTATGCTGTACCGATCGCCCAACTATCTGCTGGTTTGCATTATTGGCGAGATCTACTTGCGGATGTAGGGCTAAGTGACACCAATATTCCTAAGGATTGGGATAGCTTTTGGAGCTTTTGGGAAATGGCTCAGGATCGTACTAATAACAGGGGTAAGAAAGACATTTATGGCATCGGTCTACCAATGTCTACCGAAGCTACGGATACCATCTTTATGTTTGAGCAGTTCCTCACTGCTTATGGAGTAGAGCTTCTAGACGAGAATGGGCAATTGAAAGCTGAGAATCTCCAAAATCGTCAAGGTATCATTTCTGCATTGACAAAATATGCGGGCTTCTATAAGAGTAAACATGTGCCGCCTAATGCTGTGCGATGGAGTGATGCTGATAATAATCAGGTATTTCTAAGCCGCAATTTATTGATGACAACCAACCCAGGTTTGTCTATTCCTGCTTCCCAGCAGTTTGATCCAGAAGTTTACACCAAAAAATTAGTTACAAGGGAATGGCCGCTTGATCCTAATGATCAGCCTCTTAACTATTTAGTTGCGGTGAAACAGGCTGTAATATTTGCCGACTCTAGCGCTGAATCTAGAGACTCTCCTAAAGACAAAGCAAGACAAGTTCTCGCTAAAAGTCTGTTGTCACACATTATCCAACCCAACAATCTGCTTACATATTTGAAAGGTGCGGGCGGAAGGTATTTCCCGACGATGCCAAAATTATTAGAAGCCCCTTACTACAAAGATTCTCAAGACCCACATATTTTGACCGCAACCAAGCAATTTCAAAATACAAGATCTTTTTATACAGCTCAGAACCCCGCCTATTCAGAAGTAGGAGCGCAACAGATATGGGGAAAAGCGATCAAGTCAGTGGCTCAGGATACGGCTACACCTGAGCAAGCTACAGATAATGCGATCGCACAGATCAAGAGTATTTTTACTCAATGGAAATAACCCAAGTATGATTTCGTTAGTAAAGTGAGAATATTAAGATGCTCAACCTATTTAAGAAACGCTTGCTACTGCAACTTGTAGCCTATTTTTCTCTTTTGTCGATTGTTACGGTTTTAGTCGTTGCGGTGAGTGCTAATACGCGCAGTCGTGATGCACTTAGAAAGTCAGTGATCGATCGATTAGATGTAGCAACGTCGCTAAAAGAATCTCAGGTCAATCAATGGGTTGATAATCAACGCCGAGATGTGATTTTGATGACGCAGTTGCCAGATTTGATCATCAATTCTGAAATTGCTTTTACTAAAGATCGCGAATCGCCAGAATTTAAAGCATCTGTTGACTCGATGCAAAGATTTATGGTGAATGTATCCTCCGTAAAACCAAATATCCGCCAGATTTCGATTCTCACAAATAATGGGATTACGATCGTCTCCACTGATAAACAAAAAGAAGGCAAATACCAACCGCTCGGAAATACGACTACTTACTTTACACGCGACCAATCACGGATTATCGTCCCTAACTTTTATATTTCGCCAATCTCAGGTAAGGCTGCCATGACTTTTGCGGCTCCTTTGACTAATAAATCAGGCGATCGCATTGGGGTAGTCGCAGTTGATCTCGATCTGCAAGGGGTTGATGATATTATTCGCGAGCGGACAGGGCTTGGCGCTAGCGGCGAAACCTACTTAGTCGGAAGATTAAGCACCAGAAATGTCCTAATTTCAGGAACAGGCACGGATAACGAAGAACTCGCTAAGGACATCAAAAGTGACGGTATTGCGGCTGCTGCTTTAGGAAAAGATGGTGAAGGGCTTTATAACAACTATAAAAGTACGCCTGTCCTAGGCAGTTATATTTGGATTGACAATCTCAATCTTGCCCTACTTGCAGAAATATCGCAGGCTGAAGCTTTTGAACCAGCCGATCGCCTTGCTCGCGATATTTTGCTGATTGGATTAAGCTCCGCAGGTATTTTACTAACTGCGGTGTACTTGATTGCCAGAAGAATTTCTCAACCAATTTTAGCGATCGCAGATGCTGCTAACCAAGTTTCTGGCGGAAATCTTGATTCGCAAGCGCCTGTATTAACCGATGATGAAATTGGAATTTTAGCGATCGCATTTAATCAAATGACATCACAACTCAGAGCGTCAGGAGATCAGTTAGCTGATTACAGTCGGACTCTAGAGCAGAAAGTTGAGCAACGCACCAGTGAGATCAAAGCGATTATTGACAATATGGTGGATGGATTGGTGGTAGTCAATAGCAAAGATCAGGTTACCCAGTTTAATCCAGCTCTGGCGGGTATGATTGGCGTTAGTAGTAAGGCGATCTCTATGGCTAAAAGTTATAGGGAAATATTTAAGGATGAGGAAATCACTAATCTCGTTACAAGTACTAGAGAGAATCCCAAGCAAGTCTTTAGTGAAGAGTTTTCTCTGCCCGAACGCCGCATTGGTAAAGCGGTCGCAACTTCAATCTTTAGCGAATCAAAAACCTCAGAAGGAATTCTATTAGAAGCAAATTATTTGGATACGGTGATTTTAATTCGTGATATCACTGCTGAGAAAGAAGTAGATCGCATGAAGACAGACTTTATATCCACGGTGTCCCATGAATTACGAACACCGCTTACTTCTGTATTAGGATTTGCAAAATTAATTCAGAAAAAACTAGAAGAATCAATATTTCCGCTTATCCAGACTGATGATAAGAAGGTGAATCGCAGTATTCGCCAAGTTACTGAAAATATTAAAATAATTGTATCTGAGGGAACAAGACTCACTAAGCTGATTAATGAAGTTCTCGATGTTGCTAAGATAGAAGCTGGTAAAATGCAATGGAATATGCAGCCTTTGGCGATTTCAGAAGTAATTGATCGAGCTTTTTCGGCAACTTCCGCACTCTTTGAGCAAAAAGATTTAACGCCAGTCCGAGAGATTGAATCTGATTTGCCAGATGTGAATGGTGATAAGGATCGCCTCATCCAAGTTGTAATTAATCTTATTTCTAATGCGGTGAAGTTTACAGACAGAGGTAGTGTAACTTGTCGGGTTACGCAAGACGATCAATCACTTATTATTAGTGTCATCGATCAGGGTGTCGGTATTTCTGAAGCCGATCAGCCTAAGGTATTTGAAAAGTTTAAACAAGTTGGTGATACTCTCACTGATAAGCCTCAGGGGACAGGGCTGGGGTTGCCCATTTCCAAAGAGATTGTCGCTTATCACGGTGGGAAGATTTGGGTAGAGAGTGAAGTTGGTAAGGGGAGTACTTTTTCTTTTACACTTCCGATTAGTGTCGAGAGTGATCAGATTCCTGCGATTAATTTTGACATTCTCATTGAGCAACTCAAGAAGAGAGTAGTTTCAGAAAAACTATTGCAATCTGACGGTCAAACTGCGCTTGATTTACCCAAAAATATTCTTGTAGTTGATGACGACGCAAGTATTCGCAACTTACTCAAACAGGAGTTAGAGGCTAAAGGATATGTTGTGCGTGAGGCTGAAAATGGACAAGAAGCGATCGCAAAAGTACGTGAAAGTCGTCCCGATTTGATTACTCTTGATATTATTATGGAGGGTATCAGTGGTTACGATGTGGCATCAATTCTTAAGTCTGATCCTGCGACACTAGATATTCCTATTATTATTGTCTCTGTATTAGATGACAAAAATAAAGGTCGTCATTTAGGCATTGATAGTTATGTGACTAAGCCCCTAGATATGGTTTTATTAATGGCAGAGGTGGAAATCTTGCTATCTAGTAAGGCTACTACTGGCAAAAAGATTTTGGTAGTTGATGACAATTTTGGTTCTATCGATTTATTAATGGAAATGTTACAGAATCAAGGTTTCCTACCTTCTAAAATCTCTCCTCAAGATGATTTGCGGGCTAATGCGATCGCTTTTCAGCCCAATGTGATTATCGCTAGTACGAAGCTAGCGGGGCAAGTACAAGCTCTCCGTGCTGAGCAGAATATGGAACATATTCGCTTTTTATTAATTGCCGACCAATAAAAACGATTCGCTTGCATAAAAAAATGTAGGGGCAATTCATGAATTGCCCCTACATTTTTTTAATGTAAGAAATGGCGAACGCCTGTGAATACCATAATCAAGCCAAGTTCATCAGCCGCCTTGATCGAATCGGCATCGCGCATACTGCCACCCGGTTGGACAACCGCCATAATTCCTGCGGCTGCCGCAGTCCGCACTGAGTCATCAAAGGGGAAGAATCCATCGCTAGCAAGGAACGCGCCTTGAGCATTCTCTCCTGCTTGCTCTAGGGCGATTTTGATAGAACCAACTCGATTCATTTGACCTGCACCAATGCCAATTGTGGTGCAGTCTTTAGTAATTGCGATCGCATTTGATTTGACATGACGGCTAATTTTCCAAGCAAAAATTAGCTCCTGTAATTGCTCAGGCGTTGGCTGCTTTTGGGTAACCACTTTCCATGTCTCAGGATTTACGGCTTCATCATCGGATTTTTGGACGAGCATTCCTCCAGCAATTGTCTTCACCGTTTCATGAGAACCATGCTTAAGATCGGATAGAACTAGAACTCGTAGGTTTTGTTTTTTGCCGAAAATTGCCGCCACACTTGGCACACAGGCGGGAGCAACCACACATTCTAAAAAGGTTTTATTTAAAAGCAGAGCTGTTTCTTCGTCAATGGGGCGGTTGAGGGCGACGATACCACCAAAAGCAGAAGTAGAATCGGCTTCAAAGGCTTTTTGATAAGCTTCGGCAATGGTGGATGCGATCGCCACACCGCAGGGATTATTATGTTTGATAATCACGGCACAGGGGCGATCGTCACTAAATTCAGCAATGATGCTTCGGGCTGCTTCAAGATCTAACAAGTTATTAAAACTGAGTTCTTTGCCTTGCAGTTGTTGCGCGGCTGACCATCCTTTGGGAGTTGCGCCGACTTGATACCATGTGGCGGGTTGATGGGGATTTTCACCATAGCGTAGAGGTTTAGGATTATTGCATAGCAGTGTGTAGGAAGAAGAGAGTGTATTCACTAAATCTGGTTCTGCTTTCTGCTCGTTTTCCAAATACTCAGCGATCGCTTGATCATAAGCCTGTGTATGTTGAAAAGCTGCGATCGCAAGTTTTTTGCGGAATGCTAAAGTTGTTTCGCCATTGTTTGCCTTCAGTTCTGCCAAGAACTCTGGATATTGGCTAGGACTGGATAATACAGCGACATGGGTATAATTTTTTGCTGAAGCCCGAATCATGGTTGGGCCACCAACATCGATATTTTCGATCGCATCTTCGAGGGTGACATTGGGTTTTGCGATCGTTTCGGTAAATGGATAGAGATTAACTACGACAATTTTGATTGGCTGAATTGCATTATCCGCTAAGTCTTGTTGATGTTCAGGCAGCTCTAGTCTTGCTAAGATGCCGCCATGAATGCGCGGATGCAGAGTTTTCACTCGTCCGCCTAAAATCTCAGGTGCGCCAGTATAGTCGGAAACCTTGGTAACTTCCAGCTCTGCTGCCTTGAGAGCCTTGGCAGTTCCACCACTACTAATTAGTTGAAAGTTATAGGTGGCCGATAGTTCGCGGGCAAGGTCGAGTAGTCCTGTTTTGTCAGAAACACTCAAAAGGGCAAGGGATTTCATACTGTTTAGCTCCATATTCGTTATGGGAGTTTTGCAACTGATCGCTTTATTTCAAAGCTTTGCAAACTTCCTATACCATTTTATCTCATTTAAAACCCATAGATAAAAAGAGGTGCGAAGCACCTCTTTTTATCTATGGAGTAATCGCGATCGCAGTTTGTGATGGTGTCCATACAGGAAACTTTTGCATGACCAACTCAAACATGGGGCTAGTTTCATGCCACTGGAGCCACTGCTGTAACTTTGGATAGGGACTTGAGTTAAACCAGTCGATATTTACATAAGCAAATTGCCTCACAAAGGGGAAGATGGCGATATCTGCAAGATTTTGCCGATCGCAAATTAAAAAATTATTTTGCTGAAGTTGAAGTTCTAAAACTTGGAGAAATTCTTCAGCTTGTTGACGATAAAATTCCTGTGGATTTTCAGGGAATCGATTAGGATATTTGTAGTGATCTAGGGATTGTTTAAATTCACGATCATTTGTATTGATAAGCTGTTTGGCGATTGTCACAGATCGATCTGACAAATTATTCCAATTGAGCGGATCATTTTGATCGAGCGCCCAATGCATAATATCGAGACTTTCCTCTAAAACAATAAAATCCTGTCCAGCAAATATCTGCATTACAGGCGTTGTTCCCTTCGGTGAAATATCTAGCATTTCTTTAGGCTTACTTTTTAGAGAGACTTCTCTTAGCTCATAACTAACATCAGCATAAGCAAGAGCCATCCTTGCGCGAATTGCGTAGGGACAACGCCTAAAAGAATAGAGAATTGGAAGATACATATACTGATAGCGCAATTTGCTGTACATCAAAGAGAATACTTTATAGGACGCGAAGCGTCCTATAAAGTATTCTCTTTAATATATGCAGATAGCAATCGCTCAATTTCTTTGATATGAATTGGCTTACTAATGTAATCATTCATGCCTGAATCAAAACAAGCTTGACGGTCTTCTGGTAGGACATCAGCCGTAAAGGCAATAATCCAAGGATAGGTTTGAGAGGCTGAGCTTTTACGAATCATTTGGGTTGCGATTAATCCATCCATCACTGGCATCTGCACATCCATAAATATTAAATCAAATGCTAAATTAGATTCTTGATCGAAGATGACATTTAAGCATTCACTGCCATTGTTAACAACTTCAGCATGATAGCCTAGTTTTTGGAGCATAAGGAAAGCGATTTTTTGATTAAAGATATTATCTTCAACTATCAAAATTTTTATGGGAAACTTCTCAAAATTAATTTTGTTTGGCAGAGAATAACCAAGATTATTGACTGATTTGGTAGGTTGAGTTGGCGCATCCACAACTGGCAAAACAATCGTAAAATAAAAAGTTGAACCTTGAGTGTGATCGTTAGAGGAGTCAATTACCCAATCTAATGGAGGTTTGCCACCGACATAGCCTCGGCTTTCTACCCAGATGGTTCCACCCATTAACTCTACAAGTCGTTTAGAGATTGCTAAGCCTAGCCCAGTACCACCAAACTGACGATTGATCGAGGCATCGGCTTGGGTAAAGGGTTTAAACAACTTGGTGATGTACTCGCGATCGATGCCCATACCTATATCTGCGATCGCGAATTTAAATTCATAGGTGTTAGACGTAATAAGTTTACGGCTATAGCGGATGGAAATATGTCCTTCTTTAGTAAACTTAATCGCGTTACCGATTAAGTTGGTCAGTATTTGCCGTAATCGTGAACTATCACCTAAGACAGTATTTGGATTAGTATTATTGAAATAAAATTGTAAATTGATATTTTTGTCAAGAGCCTGTTTTCTTAAAAGATTACAAATAGAATTCAATATACTTTCAATGACAAATTCTTTCTGCTCAAGTTGAAGGTTTCCAGATTCAATTTTTGAGAAGTCTAAAATATCATTGATGATCGTTAACAGAGCCTCACCGCTATCCAAAATAATCTGTACAAAATTATTTTGGTCATCTCTCAAGGGTGTCGCCGCTAGCAATTGAGCCATACCAAGGACTCCATTCATCGGGGTACGGATTTCATGGCTCATGTTGGCGAGAAACTCACTCTTCGCTTTGTTGGCAACTTCTGCTAGCTCTTTTGCTTGTGCTAAGGCGATTGCTGTTTGTTTGTGTTCAGCTAGTTCCTGTTCTAACTTTTGATAAGTAGTAACTTGTTGAATCGCGATCGCAATTTGATTAGCGATTGTTTGGGTTAATTCAATATCATTGGTTTCCCAATCAGCAGTTCTATGAATTTTCCGTAAACTGAGGCTACCCCATACTTCGTTATTCACGATTATGGGGACTAATAACCAACCGCCCGTAATGGTTTTAGCTAATTCACGATTAATTTCATCTTCGATTAAAGATGAATCATTAACTTGGACAACTTCCATCCGCTTGAGTCTTTCTGCAAAAGGATTATCTTGATCGGGGAATTCTAATCCTAAAGAGTCTAGAATTTCTGAACTATCCCTAAAAGCAGCGATATGTTTCCATATTTTGAGGTCTGGGATATATTTAACGATCGTTGCTTGTTCTAGTTTCAATAATTCTGCGATCGCATTGGTTGCTGATGCAAATACAACTTTTAAATCTAGAGAGCTACGAATTATTTGAATAAACTGATTAAGCATTTGTTCTTGCTGAACTTTATGCTGTAAAGCTATTGCAGTTTCCTTGCGTTGGGTAATATCTCGAAAAATACAGAGTTGGCTCGCGTCATCATCCCATTTAATAGAATTTGCACTAACTTCTACATTGCAAAACGAGCCATCTTTTCTCCGATAGAGGCTTTCAAACATTACGCTTTTGCCAAGCTTAAATTCTTCAATTCCCGCCGTTAACTCTTCCCTTGACCATCTCACATCAATATCATAAATCGTGAGGCTGGCTAATTCTTCTGGAGTGTAACCGATCATCTTTGCGAAACTGATGTTGCCCTCAATAACATTCCCGACACTATCGAGGATGGCAATTCCATCAAAAGAATCATTTAAAAGCATTCTATTGCGGATTAATTCTTTTTCAAGGGCGATTTCTAACTGCTTGCGATCGCTGATATCGGCGACAATTCCATACCAAGCAGTATCTCCATTCTTACGCCGTTCTGGGCGCAAATTAGATCGTAGCCATTTAGTCTTGCCTGATGAGGTAATAATTCGCCATTCATGACGCAAGGTTGATAAAGTCTCAAGACTAATACCTATAGCTTCCCAAAAATTTGCAATATCGTCTGGGTGAATCCTCTCAAAACAGAGATGTGGAGATTGCAGAACTTGAGTAACTGGCAACTCATAGATCTCTTCAAATGCTGAACTTAGATATTCAAAACAAGTAGAACCATCGGCACGCTGCACAAAAATTTCAATAATTACTGGAGATGACAATGCTATTTTTTGAAATTTCTCGTCACTTGCGCGTAATGATTTCTCGGCACGATAGCGATCGCTAATGTCACGCACAACGACCACAGCAGCGTCTGCGCTTACTGGAGCCACTCGTACTTCTTCATAGTGCAAATCATCATTAACCAGATAGGTTTGCTCCATAGTCTGCATTTCTCCAGAAGAAATCGCGTTTTGAATCGCTTGGATTTGATTCTCCGCGATATCTGGGGCTAAGAGATCTCCAATTTTTTTTCCCAAGAGATCGATATGTTTGGGGACAAGATCGTAAGAGGCTCTTTGCAGCTTTGTTTCAAGATAAACGCCATCTATACTTATTAAGTTGATAATGTCGGGAATCGCATTTAAAATAGAACGTAACTTATGTCCGCTATCTTGAAGCTCAGAAGTGCGTTCTTGAACTTGCTCTACTAAAGAAGTATTAAGATTTTGGAGATTTTGATAGATTTCAGCCTGTTGGATCGCGATTCCTATTTGCACAGATAACTGCTGAAGCAGCTTGATTTCATATTCTTCCCAATTACGGGGCGCAGAACATTGATGAACAATGAGTAATCCCCATAAAGTGTGATTGTTTTGATGATGATTAGAATCTAAATTATTACTTAGTTGTTCAGCTAATAGAATCGGTACAACCACGTTTGCCCGAACCTGAAAGCTCTCTAGCATTTGCACATGACATTCTGACAAATTGGACTGGTATATATCAGAGTTAACTAAAATCTGACCATCTAGATATGCGTTCACCTGACTTTCAGAAGGATATAGACAACGCTCGTCAGATAAAGAGTATGAACAAGACTGCCAAGGCGAAACTACTGCCTCAGCAATAATCCGTCGGCTCATATCCTCGTAAAACTTATAAATAACTGTGCGATCGGTTTGGAGAAACTGAGAGATTTCTTGAACAACTGCCTGACAAATATCTTCTAGATTGATAAACTGTCGAATCTTAAGTGCAGTTTGAGAAATTAATTCTTCGCGTTGACGAGATTGCTCAAGTTTGCGAATTAGGTCAAAGTGTTCAAATACAGTATTGAGTCCCTGCTGTAGTGAAAATTTAGTAATATCATTTTTAATAAGATAGTCATACGCCCCCAATCTCATCGCAGCTACTACACTTCTTGCGTCTTCATTACCAGTCAAGATGATTACTGGCAGCTTGAGATCTAATCCCCGATCGCAAGAATTTTCCTGAATATGTTCTCGAATAGCTTCCAGCAAGATCAGTCCATTGCCATCAGTCAAACTTAAGTCAAGCAAAGTAATATCAGGATTTTGCGATCGCCACAACTCTAATCCTTGTGAAATAGTTCCTGCTTCTAAAATACGATAACTATGGTCTGGGTCACTTTCGAGATAGTGACGGCAAAGTAAGCGATCGCTTTCAGAATCATCAACAATCAAAATGGTTTTAGCAATAGACATAATTTGTTAAAAAATTGACTGTTAATAATGACTGTTAATAAGATTTTGGCACTAAGATTTTCGAGTTTTTAACTTGGATCAATAGGGCTTAACTGTATATTCATCAAGGATCTCTCTTCCGCGTCGAGTCAGTGTTTCAGAGCCTTCTAGCATTAGCAAATATTGACCACGATCTAAACAACTACGACAGGAAATTGATAGGTTGCTTTTAAAAAACCAGCCATAGAAAGTACCAATTGTCCCGCCAATGACGATCCCAATCAGTCCAGATGTAGATGCGATCGTTAATAATGCTTGCGACCAGTCAAGATTGGGTAATTTGATCCCGAAGATCATGTATAGGATCATCCCCATGAGGGTGCTAATTACGCCAATCCAAAACATTCCTCGTTTGGCATAGCGCCATGTAGTGTAAGTAGGATTAAATAAACCCACACTATCGGGGCTACTGTAACCTTTGCCGACTAAAGCGAGATGCTCTGGCGAGATGCCATGACATTGAAGCAAGCGATATGCTTCAAAAGCTGAAGACTCGTCTGGTAAGACGGCAATCATCAGTCGAGAATGCTTTGAACGTGTGTGAGTCACAAGTGAGCCTGCTATCAAATGCATGTTTGAGTCAAAATCTAGAAATAGAAAAACCAAAAAGCTGTGGCGCACGCTGTGCGTGCGCCACAGCTTTTTGGTTTTTCTATTTAACTTATATATCTAGATTCTACAAAATTTCAGGCGAATAAATCTATTTTCATAATGAGAATTACTAAATCTGCCAATAACAAGGTGGCGTGCGCCACCTTGTTATTGGCAGATTTATTCTAATTTGGCGATCGCTTGGCGGTCGATCAGTACCTGAGTGGTCAGTAAATCGATAACTGTCGCCATCAAAACCCGTCGATCATCGATTTCAAAATTAACGGTAATGCGATCATTTCCTAACTGTCCTGAAGGATCGAGTTTTGCCATACAGACTTGATCAATATTTGATTTGCTGTTTGCCGCTAGCGATCGAAAATCTGATTGCTTTAGTAATTGGCTGCTAGTCATCCTTCCAGAGCTGTCATAGGTGACTTCAGCTTGAGAGCTATCAGCAACCTCACCAATATCTAGCCAGATTTCAGTTTGTCCTGCGATCGCAACTTGCAAGATTAACGGCTCAGGGCGTTGGCAAGGATACTTAGTGCCTTTCTCAAACAATGTATAAAAAGAATATTGATACAGATATGGTTCCCAAAGTCGAATCGCATAGCTATGACGTAAATGATCTTCGATCTCGATCGCCTGTCCTAGAACTAACGCCCCATGCGCGACGGCTTCAAATGGTTTACCAAACTTGACTTTGGATTTGCCGAAATAAGAGACGATCAACTGCTGGATGGCAGCAATCTGACAACTACCGCCAACTAAAAGAACCTGCTCGATCGCAGATTTACTAATTCCTCGATTTAGCCCAATCGTGAGGACTTCATCAATTGCTTCGCGCAATTGCTCAAGTATCTGATTTTGTTCGAGAATTTCTGTCAATTGATCCTGACTTAGCCGAAGTTCGTGCGAAATCATGGTTTCATCAAGCCAAATCTCACTTACTTCTTGCCCAAAAGACAATTTAATTTTGATCTGTTCCGCTATTTCTAAAATATTTAGCCAATCAATATCGCCAATTTGCGATCGCGTTATTCCTAGTTGCCGTAAAAAATGTTCAGCGATCCAGCAATCAATATCAATACCGCCAATATAAGCATCAGATTTTGCGATCGCTTCAGCTTTAGTAACTTGATTATTTGTTAATTTATTTGATGATTGATTTGCGATCGGTGCAGTCCTAACCAAGCTCAAATCTAATGTGCCACCGCCAAAATCAATCACCAATACCAGCGCATTTGGTCGCGTAATCGCATAGCCCAACGCGGCGGCAGTTGATTCATCGATAATTTGGTAATTTGGTAATTGCAACCTTTCGGCAAAATCACGAAACCAATTGAGATAAGCCTCAAATGCACCAACGGGAACCGTGAAAATTATTTGTGTCGGCTGAATGTCCTGCAAGGCAAGACGCTGCCAAAGTTCTGTCAAGAATATTTCGGCGATCGCTTCAGCATCATAGA
>Ga0209591_10006577_pt1 | contig 12908 bp, 11 predicted proteins | sample MAT01_FD_187207 | JGI IMG/M metagenome (GOLD analysis project Ga0209591, IMG submission 187207) | Freshwater microbial communities from Lake Fryxell liftoff mats and glacier meltwater in Antarctica - MAT-01 (SPAdes) (version 2) | ecosystem: Environmental > Aquatic > Freshwater > Ice > Liftoff...
GATTGGCTGCTGCGCGTTTTCGTTGAGTTTTTTGCGCACACGAAAGATCACCAAATCGACGGCCGCTGGTGTAAAGCCCATCAGATCGGTGTGATCCGGCTCCGAGGTTGACCACATGGCCATTAGCAGATCCTGCTTGCTCACCACTGCGCCGGTATTTTGTCCCAGGTAATAGAGGACACGGTACTCTTGCGGAGAAAGCTGGATTTCCTGCCCGTTCATATAGACGCAGCGGCGACTCTGATCAATGATAAGGTCCGGCAAGCATAGGCTCCTTCTATGAACAGAAAAGTTACACAGAGCACACGGAGGAGGCGCAGAGCACACAGAGAAAAGTGACACATGCTGATTAATTAGCCATAAGCAAATAATTCGGAAATTGGTAGAGGCATACAGCCATTAGTTAAATCCTACCAATTGCTCTGCTTTTCTCTTCGTGATTTCTGTGTTTGCTCTGTGTGCTCTGTGTAACGCTTGTTTGTTTTAGTCAGAACGCGCACTGTGTCGAAATTATAGAGGTGGAAATGGATGAGGTCAATCCCCCATGCGGGGTAGAAAAGAGGTATAAATTGAAATGTATTTGCAATAATTCTTCTATAGATTTTAGGGACGCGTTAGGATAAAATTAGAATAGAGCAAGCATGATCACCTTGTCGGTAATCCACGCCGTTTGTTATCCTCGTCGATGTTGTTCCATCCACTTGACTGCGAAATCGACTAGTGGCCGTTGCGGCATTAAAAGCGCTGCCGCTTGGCCCACTTTGCCCTGGCGCACCAAGCCAGTAGTTTGGGCGAAGTCTGCGCCAATCTGGACAAAATCGGCATCGCTAATGCTCATCTCTTCATATTTCACCCAACGCCGTAGACCTTCCACCAAGATCGGTGCACCGTTGCGCTCGATCGTTTTGCCAGGAAAGTTGGCGCGATATTCGGCCAAATGCAGTGATGAATTATTGTCGTGGCCGACACCCAGCAACAACACATGGCCGCCCAAGTCATAGATGCGTGCCAGCGGCGACTGCTCACCCATGCGCGACAACAAGTCGTGGCCGGTCGTGATAAAGTGGCGGTGGGTGCCCCAGGCGGCAAACGAGGTCTGCGGGTGGTTGCTGCGTTGCACGCCGTTCTGTTTGCGAAAAGTTTCGGCCAGCAGACCCATTTTGCGCGTCACGGTTAGATCGGGCATAAAGGGCGGCATTTCCTGGCGGATCAGTTCCCACCACACTTCTGGCACCGGTGGGTGCTGCCAATCCGCTGGGTCGGAGAGGTCACCGGAGTGCGTTGGCATTACCAACGTTCCGCCGCTGCCAAGTACACCCTCCAGGGCTAGAATCATGGCCTGGGGCCCGCCGATGACCCATTCGGCGATCGCTTTAAACGACGCATGAACCAGTAATGTCATATCTGGTGCGACACCCAGCTCAAATAGATCCGCCCTGAGCGAAGCAACCGTGGGTGGAAAGACCTGGGGTGGATAGTGAATAATATCGCTCATGTTCTGCCTCGTATATGACGGAATGTTATAAATCCTAGAGTTAATAAAATGGCTACAACCCCCAGCCCAAGTAGAAATGGGCGGCTCAAGCTACCGCTCGGATCGGGTAGTTCAACCGCAGCAGGACCAGTGAGGGGTGTTTCGATCATAGCCGTCGGGTTTTGATCAAAAAGTTTGACCGCAATATCGGCAGTCAAATTCTCGACCGAAAGTTGCAGCGTCCCATCGGCCTGGGCAACAATTTCCCCACGCTGCACAATCTGGTTGGCGGCATCGGCCAGATAGGTGTCCCACCATTCTACCCTGTAGCGCTCATTTGGCTCAAAACCAGGCACCGTGATCACCGTCGAGACGGGAGCAATCGCGATGCCATCGGCCACGTTTTGCCAGGTGTTATGCTGGTTCTGGATCCACAAATGCGCCAGACCATGACGCAGATCTTTCTGACCCCATACGCGCACATCAGGCGCCGACGAAGTCGCCTCCGCGTCTGTGTAGTCACCATTGCTCAGCGGAATCTCATGGATGAAATTGTAATAAGTCTTAAAGATAGGGCGGTGATCATGACTACCAGTTTTGACAATGTGCTCTTGGGTTGGCCAGCCCGTCCAGTATGACTCAATTAAGCCACCAGCGTCGATGCCTGCCCAGATTAAGTTATGCAGCCAAAGGCCGTTAGCTGCATTCTGGGCAAAGCGATCTTCCGCGGTGAAAATAAAACCAGTTTCACCCCGCATCAACGGCTTGCCCGCGCCATTAGCCTGCCGTGCGCCATAGGCTTGGCCCAACTTTTGACTGAAAAGCGCACTGTCATAAAAATCAGAGGTCGTATAGACATCGGTCAACGCCTGGACTGTATCCTCTTGCGCGTAGTGATGAATGTCGGCGTAGTCAATGTTGGCATAATCGGCATTGACCCAAAATTGTTGAGGAAAGCCAGTCCAAAAAGAGGTCGTGGCCAGATGGCGATTGGGGTGGGGGGCGGTTTGGCCGGGCGGGATAAAACTGGTGCGAAAATATTTGCCCATTTCGTCGGCCAGCAGGTAGTGTAAGGGTTCATTTGGATCGCCTTCATTGATTAATTCCCATGAATGAATATTAGGCGAATAGCCCCAGCGCGCCTGCAGATAGCGCCACCATGTCTCTTGTAGCCAGCGCACCTTAGTCTTTCCGTCTTCCTCGCGGCCATTGCCCCAAAATAGTTTCCAGTCGAGTTCGTGTGGCTGTTTTTGGGCCAGCTTGCCATCGGGCTGGAAGATATTCAACAAGTAATCTTGTTTGTCCAGGATCACAATTTTGAGATAAATCCCTTGTTCTTCCGCTGTGGCAAGCACACGATCAAACTGGTAGGAACTGCGTTGGGCAAAATACTGATGCTGCGCCATCCAGGGTTTGTCAATCACATTAGGGCCAAACTGCCCGCTGCCCAGCTCCGCTTCTAGCCAGACTCTATCGACGAGTAGATCGCCAGTCGTGGCATTTTCGATGGCCAGATGAAAGCGGTGGAGAAAGTCTTGCGCGCCACTGTTGAAGTGGCCTTCTAGCATCTGCCAGCCCGGATTTTCCGGATCGTCGCCGTGTGACCAGCGTTCAGTCGTGCTGTAGCTGGCTGCTATCACTTCGCCAACACCGGGTGTGTAGCATCTTTCTGCCTCATTGTCGGACCACAGCCAGTCTCCCAACTTAACGGTAAACCCATACGGCTGATCAGCCACCTTGGGGCCCGTCAGGTTGTGTTCGCGATAGCGTACGCGCAGGCGATAGTTGGTGTTACGCTGGACTGGCACGGGCGGCGATTGCCAACCCAGTAGCATACAAGGCGAAAAATCCCACTGATTGCCGTCGGCATAAACCGTTTCGTTGTGGGATAGCCAGAGAAAAACCTCGCTCTGCGGATGCGCCAACGGTGGATTCTTACCCGCTTGTTCGATAAAGGGCCAGACACCAGCATAGCGCAAGCGGGGATCCGGCATCGCGCCATTGTGCAGCGGGTTGTATGAACGCCAAGGGCTCCAGGCCGCGCCAAAAATTGACAGTTGCGATGGCAGCCAGGTGCGAATCAACTGAATGCCATTTTCGGCCAGGGTTGGCAGGCTAGCCTGTTCGGCGGGCAGCGCCAGGTTGAAGCCGAGAGCAGGAAAATAGGTGCCATCTTCAAATTCAAAGTAACGCGAATCACGTTGGCTGACGCGCACAAAACCATGACTGTCAGACGGTGCAACCGTGAAAGCAAAAGATTCGGTTTCGTAAGCACCACCGGCATCCGTTACACTTAACTTGTATTGCCACTCGCCGGGTTGATTGGGGCTAAAGCGCACTTTCCAAACCATGTCCCCAGTGGGATAAATCCAAGCCTGGCCGCTGCGTTCCTCGTCTAGAAAGTTTTGAAAATAGAATGCGGGCTGGATATAGACCGTCTGCCACTGATCGGGTGTAAACCGCGCGTTAACCGTCACCCCTGCGCCCGGTTGAACCCCGGCCGGGGGTGACGCGGCATAGGGCCACTGGAGATTGGTGGCAACGGTATCAACGGCAAAGGTTATTTCAAACTTGGCGAATTGAGGAATTTTTTGGTTTGGATAGTCGTCGGCGTTGGTCGTGATCGTGTGGATCGCGGGGCCGCCCGCTTGCTGCCACGTGGCAGCTTGGGCCGCAGGGTTAGGTGCAAGCAACCAGCCTAACATTAGCCAAATATAAAGCAATGCAACCTGGAGCAAGCGTTTTCGACAGAGAGGCATGGGCGCCGGATTCTTGTTGAATGGGCGTAGCGCTTATTTACAATAATCGATCTAGAATCTGAGACGGCACACGGCTGCGCAAACTTGGCTCGGCTTCTAACAGACGAGCAATGTCCGCTAGGTCTTTCTGGCGTTTGCTGGCGCGTCGTTGCGGGTCTTGCGCCGCCCACACCTTGCCTTGTAACAAGTCTTCAATACTGGCAACGGGTAAGACCAAGCCGAGCACTTCTTGTTCTGTCGCCCTGTCTACAAAATCATAATAGCGTGGGTCCGTCTGGATCTGTATACGCAAATCGGATCCAGGAACTGAGACATTTAAGCTGTGCGGAAAATGTTGAAGATTAAATGACGTGGCTAACAAAGCCTCGACTGCTTCTAATTGCTCAATTGCAATCACAATATCTAGGTCTAGACTGACAAGCGGCTCGACGTAGGCATTCACGCCCTGGCCGCCAATCACGCAGTAGCGTACGTTATGCTGCTGGAGTACACCCAAAAACTGCTCAAGCAGATCTGACTTATCCATTGTAATCGTTTTCCAAAAGGTGAGCGCTTGCATGATCTTCTTTGCCGCTTGTCTAATTAGGCCAGGAAACTTGACGCATTGCCATAGCATGCGCTACATTCATCATACCTCAGATAGCTCCGCACCGTCAATCTATTCTTTAAAATTCATCTCACTTCAGGAGGAAACCATGAAATAACTAGCACCTCTCCCAATCTCCCCTTAGCGCGCCGTTGGTAACCAGAAGAGGCGCGTTTTGCGTGGATTGGCTGTTTGCTCTGCTTCCGTGATGCTGGCGTTACGTTGGTGAAGGATGGCGAGAATTTGCTCTAGCTCGTTGTTTTGAAACGCTCGCCAACTGTCCAGCGCCATGTTGACCAGGCTGATTATCTCATAGGCCTGGGCGCGCACTTGGAGGTAGGCCACGCCGCGCGTGGAATAGCCTAGAGCCGCGCCATACGCATGCAAAAAGTGGGTGCAGAGTTGGTCGGCCGTGACTGGCTTAACCAAGGCCGGTACTGGCGATGGGGAGTTTTGTATTTTGTAATATGCCAAACGCAGCCGCGCCTGAAAATGACCCATATCTAACGCCGGTTCGGCCTGGCAGAAGCTGGTAAAATCAGCCAGACCACCCTTTGTGCCCTCGAAGAGCAACGTGGTGGGGGAGAAAGCACCTTGGCTGATACAAAGTGGCAGTGGTTCAAGCTGCGCTGCATCGGTTTGTAACCACTTGATGCTTTGTTGCAATTGCACCGCTAGCGCCGGCGAGAACTGCCAGACGGGTTGCAAGCGTGCTTGTAATGCGCGCAATTCGTTCATAAAGGTGCGGATCTGGCCCAACTCGATGCCCGACGAATGTAAGATGGCAATCGTACGCGCGCCGGTTTCGAGCGCTTTCTCTAGGCTGAGCGTACCCGTCGCCGAATTCATGACGCCATGGAGTTGCGTTATTAAGAGGGGGACAATCTGCGGCGCGCCTGGGACTGTCTCCACCATCAAAAGCTGTAAGTCGGGTCGGTACCCAAGCACGCGCGGTAGATTGAAATGGTAGGCGCTGTGATTCTCCAGCATCCATTGGCGTAAGGCTAAAATCAGCGGACCGGTTTGCTCGCCCCGGTTATCCGCGGCCACCAACCCCTCAATCGACTGTTGATCGCACGCTTGGTCACCGGCCCAACGGCCAGCCACCTGATAGCGCAACCGATGCTGTTGACGACTATCGTAGTGGTTCTGCTCGATCTGACATTCTTCGATGCGGAAACGATGGCTTTGGGCTTCGGGCAGCGTTCGGCGGAAAACTTCTAGCATGCGTTGGCGATCGGTCACGGTGACCAGGGTGGGCAACTCACCGTCGATGGGAAAAACATGGACGACCATGTTGAGCGCTTCGAAGAGGGCGACCGGTGTCGCAAATGGAGTCAATTCTCCCCGTCCGCGCATCTGCGTGACCAACGGCGCCAGCCGTCCACGCAGATAGGCTTCGGTAGCAAACAAGCTAGGGAAGACGCGCGCCAGCACCGTAGGCGTTAAAGTTTGTCCAGTGACACCCTCGGTAATCCGTAATTCGTAACGCACATGATAGCCTTCGCCATCCAAAAAAATGGCTTCAAGGATGGTGCACCCTTCGACAGTGTAATAATCGCGGGCTTCGCCGAAAAGGGCGGTTTGTAAATGTGCACACATCGCTTCGACATCAAAGATCGTCGCTGTCGCTGGGAATGTTTGCTGAAGGGCAGAGCTGTGGAAAAGATGAAGCGTCGCAATCGCTAGCGGCGCGTTGTCCTCTGTTGCGCTGGATTCGTTGTCCTCGGTGCTGGATTCGTTCGTGATGGTGCGCAGCGCTTGGGGTTTTGCCAGCAATTCACTCACACCTTCTTTAATAACAATAACTTTGTCGGCTAGGCGGAGAAGATGGTGATCTTGCGTGATGAGCAGGGTTGTCTTGCCCTGCATCAAAGCATAGATCGCCGGCAAAATTGCGATAGTCGCCTGGCTGTCGAGGCCGCGGGTCGGTTGATCCAAAATTAGGAGTGGTGTGGGGCGCAAAAACGCGCGCGCAATCATAATCCGCCGCTGTTCGCTGAGTGAAAGCATCATGCCATTTTCGCCCACCTGCGTGTCGTAACCAGCCGGCAGGTCTTCAATAAAGCCGTGGGCATTGGCCTGGACCGCCGCCGCAATGATCGCTTCCCTATCGGCGTTGCGCAGACCGTTGGCAATATTATCAGCCACCGTGCCATTGAAAATGGGCGCTTCAGCGCGCACCAGGTTGATCTGAGCGCGCAGCGATTCGAGGGTAAATTTGCGAATGTCACGACCATCGATCAAGATTTGGCCACTGGCCGGATCGTTCAGACGCAGCAGTAGGCGCGTAATGACGCTGTGGCCACTGCTGCCATCCCCCATAATGCCCAACGTTTCGCCTGGATCCAAAGCGAAATTGACCTCTTTTAACCCTGTTTGCAAACCCGTGCTGCCTACCTGGCTAGACACGTCTGTTTCCTCTGGCTCTGATTGACCGATAAAACTCACTTGCTGAAATTCCACCTGGCCTTGAAATGCTGGCGCGCTCAAGGCATTGGGGCCGTTAATCACGCTCGGTTTGCGGTCCAAAAAGTGATTGATGCGATTGAGACCGGCATACATATCGGCCAAAATATCCCTTGCCCCGCTGAGCTTATGCAGCGGGCGGAGCATGCTCTGTATTAATAAGACGCAGAGTAGTAGCTTACCGACTGGGAAGATCGATGCATCGAACAGCCATACGCCCAACCCTATAACTGATGTTAGGGCTAATGCTTCGCCACTTTCGCTTGCCCACGTGAGCTGCGCTCGCTGTTTGTCGGTTTGAAGCGAGGCGGCGACATTTTGTTGGTGGAGCTGTGCAAGGTGTTGCAATTGATCGCTTTCTGAATACAAGGTCTGCGACCAATGCGGCGAGGCAAGCAGCAGTTGTATGGCATCTTTATAGGCGAGCTCGTCTGCTTGTTGTTTTGTGACGGCATGTTTGATGCTTGGCGTAAAACGATGGATGAGCAGCCCGATGAGCAACAGCAACAAGCTACCAGCTAGGCCAATTATCCAAGAAAAGTAAAAGAGAATCGCCAGGGCAAAAATGAGCATGAACAAGCTACCGGTGAGGGTTGGCAAAATATGGATGAAAAATTCTTCTAGCACGCGGATATCGACCGTGACGTGGGTCAAAATTTCGCGCATCCGGCGTTGATTCTGAAGCGTAGGCGCAAGTTGATGGGCGTGGGCGAAAATAGTTTGATAGAGCTGAAAGCCAAGCGCGCGCCCGACTGTGGTCGAGTGCCGTTCGGCTACTGAACCAGCCAAGCTTTGCAGGATTGTCAAGAAAATAATGGCAATTATGACGGCCATGATCGGCCCGATTGGGGCTGGCGAAGTTAATGCTGCTGGCTGTCTAATGCTGAGAAAGTCGAACAAATAGGTCAATGCATATAGGGCGACCAATATTAAGATCGCCTTTAGCGCCAGCATAAGCTGTGCAAACAGCAGACGGCCGGATTGACCAGCCAGGCAGTGATGCAGAAACCACACAATCGAGTGATGGTGAACCGTGGATTCAGATAAGGCTCTCGGCGTGGGCACTATCGGTTGTGACTGGTAAAGTTGAACGGAATTGCTCATAGAGACCGACACCTTTTTGGATCGATGCGTACATACCGGTAGCGAGTGTGTTTCTTGACGATCAGGTGGTTTCTAGACGATAAGGTGATAGGGTATCTGCAATCTGCAACAAGCTGCGCTAGTTGTGCGAATAGACACATTAGCGCTCGGTACAAGGACCGCCATGACGATGGGGGTTTCAGTTGATTGACAAATAACTGACGTAGGCTGGTTATAGTATAGCACATTAACGGATTGCGTAACTTACAAATGAATTACAAATAACAAGTAATTTTGTGAATTTTTGAGCTATATATTGAGCGGGCGCATACCTATTCTGTAAAGCACTCAGGTGCGCCATGCTCTGTCCTCAGACTATCGCCCATTGCCTCCACCTTCTGTTAATGTTGTTCATGTAACCACGTAGACCGTAGCAAACTTGACCGGGATAAAGTTAAAGTCAGTGACAAAATTAAAACCAGTGGCAAAGTGAAAGTGCGAGGAAACAACCGTGACATTCGAAACGATCATTATCATGCTGCTTGTCACTTTTATTATCGGTCTCTTTACCGGCGTAGCGATGATGCGACCGCGCGGGTGAAGCGTACAACTATTGCAGTGCATTCTTCAAGAGGAGAAACATATGAATTGGCGCACATATTTTGAGCAAAACCAACTGAGTCATCGACCAATCCCGTGGACTGGGGGCATTGAGGTCGCGCCGCATCTGCGCGCACCGTTAATTCGGTCCCTCCAGCGTTTTCAGATTGGCGAAACCGGTGAAGGTCACCATTTGCAAGCCGGCGCGGCAGCCCTAGGCGATGCCGACTATGCCGCCACCATCGCACTCTTTATTGCGGAAGAGCATGAACATGCCCGTCTGCTCGAGCGCATCTTGGGCGAGTTGGAGGCGCCCCTGCTGAAGAGCCATTGGAGCGATGGCGTCTTTATGCTGGTACGGCACTTGATGGGGCTGAAACTGGAGTTAGTTGTGCTGCTATCAGCCGAACTGATCGCCAAACGCTATTACCGGGCCTTGTACGAAGGCACGTATGATCCCGTTTTGCGCGCCATCTTTGCCCAAATCTGCGATGATGAAGAGGGACACATCGCTTTTCATTGCGACTTTTTGGGTAGAGCCTGGGCAGAACAAGCACCCCTAAACCGCTGGCTGATCTGCAACAGTTGGCAGCTCTTTTTCTGGATGGTAGTTTTGGTGGTGACATGCGATCATGCGCGTCTATTGCAGGCGGTTAAAGTGACGCCTATCGGCTTCTTGCATGATTGTCGACAAATTTTTAAGCAAACGATGGCCCGGATTTTTGCGGCAAACAAACAGGTAGCCATCGCATGAAAATCGATATCGTCGTTTATAGCGCTGGCTGTGCAGACCGTGATGGCTATCATTTTGCGCCACCCATTATTGGCCTTCGTTTAGCGGCACTTACGCCGGTGCGCCATCCCGTCAATGTGATCCATCCGCCGTTTGAGCCGCTTCAGTTGGAGACTGCCGCCGATCTAATTGTGTTGGTCGTGGATGACAGTTTTGTCGATGTGGCGTATCGGTGGGCTGATCGGTATAGTAGGCGTGGCAAGTGCGTGGTGGCAGGTGGCGCACCGGTTACCGCCTGGCCGCATTGTGCGCTAGAGCATTGTGACGCGGTTGTAATCGGTGAAATCGAGCCGGTTTGGGCGCAGTTGATAGCGGACATGGCGGCGGGCAAGTTGCGTGGGCAGTATGCGATGGCGCTTGGAAAGCCAATTGATCGGAAGGCAGTTTATGTTGTAAAATAAAAGCTACATTATGCTAACCGCGCTAGAAAGAAAGTAATCATGCAATCCCGTTTACCCTATGTTTGGGACTACGCAATCGACGAAGCACAATTTTATGAAATCTTGACGGGTCAGATCATCATTGGCCGGTTGGATCGCGACTGGGCAGCGGTCCGCCTGATTGAGTATGCTCCTTATAAAGAGATAATACGGTTGCTTGGGTTTGGGGCGCTTGTTCAAAATTGGCCCGTTTGGCGCAACCGTATTCGTTCGCAGAGCCGTAAACGTGGTTTTGACTTTTTAGTTGAATGGTTGCCAGTTCACCACCCAGAGTGGCTCAATGACCCTCGTCAATAGAGATTTTTACTTTTATTCTTTATATCCGCTACAAGACCATGTTTTACATGTTTTAAGCGAGCTGGACATAGGTTTCTATCTCAGCGGCGGCACAGCGGCCTCGCGTGGTTATCTCCATCATCGCTTCTCAGATGATTTAGATTTGTTTGTTAACGACGACAAACCGTGATATAATTACACCTGTAGAACCATGTTCGATAACCAAGAACGCTGTTCTACAAAAGTGTAACAAGCACCTTTCAAACTGAATATATCTGGTTGCACTGGGAAGCCGTTCAGTGCGTAAAATATTCGACGTAACAAAGGTCGAAGCGGGTACCCTCTGGGTGCCTTCAACTACCCTGGGAGCCAGGGGAAGTAACGCCGTGGGAGATATGAGCAGCGCAGTTAGGCACTCAGCCCCGGAACAAGTTCAGGTGCAACAGCGTTCGACTGAGCTCACGCCGAAGTCTTGTCTGTTGCACTACGAAGCCCACAGGCTTAAGCCGTGGGTAGCTCACTTCAACAACAAATACAGATTGGGCGCTAGTACGTTGGATCAGTGCGCCTTTGCCAGAAGAATTTGTGGCCGATTTACAGGCTCTCGGAGAAAAGCTAATCGTACCGTAAAGAGAAGGAGCACAAGCTATGTGCGCCTTCTCTTTACGGTACGATTCTTAACGTCCTACCTGCCCATTCGTTGCTTTCACCTTGGTGGTAAACAGCGTCCCCAAATCTTCACTGGACAAGACTGCCTGCTCCTCATACAGATATAACAGCCGGCAAAGTGCGCTTCCAATCGCGGAAGCAAGCCAACAGTTGCGCTTTGCCCGCCACTGGGACGGCTTCTTCACTGAGCTTGCCCAACGCTTTAATCGTTTGCTGCATTTGGTCTAAGTAAATCTGACAACCTTCACAGTCAGCAAAGTGCGCTTCAAAGCAAGTGCAAGCCGTTGGCGTCAGGCTTCCTTCCAGATATTCGGTTACCAGTTCAACAAACTCACGGCAAGTAAGCTCTGGATATGGTTCAGAAATTGGATTCGTCATCTTGTTCTCTACTTAGCATTCGTCCGGTCAAAATAATGGTTTAGCTTGGTGCGCACCTTGGCGCGTGCCCGGTGCAGCAACACGCGCTGATTTTCCTCGCTCACCTCTAACACCGCACACACCTCCGCCGCCGTCCACCCTTCCATATCGCGCAAAGTGATCACGGTTGCCTGGTCTGGCGGCAGGGTTTGCACCGCTTGCTCAATCAAAGCGTACAGTTCTTGCCCGAGTACATGCTCTTCGACCCGATTGTCCCAGGAGTTTGGATAAAATTTCCACCATTCATCCGGCCCGAAGCAGTCTGGGTCTACCGTTGGTCCATCGATCTGAAAATGCAGAAGATCTGAAAACGTGACATGCCGATCTTCACGTTGGGCGCGTGATTTCGCCCGGTTGGTTAAAATATGGAAAATCCAGGTTTTCAACGAAGCGCGGTGCTCAAAGCGGTCAAGGCCGTGCAACACGCCAAGCCATGTCTCCTGAACGATTTCTTCGGCCACTTCATAGGTGGGCACATACTTGCGCGCCACCCGAATCATCATAGCATGAAATTGCTCAATCAGCGACAAAAAGGCGGCCTCATCCCCACGGCGCAACGCCGCAATCAGCGCCAGTTCTTGGGTCTGTACAAGCGTAAGCATGGGGATATCGTTTATCAATCTTCGGTTTGTCGCTGGCGCAGAAAGTTCTAAACGCGACATTTGTACCCCGATAAAGTCCATTTTTTCTGATTACCTCCCGGTAACTCCTCTGACTTCAAGCAGACTCGACAGCGCGCAAGCACACGGGTTGAGCTTTATCACTCCCTACCCTTGCCGCTACCGTTTCCTGTGCCGGGAATGTGCGTCAGGCACAGCGCTGCTTGGTCAGTGTGCCAGAGAAGGGTTAAGAGGAAATTACCAAGTGGTTACAAAATTATTAAGCGGCTTACTATGAAACTTCCTGACCCAAATACAGGCAAGTTTGTAACGAATCAAACTCTGGCGAGACTACATGAGTAGGCGTTGCTTTCGTAACGTCTGCTCATTGCCAAATTCGTTAACCCACAAGGAGATTTACCCCATGGTATCGTTCTGGAAAAAACGCAACACGTTGCTTGCCGTATTGATTGGCATGTTGACGATTGCGCTGCTGGTCAACTCTATCTCCACCTCGTTTGCACAAGGTGACATGGCCGAGGGCCTCGGCGACGACGCCGCCCCCGCCCCCGCTTCGATTGGCGCCGATGTGCCACTTACCTACTTCGGCCCCCCGCCCTCCGAGTTTCAGAAGGAGCTGATTGGCCCCTTTCAGTTGCTCAAAGCCGGCAAGCTAGATCAGGACGCCGGCACGATCACCCTGCCCTTATACAAAGGTCAGTTGGAAGACGGTACACCAGTCT
>Ga0209591_10006578_pt1 | contig 12906 bp, 14 predicted proteins | sample MAT01_FD_187207 | JGI IMG/M metagenome (GOLD analysis project Ga0209591, IMG submission 187207) | Freshwater microbial communities from Lake Fryxell liftoff mats and glacier meltwater in Antarctica - MAT-01 (SPAdes) (version 2) | ecosystem: Environmental > Aquatic > Freshwater > Ice > Liftoff...
TCTGGATTTTCAGCATCTGGCCAAGGTGTATGACAATGCACATCCGCGCGCCAAACGTAAGCCAGGCAGCTCAAGTGAGGCCGCGAAAAACCGCCAGAACAACAAAAACGGAAAATCATGATCATGAGAATACTCTTGCGTATTGGCGGTTGGTGCTTGTTGGCAATTACAGTGCTGGTTCTGGCGATCGTTGCATGCGCCTATTTCATGATGAGAGCCAGCCTGCCGACGCTCGAAGGCGAGATCAAGTCTGCAGGCGTCAGAGCGACTGTGACGGCAACACGTGACAAGCAGGGCACCGTCAGCATCTCTGCTAAAGACCCGCTGGACGCGATTCGCGTACTCGGCTTTGTGCATGCCCAGGAAAGATTTTTTGAAATGGATCTTGCCCGCCGCTCGGCCGCAGGCGAGCTGTCCGCGTTGCTGGGCGAGGCCACCATCAATGTCGACAAGGAAAAGCGCCGCCATCGCCTGCGCGCCCGTATGACCGCCAAATGGCAGCAGATTTCTGCCGAAGACCGTGAATGGACTAGCGCCTATACGCAGGGGGTCAATGCCGGACTCACGGCACTGGCGGTTCGCCCCTGGCAGTATTTTGTATTGCGAACTGAGCCAGAGCCGTGGCGGGAAGTTGACTCGTTGCTGGTAATTGGCGAAATGTACTACATGCTCCAGTCGGGTGGGTTTGATGCACGCCTGAAAGACATTTTGCTGCGCCAACAAATCGGCGATCCGTTGTTCGACTGGCTCCAGCCGGCTGGCGGAACCTGGGATGCCGCGCTCGATGGGTCTGTCATCGCAGCAAGCCCGCTGCCGCCGCCGACTCTGCTTAACGTACGCAAAGATTCGGCACCGGTGCAAAATGCTGCCGTTACCCCAGTGCCGCCGTTCACCGACATTGCTGTCGGCAGCAACAACTGGGCAGTCGGTGGCGCCATTACGTCACATGGTGGCGCTATCCTCGCTGACGATATGCACCTGGGCATTGGGGTTCCCAATATCTGGTTTCGAGCCCAACTCACCATCGGTGAAGGCGCCTCGGCGCGGCGCATTGTGGGCGCGACCTTGCCCGGCGGCCCGGCAATGGTCGTCGGCAGCAACGGCAATGTCGCATGGGGATTCACCAACGGCTATGGACAATGGTTCGACTGGGTCGCCATTGCGCCGGGTAGCGAAATGGCTGCGGCGGTCAAAACGACCCGCGAAACGATCACCGTAAAGGGCGCGCCATCGGTTGAACTCGACGTTCGTGAAGCGCCGTTCGGCCCAATCCTTCGCACCATCGGCGCTACCGACTACGCGCTCGCCTGGACGCTCTATCGCGAAGGCGCCGTGAACGCACATGCCACCAGGATGATGTTCGCCACCACCATCGACGAAGCGATATTGATCGCCCAGCAGAGCGGTATTCCACACCAGAATGTCATGTTCGCAGACAAAGCGGGCAACGTGGCCTGGACGATCATGGGGCGCATCCCCGTGTACCCATCGGGGCCGGATACGGGTTCTCGCAACATGCGCGGTCTGTTGACCGCGCCGGACAAGCTTCCCACCGAGTGGCTGGCGCCAGACAAATATCCGCTCATCAAAAACCCTGCCGATGCGCGCCTTTGGACGGCAAATAGTCGTCAGGTGGGCGGTGAAGGCGGAAACATTATTGGCGACGGCGGTTTCGATCTGGGTGCCAGGGCCGGCCAGATCCGTGATCGGCTGCGCGAACAAAAGAGTTTTGATGAGAAAAAACTGTATGCCATCCAGTTGGACAATGAATCGCGTTTTCTCAAGCGCTGGTCAGAGTTGGCGCTCGCTACTGCCGTGGCCAAACCAAATGAAAAGACCAGTGCGGTCGCAAAAGAGTTGAAGGCGTGGAACGGTCGCGCTGACATCGACCAGACTGGCCATCGCATCGCCCGCGCCTTCAGGCAGCAAGTGCTCGATCAGCTTTGGAAATCTTGGCTGACGGCCACGCCCGGCGCTACTGGCCGCGCGAACAACGCGGCAGGCAACCCGGATGGCCGCTTCGAATATGCAGCTTGGTCCGCCCTGAGTATGAAGCCCGAACATCTGCTGCCGCAGCCATTTGCCTCTTGGGATAATTTTCTGGCCGCACAGTTGGCAAGCGTGCACGACGACTTGATCAAGCAGGAAGGCACGTTGGCACAGGCCACCTGGGGCAAGCGTAACGCCGCGAATTTCCGCCATCCCTTCGCGCGCGCAATGCCCTTTCTTTCAGGTTGGCTGAACATGCCCAAATCGCCACAAGCCGGAGACAACCATATGCCCATGGTCGCGTCCCCCACCTTTGGCGCCTCTCAGCGTATGGTCGTTTCGCCCGGTCATGAAGACCAGGCAATATTTGTCATGCCGAGTGGGCAAAGTGGGCATCCGCTCTCGCCGTTTTATGGGGCAGGGCATGGTGATTGGCTAGGCGGCAAACCCGGCAGTTTGCTTGCAGGCGAGACGGCGCACACACTCAGGTTCGTCCCTTAGAAGTACGAGTGTTGCATTGAAAATATTCGGAAATGGCGCAAGCGCATGGCATTGCGGCGGGAGTAAGCCGAAAATAGAAAAATAGAAAAATAGCGAAGCCCAATACGGGCGCGGCTTTTCAAGCATTTTTGGCCCATGATGCGCGCGGAATGGCGATCTGCGACCATTTTCCTTGGAAATGTCGGCGCTAGCGACAGGTCCTTTCAATGCAATTCACCGTTTGTGTAAAATCTTCGTGGCCTTCTCAATCCACGGCCAACACGTTCGCAGTTGATTCTTGCGCGGTGTCTTGTATATCGCTTCATAGACGTGCAAGAAGTCTTTCATACGCGTCGTGTGGGCCGATCCAAAACCAAATTACCGTTCCTTCGCGCAGCACACCGACGGCACGCCAGTCAAGGTCGACGCGAACCGAGTAAATTGGAAGTTGAGTGTGAACTTTCTTGAAGCGTAATGACGGGTGGTCAGGATTAGCGGCCTACGCACGATATGCATCTTGCGCCTTCGCCTGCATCTGTGGCGACGCAGCGGCGAACATTTGCCGAAACTTCGCAGTGGTTTGAGATCGCACGCGGCTTACAAGGGCTTTGTTTTTCCCGTCGAATATTCGGCCAGCGCTTCGCCTGCAAGTTCGGCGAGGACATCCTGTGATTTTGCAAAGGACTCCGACCAGCGTTTTTCCGAAGCCAGTTCATGCAGGAGGATCGCTGCGATCGCGTCTTGTTCTCCCACAGAAAGCTTGGCGACTTCGCTCAATGCTGCTTCAAGTAGCTGAGTCATAACGACCTCCAAACACAAAACTAAATTTTACACGCTGGACGGTCTAACGGCACAACGCGGCGGATAAGCGAGTTGGGGGTTATGTCCCTCAATGCACCTAAAACAATGAATCATTCCAGCCATTGTTCATCAGACAAGTCGAACGCGAACCTGCCAAAGTGATCTGAAAGCCGTACCGATGCTTGAGATAGGGAAATAATTTTCGTGCTACTCAGTTGCAAATGCCACACTCGGCGGGTAAGATGCAACTCCCCATGAAGCCAGCCTACCTTTCCCACTTGCAAGCCGCCGAGGCGGCCATCCGCGCCACCGGCGAGCGGCTCACGCAGCCGCGCGTTGCCGTGCTCGCTTGCCTGCTCGCGAGTGAGCGTGCGAGCTCGCATCTGGATGTTGCGGCGATGCTGGTGGATCACCACGCGGTTGATCGCGTCACCGTTTATCGCGTGCTTGAATGGCTGGTTAATCAGGGGATTTCGCATCGGATTGCCGGCGATGATCGGGTATGGCGATTCATGATCAATCCGCAGCCGACATCAGCCAAAGCCGTTGCCCACGGGCATCACGCACATTTTGTCTGCGAGACTTGCCGACAGACATTTTGCCTCGACGAAACTCTTCCGAAGGTCGATGTGAAATTGCCAAAAGGTTTTCGCCCCTCGGAAATTGATCTGCTGGTGCGTGGCCGTTGTGCCGGTTGTGTTTGAGCGCTGCGCATGACCGCATCATCGATCACGCCGGTCACGCTGCTCACGGGTTTCCTCGGTAGCGGCAAGACCACGCTACTCAATCGCCTGCTGCAGCATCCGTCCTTGCAGGAGACGGCGGTGCTGATTAACGAGTACGGCGCAGTGTCGATAGACCACCTGCTGGTTCGCGAAGCCAGCGAAAACATCATGGTGATGTCAAACGGCTGCATTTGTTGCTCGGTGGCGGGTGACATGGTTCAGGCGTTGCGCGATCTGTATTTCAAGCGCGCCAACGGCGAAGTGCCTGACTTCAAACGGGTCGTCATCGAAACCACCGGGCTCGCTGATCCAGCGCCCATCATGCACACACTGATTGAAATGCCGCTGGTGGCTGCGCGCTACTCCTTTTCCGGTATCGTCACCACCGTCGATGCCGCGCACGGCGAGCAGCAGTTGAACGATCATTTTGAATCAGTGAAACAAGCGGCGGTCGCCGATCGCATCGTGCTGACCAAGACCGATGCGACGACGCGGCAAAACGTCGACCGATTGCGCACACGTTTGCTCGCATTGAACCCCGGTGCAGAGGTATTCGAGGCCGTCGCCGGAAATATTGCACCCGAGCATCTGTTTGATACCGGTCTATACCAGCCATCGCGCAAAACTCCCGATGTTCAGCGTTGGCTGCGGGCCGGGGCTTACCGACCGATGGCGGCAAAGTCCAGTTATCTGTCGCCCATCGTCGCACTTTTACCACGCCACGATGAACGAATCCGCTCATTTGTCGTCACAATCTCTGAGCCGGTAGTCTGGCAGGCGCTTGTTGATGCATTGGAAATGCTGACTGCTTATCGGGGCGAGAATCTGCTGCGCATCAAAGGAATTGTCAACGTTGCGGGTGAAGTGTTGCCGCGCGTGATTCACGCTGTGCAACACACCATCTACCCGGTGGGGATATTGGCCGCTTGGCCAGACGAGGACCGAACTACCAAGCTGGTGTTCATCACCCGCGATCTGACAGAAGCGCTTGTGCGCCAGACGCTAGACAGCTTCATCGCCGACACCACGCCTGCCTGAATCCACTTTCAACGACAACTCATCAAGACCATGACAACGAAATTTGAACCCATCCCAACCACCATCCTGACCGGCTTCCTGGGTGCTGGCAAAACAACACTGCTCAACCGCATCCTTACGGAGCGGCACGGTGAAAAAATCGCTGTGATCGAAAACGAATTTGGCGAAGCGGGCATCGACAACGAAATTCTTGTGCAGGACAAAGAAGAGCAGATCATCGAGATGAACAACGGCTGCATCTGTTGCACGGTGCGTGGCGATCTGGTGCGCATACTCGGTGAACTCGCGGAAAAGAAAATAAATGGCAAGCTCAAATTTGATCGCGTCATTATCGAAACCACCGGCATGGCCGATCCGGGCCCGGTTGCACAGACATTTTTCATGGACGATGCCATTCACAACCAATATGTGCTCGACGCCATCGTCACCGTAGTGGATGCCAAACATGCCCAGCAGCAGCTCGATAGCAATGAGCAGGCGCGTGAACAGATCGGCTTTGCCGACCGCGTCCTGATTTCGAAGAGCGATCTCGTCGCCGAGGAGGAAACGCAAAAGCTGATCAGTCGCATGAAGCGCATGAATCCGCGCGCCACCTATGAGCGCGTGAATTTTGGCGAAACAGATATCAAGAAACTACTCGATGTTCGCGGCTTCAATCTCAATTCGGTGCTCGAGATCGACCCTGATTTTCTCAAGGAGGACCATCACCACCACGACGACGATATTCAATCGTTTGTGTTCACCTCTGCGCGGGCGATGGACATGGAGAAGATTGAGGCTTTCCTTTCCTTGCTGATCCAGACTTACGGTAACGACATGCTTCGCTACAAAGGTGTTCTGAGTGTCGAGGGCCAAGCCAAACGAATGATTTTCCAGGGGGTGCACATGACCATGGGTGGCAGTCCCGGCAAGGCGTGGCTCGAGGACGAAGTGCGCGAATCGAAGATGGTGTTCATCGGCCGCAATTTGCCCAAGCGTATCTTTGTCGAGGGCCTTGCCTACTGTGTGGCGGATGCGGCGAAATCGGTTGTAGAAATCAAGTAAATGATTGTCGACATCCGGAATCTGAAAGCCGGTTACGGATCCAGGGTCGTCGTTTCGATACCCGCTTTGCAGATCGCAAAAGGCGGCCACACCTTGCTGCTGGGGCCATCGGGCTGCGGCAAAACCACATTGCTCGAGGTGATGGCAGGCATCGCCGTGCCACTGGCAGGTCAGGTCACAATCAACGGCACCGCGGTGGAAACACTCGGCGCCGGTGAGCGCGACCGTTTTCGCGGTCGACACATCGGTGTGGTCATGCAACGCTTGCACTTGATCTCGGCGCTGACCATACGAAAGAATTTGCGGCTGGCACAATCGCTTGCCGGCGCGGAGGTCGATGACTCACGAATATCGAGCGCCGTAGATGCGCTTGGTATTTCGGGCAAGCTTGACCTGTATCCGCGTGAGCTTTCACAGGGCGAAGCGCAACGCGTGGCGATTGCCAGGGCAGTCGTCAATCGGCCAGTCCTGATTCTGGCCGACGAGCCGACTTCAGCGCTTGACGATGGCAATTGCGAGGCGGCACTAGATCTGCTGCTCGAGCAATCTTCTGCGTGCGGCGCCACCCTGATCGTCGCGACGCACGACCAACGCATCAAGGCGCGCTTTGAACATGTAGTGTCGCTAGTGGGGCATTCGTGAAGAGCCTGTCCACGGCGATCGCACTTGCATTTGCGTATCTGCGCGAAAAGCCGCTCGCAACGCTACTCAATATTCTGCTGCTCGGTCTCGGCGTGGGCACCATCATCGCGCTGGCACTGACGCTTTCGCAGTTGGACGACAGGATGGATCGCGACGCGGCCGGTGTCGATCTGGTGATCGGTGCCAAGGGTAGCCCCCTGCAACTGGTTCTCTCTAGCGTTTTTCATGTCGATATACCGACCGGGAATATTTCGGTCGCAGAAGCCGCGCCTGTTCTCGCCTCACCCATGGTCAGGCGGGCGATTCCGCTGGCGCTAGGCGACAGTTACAGGTCTTTCCGTATCGTCGGCACGACCTCCGCCTACATTGAAATTTACGGTGCTGCACTGCGTGACGGGCGCATCTGGAACACGTCGCTGGAAGTGGTGGTCGGTGCCGACGTTGCCCGCATCACCGGCCTCACTGTGGGAAAGAGCTTCGCCGGCGCGCATGGGTTGAGCGAGGGGGGGGGCGACGACGCCGACCACGCCGACCACGCCGACCATGCCGACCACGCCGACCACCGATACACGGTGGTGGGCGTGCTGAAGCCTACCGGCTCGGTTATCGACCGTGTCATCCTTACCTCGGTTGAAAGCGTGCGTGAGGTGCACGAAGATACCAAAACACAGTCTCCGCCAGGTAAGCATGAGCATGGCGCGGGCGATCAGGTCACCGCTTACCTGATTCAATACGCCACACCGCTGGCAGCTGCATCGCTTCCGCGAGCCGTTAACGCGAGCGGCGCCTTGCAGGCAGCCTCACCTGCCGCAGAGATTGCGCGTCTCTTCAACCTCGCTGGTCTGGGCATCATTGCATTGAGAGGGTTCGCGCTCGTCATGGTGTTGTGCGCCGCGCTCGGCATTTTTGTCGGGTTGATGAATGCGCTCGATGAGCGTCGTGCCGATCTGGCGCTGTTACGCTTACTGGGGGCCAGTCGCGCCACGGTCTTCCTCACGGTCATCGCGCAGGGCGCCGCGCTCGGTCTCGCGGGAGTTATACTTGGCCTAGCAATCGGACACGCTGGCATAGAGTGGATAGGTAGTGCTCTTGAAAAGACCCATCGCCTCTCGCTAACCGGGTTCACCTTCGCAGGCGAGGAAATCTGGTTGATCCTGGGGGCATTGCTGCTGTCGATGCTTGCGGGATTGGTTCCTGCCTGGCGGGCATATCGCAGTGCGGTGCCGGAACTATTGAATCGTGCATGAAACCGCGGCAATTGATGCAACGAAATTTGAGGGCACACTGATGCATGCAGGCAACATTTTTCTTTCCAAAGGGCAGCGCAGCACGGTTCGTGCGCTCGCCGTAATACTCATGCTGCTATGTTGCTCGGTGTACACCCCGCCCACATCTGCGGTGAACCCGCCCGGGCAGATCCCTGACGAGAAGTTGTTTGGATATATCGGCAAAGATCCGCTGCCGCCTGGAACGCTCCCCTGGCAATTGTTGCGTCAGGTGAAATTGGTCGAAAGCAAAGCGAAGGGTGCAAAGGCGGCTACCATGCTCCCGGAATTCAGCGCGGAGTTGAAAAAGCTCGACAAGCAGGAAGTCAAGATTTACGGATTTGTGTTGCCACTCTCCACGAGCCAGAAACAGAAGCACTTTCTGATTTCGCCGCTACCGTCGCATTGCCCGTTTTGTGTTGACCAGGGCCCCGATTCGATGATTGAAGTCGTCGCCAAAAGCGCAGTGGAATATTCGCCCTGGGAGCCGATCGTAATCTCAGGCAAGCTTGAACTGGTGAACGATCAATACCTGTTTTATCGGCTGACCAACGGCCAAGTGGTCAAGAACTGACCATGGCTACTCCCCCCTTTGTACCCGCCAAGCCCGGTCTGCCGCCGAGAGCATCGTCCACGCCCACGGTCAGTGCGGTCAAGTCGATGCAAGGAACGTCGGGCGCGTTCACCAGCGAACAGTTGTCGCCGGACGCCAACAGTTTCCCAGTGATCTATGAGGCCGCTATTTTGTACGCTGCCGACTACTACGATGCGGCGCGGGAAACGCTCAAAGAGCATATGCGAACGGAAGAGGGCAAGTCGAGCATTCGCACCTGGCTGATGCTGTTTGACCTTTTTCAGCTCACGCATAACCGGCGAGAGTTCGACGCGCTGTCGATGATGTTCTCGGTGCAGTTCGAACGTTCGCCACCGGCGTGGACCGTTGAAGCCGGCAATACCGACCCGCGCCGCAAAGAAAAGCGCGAACGTAAAGATTTGTTCATCATGGCCGCAGATGCCAATGGGGCGCTGCTATCCGAGATTGATCGTCTTGAAGCCTTCGCCAAGGAGACCGGCACCTGCCGTGTGGATTTCAACAAGGTCAAATCGATCCAGGGAGAGGAAGCAGAACTTTTCTCGCTGGTTTTCCAGCGTCTGCGACGCGCCAAGATTCTGATGTGGTTTAACGGCCTTGATGAATTTTCGGCCATGCTCAAGGCGAGCATCAACGAGGCAAGTGGTGCTCCGCTTTCCCAAAGCCAGGGTTGGTGGTCGCTGATGTTTGAGTTGATGATTCTTGACGGACGCATCGATGAGTATGAAGAACTTGGCCTCGAATACGCAGTCGCCTACGAGATATCGCCGCCGCCATGGGAAGTCGTGGTGCGCCCAACGGGCACCGCTGAAGGCGCGCCAATTGTATCCGCTGATACGGCGGCGGAGCATGGCGCGAGCACGCCGCTTGGTTTCCCACTGAGCGGCGTCGTAGGACAGAATGGCCGGGAAATGCTGCAACAGCTTTCCATTTTTGCCACGAGCAGACAGGAAGTACTAGTCGATATGAGCGGTTTGCTGCGCATTGATTTCGCAGTAGCCGGAATGTTTTTTGAATCGATTCGCTCGATTCAGCTATCGCAGAAACGGGTGATTCTTTCCAACCTGAACGAGCTGGTCGCGGCGCTATTGGAAGTCTTCGGCATGTCCAAGCACGCGATTCTGATGCGGAAGAAATTTGTCTAGACGCAGCATTGGCGGGGCTCTCTGGCCAAAAATGCCCGGAAATCCCCGTCGTTGCTTGTGTTTATCCCTTAAGCTCATATTTGGTTGTCGACCGCATGCAAACTGATCAATTTCACGGCACCACCATTCTTTCGGTTCGGCGTGGCGACAAGGTCGCCATGGGTGGCGACGGACAAGTTACGCTGGGCAACATCGTCGTCAAGGCGACCGCGCGCAAAGTGCGGCGGCTTTACAAGGATCAAGTGCTTGCCGGTTTCGCCGGCGCCACCGCCGATGCGTTCACACTTTTTGAGCGCTTCGAATCCAAACTGGATAAACACCAAGGCCACCTGATGCGCTCGGCGATCGAACTGGCCAAAGACTGGCGCACCGATCGCATTCTGCGCCGCCTCGAAGCCATGCTGACGGTAGCCGACCGGACCAGCTCGCTCGTCATCACCGGGACTGGCGACGTTCTCGAACCCGAGTTGGGATTGCTCGCCATTGGTTCAGGTGGCGCTTATGCCCAAGCGGCAGCGATTGCGCTGCTGCTGCACACTGAAATGGTGCCGGCCGAGATTGTGAAAAAGTCGCTCACCATCGCCGGCGATCTTTGCATTTACACCAACCAGAATCACACCATCGAAACGCTGGATTGACGCGATGCTTCGTGGCCCCGGCAACTGACCAACATGATGACGCCAAAAGAAATCGTTTCTGAACTCGACAAACACATCGTCGGCCAAAGTGCAGCCAAGCGCGCCGTCGCTGTTGCGCTGCGCAACCGCTGGCGACGCATGCAGGTGCCGGAACCGTTGCGAAACGAAATCACGCCGAAGAATATCCTGATGATCGGGCCGACCGGCGTTGGCAAGACCGAGATCGCCCGCCGGCTCGCCAAGCTGGCCAATGCGCCGTTTCTCAAGGTTGAGGCGACCAAATTTACCGAGGTCGGCTACGTCGGGCGCGATGTGGATTCAATCATCCGCGATTTGGCCGAAATTGCTGTCAAGCAGGCTCGCGAGCAAGAGGCGCAGAAGGTCCGCCATCAGGCTGCCGATCACGCCGAAGAGCGGGTGCTCGATGCGCTGCTGCCTGAGGCGAGAGGCTTCGATTTCTACGGCAAGGGCAAGGAAGGCGAATCAGCCGAAGGTGCCAGCAGCGCGGATAACACGACCCGGCAAAAATTCCGCAAGATGTTGCGCGAAGGGAAGCTGGATGACCGCGAAATTGAAATCGAAGTCGCCGCCGTGTCCGGCAATATGGAAATATTCGGCCCGCCCGGCATGGAAGAGTTAACCCAGCAAATCCAGGGCATGTTTCAAAACATGGGCAACACGCGCAAGAAAACCCGCAAAGTTCCGGTTAAGGAAGCACTCAAACTCCTGACAGACGAAGAGGCGATGAAGCTGGTCAACGACGAAGAAACCAAGATCGCCGCGCTGAAAAATATTGAAGAGAACGGCATCGTTTTCATCGATGAGATCGACAAGATCGCCAGCCGCTCAGAGCATCAGGGCGCCGATGTCTCGCGGCAGGGCGTGCAGCGTGATCTGCTGCCATTGATTGAAGGCACCACCATTTCCACCAAGTTCGGCATGGTGAAGACCGATCACGTTTTGTTCATCGCCTCCGGTGCGTTCCACCTCGCGCGCCCGTCCGATCTCATTCCGGAATTGCAGGGGCGGTTGCCGATTCGCGTCGAACTTGCCTCACTGTCGGTCGATGACTTTGAAGCCATACTCACCAAGACTGATGCCTGCCTAACCAAGCAATATCAGGCATTGTTGAAAACGGAAAATGTGGAACTGTCCTTCCCGCCCGAAACGGTCAAGCGCATCGCCGAGATCGCATTTTCGGTCAACGAAAAAACCGAGAACATCGGTGCACGGCGCTTGTACACAGTCATGGAGAAGCTGCTGGAAGAGATCTCTTACGACACCGCGGCGCAGGGAACGCCGTTCGCGGTTACGCCCGAATACGTGAACAACAAACTTGGCGAACTCGCACAAAGCGAAGATCTGGCGAGATACGTGCTCTGAGGGTTTCTCATCCTCTGTCAAGACTCAAGCGCATCGGAATCAGTGAGATTTAGCTATTTTAAGACAAAGCAAATTTCACGCTTCTCGAGAACTTGTGGTTTATCCCAATTTGAACAAATCTTATCAATCTGTTCCGCACTCAAGTATCGTAGGAGCGTACTCCGCGTCCTGTCCTTTGCGGTTACCCGGTCAAACCAAGAGAGTATTGTGTTAGTCCAAGTTGCCATAGAAAGCTTTGTCCCCCTCCGGGAGATAAACCCCGTACGCCTTGTTGACTCCATCCGCCCGTGAATCGAAAATGCCGCGTTCGGCAGCCCCGGCCTCGGAGGCGTTAACCGTCGCGCAGGCTAGTGTCATCGCCAAATTAAGATTGCGAACCATTTTCATACGATAGTCATTGGCCCGTTGCGGTCAGAGAAATCTATTTCCAACTTAAGTCGAGCTTTCGCCCAGACGTTGCACAATCGCGTAAATATAGATTTATTAGGCTCTGATACGGTATGCCGACTTTTTCGGAAATCGTCTTGAAATAGCTTATCGACTCTTCGTCCAGGCGAATTGTTATCTGCTTCTTCAGCTGCGCCGCATACGGGTTCTTACGTGATTTTGAAAAATCGTATTCCTTACGCATAGTCTTCACCTTTTCTCTATCTATAGCCTTTGGCTTCCGCCGCCGTCGCCTTACGCGCCTAGATTATTCGGATAACGCCGCTGTCACTCCTGTAACAATGGCAGACTAGAAGCAAACGTAGAGAGTGACTCAGGCCCAGTAACACGAACCGCTCTTCGTCGTCGGAGTGGTCCGGATCATCGATAAACCTCGCGTTTTCATCCAGAAAGACCGTGCGCGCCTCTTGGAAAGTCACACCGTGCTTACGGGCATTCGTTGCGGCTTTCCTTGCGTCCCATTCGAAATGGAGTGAACTCATCTGGATATTGTAACTACGATGTAGTTACGGCGCAATAATCTACGACTAAGTGGAAAACCACGAATTTTCAGACGGCGTAGCGGACATCGGATGTCCGCTTCCCACAATTCAATCCGTCCGCCATCGGCCGACAACGGCGGCGTCGCCGTTGGCCCAACAAAACGGCGATAGCATTGTGTGTTGCAAAATATTATGCCTACTGGTGATTCAGGCCATCGCCCCAGAAATCCTCGGC
>Ga0209591_10006579_pt1 | contig 12904 bp, 16 predicted proteins | sample MAT01_FD_187207 | JGI IMG/M metagenome (GOLD analysis project Ga0209591, IMG submission 187207) | Freshwater microbial communities from Lake Fryxell liftoff mats and glacier meltwater in Antarctica - MAT-01 (SPAdes) (version 2) | ecosystem: Environmental > Aquatic > Freshwater > Ice > Liftoff...
AAAAAGTTTGATGGCAAACCGTCAGCCATTATTGGTTGATGTGCGAGAGCCATCAGAGTATCGGTCTGGTCATATCCCTGGCGCAACCAATATCCCGCTCCGAATGCTAGCTCGTAATTTAAGTAAAATTCCCAGCGATCGCCCTGTAGTGCTGTACTGTTCTACTGGCTATCGTTCTTCTATGGGGGTGATGACGTTGCATCTGCTTAATTATGATAATGTCCAGGGTTTTCCACCTAGCTTTGCAGGTTGGAAGGCTTCAGGGGAGGCGATCGCCAAGTGAAGAGAGGCAAATCTGATCGGGGCATCACATCAATTCAAAAGCTCTCCTCAACTAGTGGTTCACCATATAAGTTATCAGGGGTTGCGAGGTTTCAGATCCCCGACTTCTTAAAGAAGTCGGGGATCTTGCAGCCCATCAAAATTAATGTGGCTGACTACTAGCCGAAGCTAACTTTGTTTTCTACCGAGAATTTGAATGACTGCGGCTGTGCCATTGTGATAGCGCCCTTCGAGTAAATCTCGTTCCACTTCTCTAGCAATTTCCCAGTGCAGATCAGCTAGTTCCTGTTGCAAGGTGGCGAGAGAAGGAAGCATATCTAGATTTTTAGGGCCGCCCGTATTGTATTGTAGTTGCTCTGGTGCAAAGGCTTCGAGTACGAAAGCACCGTTCGGTTTTAATCCCATCACAGCTAGACGGTACACCTTAGTTCGCAACTCTGAGGGCAGATGGCAAAAGATCGAAATAATCCCATCCCAAGATTGAGGTGCGATGCCTTCGGCGGGCGTAGCCATCGCAAAATCGGCGAGGTCAGTTTGGATAGTTGCGATCGCTACCTGTTTCTCTTGTGCTAGTTTTTGAGCTTTTGCCAGTCCCACGGCAGATTGATCTACGGCTACCACTTCATAACCTAAAGATGCTAGATAAGTTCCATTCCGTCCCTCTCCCTCTGCCAAACAGAGGATTTTCCCTTGAGGGATTTTGGATGCTACCGAAACGAGAAAATCATTTGGTTCAGTACCATAGATATATTCTGAAGTCCCAAAGCGTTCATCCCACATAATTACTCAACCTTAATAAATCTAATACCGTCAAATTAAATATAAAACCTCACCCTGCCTCCGGCTTCCCTCTCCGATACTTTGGAGAGGGATTGAGGGTGAGGTTTGATCTTATATTTAATTACGCCTACCTACTTAGCTAACAAGTTCCCCAATTAATTCTGCAACAGACATCATGCATTCGGCACGTCCAGCATTACTGCCGGCAAAAATTAAACCATTTTCCACATCACCACGGGCAGCTTTATCTAATGCTTGAACAATACAATAGGTTTCTTGATGATCTCGGCATTGGCAAACCTCTAAACAGTTAGCGATACAGCGCTTTTCTAAGTCTGGAGAATGAGCGATCGCTTTTTTCACAAAACTATTTTTTAATGCCCTTCCCGGCATTCCCACAGGAGAAGGTACAATTACCACATCTTCGGGACTGGCATGAAGATGAAACTCTTTATAATTAATATCTGCATCACATTCATCGGTGGTAATAAAGCGAGTCCCCATTTGTACCCCTTTCGCACCCAAAGCCAACATCCGATCAATATCAGCACGGTTCCAAACTCCACCTGCTGCAATCACGGGAATATCTTTACCCACTTCCGAACGCAGATATTCCACCAATTCTGGAATTACTTGCTCCGCATTTAAAGCAACATTACCTAAATCTTGGTATTTTGCACCTAAATGACCCCCTGCTGTATTCGGGTTCTCCACTACAAAGGCATCAGGTAAACGTCCATAATTACGTTCCCACTTCCGGCAAATCACCTTAGCAGCACGGGTACTGGAAATAATTGGCACTAATGCCACATCTGGATAGCTCTCTGTATATTCAGGTAGATGCAATGGTAAGCCAGCACCAGAAATCACTAAATTAACACCATGTTCCACAGATGTACGTACCAGAGTTTCATTATCTCGCGCTACCACCATTGAGTTAATCCCAATCACCCCATTTGGACTGATTTGACGAGCTTTCTGGAGTTCATCAATTAACGCCAAGCGATTTGCTTCAAATAGCTGATGTTTTCGCTGTTTAATCGCAAAATAAGGAGAATTTAGTCCTAATCCCACGGCGGATACGATACCAATGCCACCTGCATTAGCCACAGCACCAGCCAGATTCGCACCAGAAATTCTGATTCCCATTCCCCCTTGAATAATCGGGTAGCGGGCAATATGTTTACCAATAAGTAGCGATGGAAGTGTTGTCATAAAAGATAATTCTCAGCAGATTTTTCTTGGGTTTAGTTTCAGGGTTAAAGGAGTTTGACTATGATTTTCTAGCTGGGGCGAATGCTGACGATTCTGCACCAAAACCAAAGCCGCAACTGCAAGCAAAAAATAACCAAAACTTTTCTGAAGTCTATTAGCTGGAACAAATTGAGCTAAGTACGCACCAAAAATTGTTCCCACACTAGCAGCCACAATAAAAGACAACATCAAGTTCCAATTTAAAGAAACATGACCCAAGTAGCCCAAAAAACCTGCAACTGAATTAAATACAATAATTAACAAGGATGTTCCGATCGCCTGTTTCATGGGTACATTTCCCAACAGTACCAAAGCTGGAACGATCGCAAACCCACCACCAACACCAACCAACCCAGTCAGCACCCCAACAACCAAGCCTTCACTAATTAACCACAACCAGCAATACTTACAGACAGGTGGGGGATAAAATGCCAGTTTATCATCTGCTGTAACAGGTTTAGAACTACGCCCAATCATAAACACAGCAGCTACCAACATCATGATTGCAAACAACATCATTTGAAAAGCTGCGGTAACTACTGGCAGTGTAGCAATTTTTGCCCCCACAAATGCCCCTAGCATCGTTGCCGAACCAAAAATAAATGCCGTCTTGAAATCAACATTTTTAGCTCGCCAGTGGGGAATTACCCCCAATAAGCTAACAGTACCGACAATTACCAAAGTCATGGCGATCGCAGATTTTGGGGGTATACCCATGACGTAAACTAGAATTGGTAGCGCTAGCACCGAACCTCCACCACCAATCAAACCCAAGCTAATCCCAATACAAGCAGCTAGCAAATGCCCAATAATCCACAGCGTCATACACTGCTCCGTTGATTATAAGGAAGCTTTGCTAGTAGCATCCCTAACATACAGCTATCTGTAATTCCCGAAAATATTAATCCGGCTCCCATAAAACCACTGAGAATCAGGAACCAAGGTGAAACAAATGCTCCTAACAATGTGCCTATTAACACCAGGGAGCCAGTGACAATTTGCACTTGTCGGATTAAACTAATGGGGGCATTTTTGTTAATTGTGGTAGCATAACCCGCTTGTTTCCAAGCGCTTATACCCCCTTCCAGATGGGTAACAGTGGTAAAACCCGCATCAAATAGCTTTTGAGCAGCCATTGTTGAACGATTCCCGGAACGACAGTAGAGAATCACTTTCGTTTCGTCATCTTGGGGAACTTTGCGCGGATCAAATTTGGATAGGGAAACCAGGGTTGCTCCGGGAATATGCTCTCCTGCATACTCATCTGGTTCACGGACATCTATAAGTGTGATAGCTTGTTGTTTCAACAACTGTTTGAGAGTTTGAGCATCAACGGTTTGTAATTTGTTTACACGGGAAGTAGTCATTGCTTTTTATAATTAGGAATGTAGATTTGTGAACGCAGAGTTTTTGTGTGATTTTGTTATGCAGCAACGCTACCGCAGCGCTGGTTAGCGGGTACTGCTTCCATAATCTTTTTCGGGTTGGGTAAATTCAGGTTTGCCATCAATTGGATAAATTCACTGCGGTTACGTCCCAGAAACCGGGGATTCCATTGTTTCTCTTCTCCAATCGTGGAAGCTGTGTTACCTCGATAATCATGACCGGGATAAACTAAGGTTTCGTCAGGTAATGTAAACAAACGTTGCGTTATTGCGTCATACATCATCCCTGCATTCCCACCTTGAAAGTCAGTCCGTCCACAACCACGAATTAACAGGGCATCTCCGGTGAGTAGATGAGTACCATTAACTAAATAGGCATTATGGCTATCAGTATGACCTGGAGTTGCGATCGCCTTTATTTTCACACTCCCTAACTCTAATACTTCTCCATCTTTTATAAATCTATCTGCACATATAGCTTGGGCATTTTCCGGTACGATTCCCAAACAACCCGTCGCCTCACGCAGTTTAGCTGTTCCAGTAATATGATCGGCGTGGATGTGGGTTTCTAAACAATATTTCAGAGTTAGTCCTAGTTCTGTGAGTAATTGGCGATCGCGCTCTACCTGTTCTAATACCGAATCGACCAAAATCGCCGTTTTAGTTGCTAAATCAGCAATTAAATAAGTATAGGTGCTTGTTTCTGGGTCAAAGAGTTGTCGGAATAACATCATGGCTAACTCCAGATGAAATTGTTTCATTATCTAATATTATAACTATATAGTAATATATTTTCCAGGCTGGAGTTAGTTTTTTAAAGATACTTATCCCCCTGCGGGGAAAACGAAAGTAGGAACAGAGTCATCCTTTAGAAAGATTTAAGCAATCTATTAACTAAATTACCAAATAGTAATATACTAGAATAGTAAATAATATTTACTGAATCATATCCGAATTTTTCCCTGGACGGAAATTGGCCCCCGCACTGGGCAAAAACCCTGGTGGGTTCAGTAGTTTGATTTTATAGCAGGTTACAATCTGCTATAAATCCGTAAACATCGAGATTATGTTTTTTAAATGCACAGAGAAATGAAGTAAGAGCAGAGTCACGTAGAGAAAAAAGCCTGCCAATACTACAAGGATACAACAATGGAAAATATCATTAAGATTAACGACGAGCTAGGAGTAAAAGGTCAGTTAACACCAGAAGAGTTACGGCAGTTGAGGGGTTTAGGATTTAAATCCCTGTTAAATCTGCGTTCTCCTGATGAAGAAGATTTCCTTCAAGACGAACAACAGCAGGCTGAAGTGGCAGGATTACAATACCTCAACACTCCTGTGAATCTAGCGAACATCAATGATCAACTGACTAACCAGTTAATGCAGCACCTAGATAAGCTGGCAAAACCAACTTTGATTCACTGTAAAAGCGGGATGCGGGCTGGTTTAATAGGGTTAATTTATGTTGCTACCCGTCAGGGTATGACCGCAGAACAGGCTTTAGAAGCCGGGAAAAAACTGGGTTTGAATTTCGATGCTCATCCACAGTTGAAGCAGTTTATCGAGAGCTACATTTGCGATCGCTTCGCTGGCTTTCAGCAACGCCCTTCCACCAATTGAGAATTGTGTAAGTTATCACTACTGATATGGTATCTACATCTTCCATTCAACCATTTGTGAATATCTCCCCTTCTGAATTTGCCAACTTAGCTGAACCTCCCTTGCTGATAGATGTGCGTAGCAAGTTTGAGTATGGGATGTTTCACGCACCTGGGGCAATCAACCTGAGTTTGCCACGTCTTCTAATAGGCATGATACCGGGTTTATGTCGCTGGCTTTATCCCCAATGGTTTCGGGATTTACCCAAAAATGAATCTGTTGTTGTAATTTGTTTAACCTCCCACCGCAGCCCCATCGCTGCTGAATATTTGGTCAAAGCAGGTTTTACTAAAGTCTTCAATATTAGCGGTGGGATGATGGAGTGGCGGCGATTGGGGCTAGAAACTTGTACGGGTAAGTAATAATTTTGGTTTAATCGGGAGTTTTTTATGGCACCACACAGACAAATAACTCCAGACTGGTTAAAACGTCTGTTTGCTTGGGGAATGGCTAAAGCAAATACCGCAGATAACAGTGCCATCAAGTTGCAGGGTTGCAGCAGTTATGAAACTATGGCACAACTCAAACAGGCTTTCTTTGCCGATTTAGACGGACGTGTTTTAGAAATTGGGCCGGGAGCAGGGGCAAATCTCTCTTATTATCCCACTGATGTCCACTGGATTGGTATTGAGCCAAATCCTTTCATGCATTCTTATCTCAAGCAGGAAGCCGAACGCTTTGGTTTGCATAATATTGAGTTACGTTTAGGATCGGCGGAAAGGTTAGAGATTGAAGATAACAGCATTGATGTTGTTGTCAGTACCCATGTTCTCTGTTCTGTAACTGACCTTGTAACTACCTTACGAGAAATCGGGCGGGTACTCAAACCTGATGGTCGTTTCTTATTTATCGAACATGTTGCCGCTGAATGCGGTACTTGGACACGCAGAATTCAAGATGGAATTGAACCAGTCTGGAAGACAATGTTCGACAATTGTCACCCCAACCGTGAAACTGGGGAAATTTTAGAAAATGTTGGTTTTGAGAGCGTTGATTATCAACAGTTTAATCTTTCTTTTCCCATTGTCAGCCCTCATATTGCTGGAGTAGCTAGGAAGAAAACTGTCGAAATCATTAAACAGGATTCAAAAAGTTTAATTAACACTCAAATTGTTTAGACTCACAGTTTCAGATGTGTCGAACTTCTTACCCGCGAGTATTTGCCATTGGTGATTTGAAGGTAGGGTTGAATCAGGTAGTGATTGCTGCGGGGGATGGTGCTTTAGCTGCTACGCAAATTTGGCGAGACATCCGTCGTGCGAATGGTGCGCGTCGTTGGGAGGAGAATCTAAAAGTGAATGTCTAGTCAATGGCTTGTGGGGAGTAGGGAAACTCCCAAGAAACTTTTCCTCAGTTAAGCTGAGGAAACAGTTATTTTGAGAGGGTGCTAAAGGCTTTGATCTGTTCAAATTCTTTAGCCCGTTTTTGTATTTGGTTGCCAATGCGATCGCAAACTAATTCGCATAAATCAAAAATTACAGGGTCACTGATCGCATAGTAGACGCTAACTCCCTTTTGCTGACGGGACACCAAACCTGCTTGGGTCAAGACTTTTAAATGTTTTGAGAGATTCGCTTGTCCTAAACCCGTAGCTTCACCCATTTCGGTAACGTTCATCGGCCCAGTTCTGAGACAACTCAAAATCTGTAAGCGACTGGTTTCAGAGAGTACCTTAAAATACTCAGCAACGGGAGCAAGGATTTCTGAAGTGTTTTTTGGAGAAAGAGTCTCTGACATAAGGATTAAATTTCATATATAACCTATATTACTATATAGTTATGGTTATAGACAATTTTCATCATGGTTATAAATGATTCAAGCGATGAGGTTTTGACCTGCAAAGACTTTGCGATCGCAAGGCAAAGGCATGTATTTTCTGAAACTCCTCGTAGATAAGGATCTTGATGAAAAAATAGCCTAAATCATCAAACGCCCAAACCCTTGCTATTAAAGGATTATTGTGTTTTATATGCGTTTGCCCTATTGGTTATCATAAGCGGATACTCAATATATATACAGCAAGCTAGATATATGTGGCGCATCTAAATTCTACTTTTTGGAGCCAGAAAGACTTGCTGTGAGGTTTTCATCTGGAAAAATTAAATGCGTCTCAACTTAAAACATATTTAATTTGGCTGAGGACGAGAAAACTGGGAAGGTGGATTAAAGTTTTTTACTGGTACATCCTTGAGAGCTTTTTGCATAAAATCGCGCCAGATGGGAGTAACCATCCCTCCACCCGTTGCATCGTGAGCTAATTGCCCATTATTGGTAACAAGCAACCTCCACCTATCGCCCAGATTTCATCCCCCTGGTGCTTGGCATCAAGTGTCAGATTCACTACTTTTTTCAAGTATTTTTCATACCAGTCTTTCAAACACGTACTGTATATATAGGAATCCTATTTGATTTTTGAATAAGCTCCGTACATCTTTAGAGTGTCGAAATCAAAGTTAGTGTGTCTAATAAACCACTCGAACATCCACTTTAAATGCGAGAATGTTGGAATTAAGGCACAAAAACGTCGAACCCATGTTTTGGCTTGTAACCAAATATCCTCTATCGGATTTTGTACTGGGCAATTAGGGGCAAAACGGACACAGTGTATTTTCCATTGCTCGGTTGGTAAGCTTTGATTAACAGAGTCCAAAAAACCTCTAATTTCCTTGGAACGGTGGTAGCTAGCCCCATCCCAAAAAATTAGTAATCGCTGGTCGGGAGAGTTAGCTAGTAAGTATTCTAAGTAGTCGATAGTATTTTTTGAGTTCCCTGCATCATAAGCTTTGAGAACTAATTCTCCAAGGAGATAGTCAACTGCCCCATAGTATGTCTGCTTATCTCGCTCGTTCACAACTGGAACTGCTATTTCTTGGTCACTTTTTCCCCATACGTAACCACTTAAATCTCCCCACATTAAATGACACTCATCAATTAACAATACTCTCAACTTCCCTGTTTCGATTTCCTCTCGGTGAAATGCCCCCGCAACGTTTCAATCTCTTTTTTTTTCTGCAACAGCATTCTCGTCGGCTTTCGGATTTACCTTTGTAGTTTTCTTCCAACTGATTCCTGCTTCATCGAACAGGTCGTAGTAGCTTTGTTTTGACTCATAAACTACGTCATACTTAAAGGCTAGCTTATATTCCAGTTCGCCAAGCTCCCAGATATCTTTGGTTTGTAGCCAACTCAAAACTTCTTCTCGTTGCTCACCCAAAAGATAACTCTTCCTTCCTTTATAATTCAGTCGCAATCCGTCAATTCCATCTTGTTCGTAGGATTGTTTCCAAGCTGTTATTGACCCTCGTGATACGTCTAGAATTGTTTGAATCTCATCATACAAGTAACCTTGATAAACCAACTTTACTGCCAACGCTTTCCTTACTTCACGCGCATCTGGACGCAGAGTTATAAAATCTTGTAGTTCCGCGATCGCATAAAGTGCTATTTGCTCTGCTGACTGTTGCCGGGATACTCCTGCTGGAAGTGTCCCAGTTGGTAAATGCGGACTTATCATCGTTGCTTATTAGACTTGTATACATTTACGTATTATTTCGCAGTCTTGTTCAGAAATCAAATAGGAGTCCTATAGTATCTATTCTTATTACAGCACTTTCGCCTGCTATGAGGTACGCACACAGTCTCAAAAGTTAGGATAGGAAAGGGATGTGGGTAAAATTGTGCTTCATAATAGCCCGAAGTGCTGTAAGTGCGAAAATACTACTCCAAGCTATAGCTCATAAATACTATTTACTACAAATTAGTTAAGTACTAATGTACTTGTGACAGTTAGGGTGCGGAATGTGGGTTCAAAATGAGAATTGCTGAGGTGTAGAGGTCTAGATTGCATTGTCCTGTCGATGGTTTAGTAATTTCTCTAATTGTCCGATACCTGTAAAGTAGACGACCCTTATTTATGAATTCACTATTTTGTTATTCTGTCAATGCGTAAGTCCTAGTTTTGTAATAAAAAAACTCTTTTGCATAAAATTTGCCTTCTGAAGCCAGAAATAAATATAGAGGGAATGGGATTTTGTTAAGTCTGGTAAAAAAGGTGCGATGCCTTTTGTGCGAGACGCTACGCATAGCTTGCTTCCCCGTAGGGGTACGGCGGACGTAGCCATCGCATTGGGTCTTGGAAACTAAACTAAACAAGAAATGCTGATTTTTTCGTTTGTTCTTAACGTTGGTTGTGATCTAGAGTAATTTAGGTGCGTTTGCCTTGGATACCCTACACATCTATTTTTTGACGGGTATTTGAAGGGACATAAATCAAAGCTTTCATTAATGTGTGTGTGGTTATCACCCACATAAGAACATGTGGTGATAAGATTAATGAAATTTTCAGTTCAGTCATCATCAAAAATGGTACGCACAACCCCAGGACAGAAGATTCCAATTGATAAACTCCAAACCACGCTAGGAGAATTAGAGAAGCTAGAAGAGAAGGCTAAAGAAGAATTATCCCTGCGAGAGAGTATTTACTTTCTGCGTGAACAACTTCAATCAGCACTGAAGAAGGGCTATAGTTATCAAGACCTATCGAAGCTACTGGAGAAGAAAGAAATAAAAGTTTCAGCAGCGACACTTAAGCAATACTTAACTGAGATTGAAAAAGAAAAGCGTTCTCGTCAACGAAGAGCTAAACCAAAACAAGTTTTATCTTTTGAAGATTCGACTCAGACTTCAACAGAATCATCGGTAGCACCAGCAGTTATAGCAGTGACTGAGGACTCTCAAAACGCTCCGAAAGATGTAAGTCAATCAACGGAGGAGTCACAAGGGGACAAGGACTCTCAGAAAACTGCTAAAACTACTAGGCGACAAACGTCAAAAACTTCTAAGCCTAGTTCAGATATATTGAGTGAGTTTAATCAGTATTAGAGGTGGGTGTTATGCCGACGATTCATTTGGTAGATGGTGAAAAGGGTGGAGTAGGGAAGTCTCTAGTAACTAGGACAATGATTCAGTACTTTCTAGATAAGAAAATCCCGTTTGTACCAGTAGAAACAGATAGATCAAATCCAGATGTGGCAGGAGTCTATAAGGGAATATGTCAGTATGCAGTGTTTAGCGAGAATGAGCGGCAGGCTGATAAGGCAGATAGAATATTTGAGATGGCGACAAATAAGCCAGTAGTTGTGAATTTGGCAGCACAATCACATAGAGCAGTCTTTGACTGGATAGAAAGAAATCAGTTAATTGAACTAGGGAATTCCGAGGGAGTGACTTTTTGCAAATGGTTTGTCTCTACAGGAGGATATGATAGTCTTAACCTGTTTGGACAGTCAGTGAATAGCTACGGGGAGAAAATACCTCATATTCTGGTACGCAATTTAGGACTGTGTGATGATTGGGAGCATGTAGAGTCAGATGTGAATATACAGAAACTAATCAAAAAATATAAAATTATTGTTATAGATTTTCCGAAACTAGCATATAAAGAAAGAAACATAATAGACCAAAACAGAATGACCTTTGCTGAGGCAAGAGAGAATAAGGAATTTGGAATTATAGGAAGACAGAGAGTAGTAAACTTTCTGAAGCTTGCTTATGCAGAATTTGAGAAGGTAGGTATCTGGGATGAAGAGGTGAAATAAGGAATTTTTGGAGCTACCAGATACCAGGGTAAGCGCATCTAATTTTGTAGCTCTTGATACAGATGAAAATCTTAAAACTCTATCTTAATATCAATTTTCCATTCAAACTAGGACGAATTGTCGTAAATGATTGAAAAAACATGGTTCAAATAGCTTTTTATCTTTTTAAACCACATAAAGACGAAAATATCAATTCCACCCCTTAGCTCAGTATTTGTCTACGTTTTAGCTTTCATGTCGCCCCCTCAGTATTCCTAACTACAATAAGCCAGACTGCTTAATCCGGGAGTATTTACTAAGTCAGTATTGGCTATCCAACCATTACCGGATAACTCTCCAGGGAAACTTCTGGAAAGGTCGATTTCTACCCAAATGTAATTTTCAGATTTATATGAGTTAACTGCATTACCTGTAACCAAGTTCACAAACACAATTGTGTTTGGATTAAGTGTTGTAATATAAGCTCCTTTTGTACTTGGTTGACGACGTAGAGTTTCAGCTTGTACAATTTGCCGACATGCACTGCCAATAGTAGGTTTACTCCACAGGTTTGGAGCGTTGTTATTTGTCTGACAAAGTTTCAGCACAGCAGTTTGAATAAACCCTGAAGTCGGAGATTTAACTCTGACAAATCTATCTCCACTAGCTGGTATATATGCTAAAGCAATCTTTGTTTTTGCCGACAATATTCTGATAGCATTGGATGATGTTGAAGGTTCTTTAAAAATTGGAGTATCTACTTTAGTTGCACGACAACTCGACTGTGAATAATTGGAGGGAGTCTGTGTAATTTGAGCAAATACAGGTACACTCAGAGCGAACGTAGCAATCTTTACTAAAATAAAAATATACAACAACTTCTGGAATTCCACGTTTTTTCCTCAATCTCATTTACGAAATACTGTACATTAGATTCGGAACTTCTAAACTCTGACGTTAAAATAACCTACAAAAAATATTTTTAAGCATTACGAATATCATATAATGGCTTATTACTACTAATTACAAACTACTCACAATCCCTTAATTATGAATCAATCTAATAATAGTAGAATACTTGAACAGTTTGTTAATACAGTTATGGGGGTAAAAACTCTTAATCAAGAACAGCCTCCAAATACATCAATATCTACTACACAAGAAATAGATATCAGAGCAGTTTTAGTTTATACACTAGGTACTATCCTACAAATAGTAGTCATAATTCTTGTGTTGCTGGTCATGGAAAAATTAGTAATGTTGATTGATAATAATTCTTTTTTTCCGAGTTGGTTTAGCACTTTTTTGACTGGATTATTTTTTGCTCTATTAAGTATCCGTTCGCGAATTTTTTCTCTTTTAGATAATACCCGTTCTCGTCAGACCTATGACCAGGTAATCAGACCAAGATGGTCTCCTCCACCTTTAGTATTTCCCATAGTTTGGATGATAATTGCGGTTTTGCGGGTAATTTCTTCTGTATTGGTTTGGCAGCAAATGAATCACCAATTTTTAGTGCTGCCTTTAATTTTATTTGTGGTACATCTGGCTTTAGGGGATACTTGGAATACAATTTTTACTGTAGAACGGAGATTAGGTGCTGCTGTGACTGTAGTTATTTTAGGCCCTTGGTTATCTGCTGTAGTGGTGACGGCAATTTATTGGCAAACTAATCCTATAGCAGGAATGACTTTATTATTTTCTTGTGTATGGCTAACTGTAGCTGCTGTATTGGTATTTAAAATTTGGCAATTAAATGGATCTGAGCCATTGTATCCTTTAAAACTAACACTTATGGAGAAATAAATACTCAAAATTTGTGATGCTGTTCAGAATCTCATGCGCTTTTTAGGGGAAAGCGAATATTCTACAGACTTGATAAATGGACAATCTTTACAGGGCTGTTTTATTCTTTTATACGAACGTGACATACCTACACTGATGCAAGCATACAGTGTAGGCTTCTCA
>Ga0209591_10006584_pt1 | contig 12901 bp, 10 predicted proteins | sample MAT01_FD_187207 | JGI IMG/M metagenome (GOLD analysis project Ga0209591, IMG submission 187207) | Freshwater microbial communities from Lake Fryxell liftoff mats and glacier meltwater in Antarctica - MAT-01 (SPAdes) (version 2) | ecosystem: Environmental > Aquatic > Freshwater > Ice > Liftoff...
GGTAGGTAACGCATGGTCAGGTCCTCCTGACGCGTATCACCATCAAGGACCGTGCCGTCGCAGCCGTCTTGTGGAAACAGGCGCATTGTGGCGGGCATTCCGCTCGCGAGTGGCGCCCCTACTGCCGGTGTGCCGGCGCAGGCCCCCCTCTCCAGTCCGGAAGGGAGTACACCGCAGCGGCCTATAATCGCCTCGTGAGGCTGATCCGCGTGGCGTCGATTCTGACGGCGGCCTGGCTCGCGGCGCCGTCGCTGCGCGCGGCTGATCAGGTAGCGCTCACGTATCGCGCCGGGCTCGTGCAGCCGGGCGACGTGCTGCACCTGGCGGCGGCCGTGCCCGCGGCCGCGTCAGTGATCGCCACCTGGCATGAGCGCGAAGTGCCGTTCGTGCGCGACGCCGACGGCGCGTGGCGCGCGCTCCTCGGCATCGACGTGGACGCCAAGAGCGGACCCGCACCACTCACGCTCGCGGTCGTGGTGTCAGGCAACGCCGCGCTCGCGTCGACCCACACGATCACCGTGTCGCCAAAGGCGGTGCGCACGCGCCGCATCCGTGTCAACCCGAAGTTCGTGACTCCGCCCAAGAGCGCGCTGCCGCGCATCGAGCAGGAAACGGCGCTGCTCAATGCGCTGTTCCGCAAAACCAGCCCAGAGCGCTTCTGGGCGCCGGCGGCCGTGCGCCCGGTGGAAGGCGTGGCGGTGAGCGGATTTGGCGTGCGCAGCATCCTCAACGGGCTGCCGCGGGGACCGCACAACGGGCTCGACCTCGCCGCCGTCACCGGCACCCCCGTGTATGCGCCCACGCCCGGTGTCGTGGCCTTCGCCCGCGAGTTCTACTTCTCGGGCAACACCGTGATCGTCGATCACGGCCACGGCCTGCTCTCGACGATGGCGCACCTGTCGGTCATCGACGTGAGGGAGGGCGACCGCGTGTCCCAGGGCACGCTGCTCGGCAAGGTGGGCGCCACCGGCCGAGTCACGGGCCCGCACCTGCACTGGGCCGTGCGCCTGCACGGCGATCGCGTGGACCCGTTGAAGCTGCTCGAGGCGCTGACGCCGAAGAAGTAGCGGCGCCAGCTATTTTCCGCCGTCCATCCCCTTGAGCGTGGCCGTGGACGGCCCACGCTGCTTCCGCAAGTCGGCCGACACGCGCTCGGCCTGGCGCAGCGCGCGCAGCACGTTCAAGCCGATGACCTTCTTTACGTCGTCGTCGGAATAGCCGCGCTTCAGCAGCTCCGCAGTGAGTGCCGGGTAGGTGGAGACGTCCTCGAGCCCCTGCACCACTTCGGTGATGCCGTCGAAGTCCCCGCCCAGACCGATGTGGTCGATGCCGGCGACCTTGCGGATGTGGTCCACGTGATCGGCCACCTGCGCCACGGTGGCGCGCGGACCAGGATTGGCGGCACGCCACGCGGCCATGGCTGTGGTGGCGCCGGCCTCGTCACCCGGCAGCGCCTGCCGCAGTCGCGCCTGTTCGGCCGACGCGCGCTGGTCGTAGGCCACCACCACGGGCGACGTGAAGCCAGGCACGAAGCTGACCATCACCACGCCGCCGTTCTCTGGCATCTGGCGCAGGACGGCATCGGGCACGTTGCGCGGCACGTCGGCGATGGCGCGCGCGGACGAGTGCGAGAAGATCACGGGTGCCACCGCTACACGCAGCGCGTCGTCCATCGTGTCTGGCGACACGTGGCTCAGGTCCACGAGCATGCCGAGCCAGTTCATCTCACGCACCATTTCTTCGCCGAACCGCGTCAAGCCGCCGTGCTCGGGCTTGTCCGCGGCCGCATCCGCCCACGGCACGTTGTTGTTGTGGGTGAGGGTCATGTAGCGCGCGCCAAGGGCGTACATCATGCGCAGCGTGGCGAGCGAGCTGTCGACCGAGTGGCCGCCCTCCATGCCGATGAGCGACGCGATCCGGCCCTTCTTGAAGACGCGGTCCACGTCGTCGGCCGTCAGGGCCAGCTCGAACGTCTCGGGCCAGCGTTTCAGCATGCGGTGCACCACGTCGATCTGTTCGAGCGTGGCCGTCACGGCTTCCGGCGCCGGCATGGTGGAGGGGACATAGACCGACCAGAACTGCCCGCCGACGCCGCCCGCCCGCAGACGCGGGATGTCGGTCATGAGCGCAGGCGCGCTCTTGGTGATGTCGGCCTTGGCGAAGTCGCGGCCGGGGTCGATGCCGCGCAGCGCCCACGGGTAGTCGTTGTGACCGTCGATGAGGGGCACTTGCGCGTGCAGGGCCTTCGCGCGGGCTAGCAGCGTCGACTGGGCGGAGAGATCGGGAGAGGTCATGAGGAAGGCAGCCGTCGCGGACGCACATAGGACAAGGAAGGCGCTACGCATCCAGTGATTGTAACGGTGACAGGCCCCGTTACGAGCAGGCACAAGAGACGCAGATTCTCACAGCTTCAGCAGTGTGTCTCTGAGCACTTTCGAGTGCAGCCGGCTCACCGCCAGTTCCTGACCGTTCGACAACGTGACCATGTAGGTGCCGCCGGGCATCGGGCTCACGCGCTGGATGAGGTCGAGCGCGGCCAGCGTGCCGCGGCCGAGCCGCACGAAGCGGCGCGGATCGAGCCGCGCTTCGAGCGCGTGCAGCCGGTACGAAATCGTGTAGCGTTCGGACGCAATCGTGGTGAGGTGCAGCAGTTCGCCCTCGGCGACGATCGACGCAATCTGCCGCACCGGAAGAATGATGACTTCGTCGCGTTTGCGCACCGGAATGCGTTCCAGGAACGTGCGGCGCGTGGCCGCCTCATACGCGCTGGCTGCTTCCGACACCGTGCGGATCTTCTCCGGCGTGCCAGCCTTGATCCGTTCGCGCGCGCGGTCGAGGGTCGCTCTGAGACGGCCGGTGTCGACCGGCTTCAACAGGTAGTCCACGGCGTTCAGCTCGAAAGCCTGCACGGCGAACTCGTCGAAGGCCGTCACGAACGCGATGGCCGGCAACGCGCCGGCCGACACGAGGCGGGCTGCATCGAGGCCGCCCAGTTCGGGCATCTGCAGGTCGAGCAGCGCCAGGTCGGGACGGAGCCGCTCGATGAGCTCCACCGCCTCCTTGCCATTCGACGCCTCGCCCACGACCTCCACGTCGGGCCACGTGGTGAGCAGGTTGACGAGGAACTTCCGCGCCGGACGTTCGTCGTCGGCGACGACCACCGTGAGCCGGGCGGTGCTCATCCGACCGCGCGCCTGGCCGCAGTGGGGCCGTGCCTGGTGGCAGCGCTACTGACGGGCAGGCGCACTTCCGCCGTAGTGACGCCGTGCGCTGCTGAAAGCGAAAGCGAGGCGCGGTCGCCGAAATGACCGGCGAGCCGGCGCTCGACATTGTTCAGGCCCACGCGGGTGGTGTGGGTATCCGGCTCGGCGGCGAGCGGCGCGCCAGTGTTGAGCACCGAGATGACCAAGGTGTGCTGGTTGCCCTCGGTGTGCAGACGCGCCAGCACCTGCACGTGGCCGCCGCGCACCGCCGGCGCCACGCCGTGCTTGATCGCGTTCTCCACCAGCGGCTGTACGATGAGGCACGGAATGCTCAACGCGCGCAGGGCGGGCGGCACGTCGAGCTGCACCTGCAAGCGTTCCTCGAAGCGCTCGCGCTCGATGTCCAGATAGTGCTCCACGAGTTCCAGCTCGCGGCCGAGCGTGGTCATCTCGCCTTCGGAGCGCAGCACGCTGCGCAGGAGCGACGTGAGCCGCAGGAGCGTGTTCAGCGCCCGCGGCGGCGCCGATTCGATCAGGTAGCCGATGGTCGTGAGCGCGTTGAAGAGGAAATGCGGATTGATCTGCGAGCGCAGGGCGCGCAGCTCGGCCTCGGTGGTCAGCCGCTCCATCTCTTCCTCGCGCAAGCGCTGATCGAAGCGCTCCAGGCTGAGCCGGATCGCATCGAGACGCCGGGCCGCGGCCAGGGCCGCCGCGTCGAGGAAGGCGCGATCGTCCGAGAGCAGCCGTCGGCCGCCTACGAGTTCCCCCACGCGCAGCCGGTAGTGCGGCGCTTCGGTGGTCGGCACCTCGAACTCGGTCGTGAGCCGTGTGTCGGCGGGGACGGCCGCGGTGCCGTCGACCCACCATACACGGCGCGCGTTCATGGCGGTCGCCACGACCGCCGCCGTGCGGTCGAGCACGTCGTCGGTGGTGTCGCAGCCCTGGAGAGTGGCGCTGAGGTGGGCGCGGAGCTGCGTGTAGTCCTGTCGCCCCAGCAGGGCCGAATCGACGAAATGGGAGAGGGCGCGCCGAAGTGCGGGATACAGCACTGCCGTGAGCACCCAACAGGCCAGCAGCAGCGCCTCGGCCAGCGGTCCTGGAGTCAGGGTCGCGAGCGCGGCATAGCAGGCCACCGCAACCGCCACGACAGAGAGCAGCGTGAGCGCGCGCTTCAGGAACAGGTCAGCGAGGGCGAAGCGATACTCCTGATAGAGGATGGCGAAGGCGAGCGGCAGCACCGCGTGGTGCCCCACGAGCTCCGCCACCCACCCACCCGCCTCATCGTGGAAGTGACCGAGGTGATTGGCCGATACCGCAAAGAGCGCCAGCGCCAGCATCCAAAGGGCGCGCCGCCCGTTGGTCTGCGCGCGGGTCAGGAACGCCAGCGGCAGCGCGATCGCGCCGAAGGCGACCGTGAGCATCGTGAAGGCCAGGGCCGAGGGCCGGGCATCGCCCAGCGCGAGCGTGCGGAATTGCATGACCGTGGCCGCAGCGCTGAAGGCATAGGCCATGGCGATCACGACGCGGCCGCGCCGCACATCGCGGGCCACCGAGTGCACGACCACGGCCGCCAGCGTGGCGAGGGCGGCAAACGACACCGCGCTCAGCCACGACTCCGGCCCGATGCGGCCTGCGCGGTTCAGCAGGTAGTCGCCCAGCTCGCCGAGGTTCCAGACGAGGCCGAGCACGGCGGTGAAGAGGGGCAGGGCATCGCTGCGGTCGGCCGTGGCCCGGGCGCGCAAGACCAGACCAAGCAACATGGCGCACAGCGTCGCGCCGGTCACGAACCCGACGACGTTCAATAGCTCCGCAGCGTGTGGCGCCCCCACGCCCGAATTGTAGACCCCAGCATGGCGCGCACAGGAATCCTTTGGTTGGCGGCGACCGGCTGCGCCGTGACACTCGCGGCGGCAGTGCCGCAGGCGGGCCAGCGGCCCGCGCCGGCGCCCGTGGTCAAGCCCGCACCGCCCGCCGCAGCCACCACGGTCGACCCTCGCGTCGCCAAATTGAAGGACCAGGTGCTGGCTGATGTGTCGTCGCCGGCGATGTTCGACCTGGGCCAAGTGATGACCGATCAGGTCTTCAGCTACGGCGAGCTCGGCTTCCAGGAATTCGAGAGGCAGAAGTATCTCGCCGGCGTGCTCGAGGACAACGGCTTCGCCATCGAGACCGCCGTGGCCGGCATCCCGACGGCATGGGTGGCCAAGTGGGGATCGGGCACGCCGGTGATTGCGCTCGGATCCGATGTGGACTGCATCCCGCAGGCGCCGCAGAAGCCCGGTGTGGCGTTCCGCGACCAGATCGTCGAGGGCGCGCCGGGGCACGGCGAGGGCCACAACTCGGGCACGCCGCTCAACATCGTGGCGGCGCTGGCCGTGAAGCGCATCATGGAGCGCGACGGCCCCGGCCACAACTGGGCCCACGCCATCCCGATGGCCACGCCGATCGCGCACAAGGGCGTGAACTACGGCGCGCGCGCCCAGGCCATGACCCTGCTCGAATTCATGCTGCGGCCCGAGCTCGTCTCGCAGGCGAAGGACTACTACGTGAACGTGCAGACCAAGAACAAGAAGTACCCGCCGCTCATTCGCCCGGGCGACCAACCGGCTATTTACCTGAACAAGGGCATCATGGACCGCTATCGCGCGGACATGACGAACTACTACTTCGACAGCACGAAGTACAAGACCTACCTCGAGCAGATGAAGGCGCAGTTCGGCCACTCGTATCCGACGGTGCGGCCGGTGGCGACGAGCCGGCAGCACTAGGAGCCGTCGAGATCGGCCTCCATGAAAGCGACCTCGCGACGGGCCGCGCCACTACAATGAACGGCGCATGGCTCGACTCCTAGCGCCGCTCGGACCTCCGACCCTCGTCTCGCGCTTCGGCGCGTTCCTGGCCGAGCAGCATCCGTCGCTCGTGCGCCTCGGGCTCGAGGTGTTCGCCGCCGCTGGCGGTGGCAAGCTGAAGCCGCGTGACAAGGTGGGCCTCGACGCGCTGCGTCCGGTGTTCCGCCGCGAGCTGGCCAGCCGTCTCTACAAGGAGATGTCCGGCGGCGAGACGCTCGACGAGACCACACCCGGCGTGTCGGCGATCCGGCGGCTCGAGCAGGCCCGCGCCCAGGTGCTCGAGGGCTGCGACGGCTGGTTGCAGCGCGAAGCCATTGCGGCCTCGCTCACGAGCGACGAGCGCAAGGAGATCCTGCGCGGCATGTGCCTCACGCGCGCGGTCGACAATCGGCTCAAGCAGTTGTTCATGGGCGGGGAGGTGCGCTGGGGCGTGAAAGCGTTTCCCGGCAAGGGCTTCCGGTCGCTCGGCCAGGAGGCCATTTACGCCGCTGGTCTCCGCTTGAAGCGCGGGGCGAAGTTCCAGGGGGCCGACGGCGCGTGGACCGGCGACGTGATTGCGCCGATGATCCGCGACCTCGGCATCACGCTGGCCATGCGCGGCGACGAGGACGCCGTCGCCATGATCCTGCGCGCGCAGATGGGCAAGGCTGGGGCGCCCATGCACGGCAAGGATCTGCACACCGGCGACTTCGCGTGGGGCGTGCTGCCGGCGGCGGCGCCGCTGGCCATCGGTTCGCTCACGATGGCCGGCATGGCCATGGCGTTCTGGCGTCAGAAGGCCGGACGCGTGGCGCTGTCGTTCATGGGCGAAGGCGGCACGTCGCTCGGCGAGTGGCACGAAGCGATCAACGTGTGCGCGGCCCGGCGCCTGCCCGCCGTCTTCTGCATCGAGAACAACCAGACGGCGCTCTCCACGCCGGTGCACGAGAACTCCGCGGCGCGCGTGTTTGCCGACAAGGCGATCGGCTACGGAATTCCCGGCGTCACCATCGATGGCACGGATGCCGATGCGGTGGCCGCGGCGTTCGTCTGGGCGGTCGAGCGCGCCCGCGCCGGCTCCGGCCCAGCGCTCATCGAGCTCGTCGCGATGAGGATGTGCGGACACGCCCACCACGACGACATGCTGTATCTCGGCAAGGACCAGCCGGCGTCGTGGGAATATCCCGTACTGCAGGAACCCGGCTACGCCAATCGCGAGCAGTACGAATTCTGGGCCGCCCGCGATCCGATTGCGCGCTACGCTGCCCGCCTCGAGGCCGAGAAGGTCATCAACGGCACCGAGGTGGGTCGCATCCGCGCGTGGGCTGACACGTTGGTCGAGGCCCAGGCGCAGCGGGTGATTGCCGAGCCGTGGCCAGAGCCCGCCGAGGCTGGGGTTGGCGTATTCAGCGGTGAAGCGCCGCGCCTCCGTATCGAAGTGCTCGAGCCGGCCCGCCGCGACAGCAGCGCGACGCCCCAGGCGCTGCCTGTGCTCGAGCCGTTCTCGCCCTTCGACCCGGCGGGCAGCACCCTGCTCGACGCCGTGATGCTCGGTGTGGGCGACGCGCTGCGCGCCGATTCACGGGTGTTCGTCTATGGCCAGGACGTGGGCGCCGCCTATGGCAACGCCTTCCTGCTGCTGCGGCCGTTGCTCGAGCAATTCGGCGATCGCATCCTCAACTCCACGCTCGCCGAGGGTGCCGTGCTCGGGGTGTGCATCGGTGCCGCGCTGGCGGGGCAGCGCCCGATCGGCGAGATGCAGTTCAACGACTTCGTCGCCACCGGCTTCAATCAGCTTGTGAACAACGCCGCCAAGATTCGTTACCGCTGGGGCGGCGAGGTGCCCATGGTGGTGCGGATGCCGTGGGGCGGCTTGCGCTCGGCCGGTCCATACCACTCGCAGAACACAGAGGCGTGGTTCTATCGCACGCCCGGCTTGAAGATCGTCGTGCCCGCGTCACCAGAGGACGCGCGTGGCCTGATGGCGGCGGCGGTGGCCGACCCCGACCCGGTGCTCTACTACGAGCACATCGCGCTCTACCGCGATCCGCGCCTCAAGCAGATGCTCGGCTCCGATGCCCCTCAGCCCATGCCGATCGGCAAGGCGGCATTGCGGCGCGCCGGCAAAGACCTGGCGCTGATCTCCTACGGGGCGTCGGTGCACGATTGCCTGCGCGTGGCCGAGACACTCGCCACCCAAGGCCTCGAGGCGTCAGTGCTCGATCTGCGCTCGCTCGTGCCGCTCGATCGCGAAGCCGTGCTGGCCGTGGCGAAGCACTGCGGCCGTGTCCTCATCGTGCACGAGGATGCGCGCACCGGCGGCATCGGCGAGAGCGTGGCGGCAATCATCCAGGAAGAGGCGTTCGAGTGGCTCGACGCGCCGGTGCGCGTGCTGGGCGCTCTCGACACGCCGGTGCCTTACGCCCCGCCGCTCGAAGAGTTCTATCTCGTCAGCCGCCCAGAGATCGAGCGCGCGGCCAGATTGCTGGCCGGATACTGACGGCCCGCTACGGTGTGGCGCGCTTGCCCGTGAATGGGGCCACGCCCATCCCGTAGTCCATCTCGCCCTTGATGTCGTCGCCGGCGACCGTCGCCTTCGTGCCAATCGAGATCGGGCCATTCGGGCCCGCGAACTCGAACTCGAGCGTGACCTCAGCACCCTTGGCCGTGCCCGTGACCGGGGTGTCGCCCATCTGACCAGCGAGGCTGCCCTTTACGACATCCCCTTCAACGGCCAGCGTCAGGGCCGCGGTCGTTGCCCCCTGCGGACTGTCGATATTCAACATCCACTTGCCAGCAACCTGCGGTTGCGCGAGCGCCGGCCCAGCAAACACCACGGCGAACCCGACCGCGGCCAGCAGTCGGACGGTGCGGAACAGAGGAGACGAGTGCGTCATGCGCGCAGCGAGGCGCACCTGCACCTCGCCGGCCCTCCACCGTCACGAAATGCCCGCCTGGCGGAAACGTGTCTGCGCGCCCGACACTGACGAACTGTCCTGAAGGCGGCCGAAGCGGCATCGCCTACTTGCGCGCCCCGGGGGTGAGCATCGTCTCCTTGCGCTCGCCGCCGCGCAGGTAGACCAGCTTCACTGCGACGTTCACCTTCAGCGCTTCGAGGGCGTAGGTGTAGTCGTAGATGTTGGCAATGGTCTGCTCGCCAATCTGCACGATGACATCGCCCTTCTGAAGGCCCGCCTGTTCCGCGGGACCGCCGCCGATGACGCCGCCGAGCAGCAGGCCCTTCACGTCGGTGGCGTAGTCGGGAATCGTGCCAGTGAAGATGCGCACGCCAGCGCGGCCGCCGCCCGACTGCTGCCCGCTCTGTTCCACCTTGGCGAAGGCGAGCACCTCGGGCTGGCTGCCGACCCGCGACGCGAGCGCCACCGCGAAGTCGACCACGCGGTCGAGGTCTTCGTAGTTGACCTTGTCGGCGGTGTCCGACGGCTTGTGATAGTCCACGTGCGTGCCGGTGAAGAACGCCAGGCTCGGCACGCTCACCTGATTGAAGCTCGCCACGTCGGTAGGCTGGTAGGGATCGTCCTGCAGCACGAGCTCGAACCCGGCCGCGACGTTGGCGCGTTCGATGAGCGGTTTCCACCCGGGGCTCGAGCCGACGGCCTGCACCGTGAGCTTGTTGTCTTGCATGCGGCCGACCATATCGAAGTTGAAGTAGGCCGCGATCTGATCCGCCGCCACCGGCGGCGTCGTGACGAACGCGTTCGAGCCGATCAGGCCGATTTCCTCGGCCGACCAGAAACCGAGCAGCACGTGGCGCGGCCGCATCCGCTGCGTCGCGAGCGCGCGACCGGCCGCCAGTACCGCCGCGGTGCCCGACGCGTTGTCGTCGGCGCCGTGATGGATCTTGCCGGCGTCTTCCTTGGCGGCGAGCGAATTGCCGTGGCTGCCGCGTCCCAGGTGGTCGTAGTGCGCGCCGAGGGCCACCCACGGCTTGGGCAGCGCAATCCGCGCCGTGGCGGGCAGGTAGCCCACCACGTTGAAGCCCTCCTGCTTCTCGCGTTGCACCGCCGCCTTGATGGTGATGGTCACGTCAGGCAACGCGAAGCCCGCCGCGTGCGGGTTCGCCGAATCGAGGGCCTTCTGAATCTCTTCGAGCGTCTTGTCCTTCACGCCGGCGAACAGTGCCTTGGCCACATCGCCCGACACACTCGCCGCCACGATGCCCGATCCGGCCAGGGCCGTGTCGAAGTTCATCGGGATGGTTTCACCGGCGTTGGGCGATCGCGGTCCGGTGACCACGAGCAGGGCCTTGGCCCCACGCTGCCGTGCCTGCATCGCCTTGTAGCGCAGGTCCGCATAGCGCGACAGGATGCCGCGCGTCTTCTGGTCGGCGTCTTCCGGGAAATAGCGGAAGACCACGACGACCTTGTCCTTGACGTCGAGTGTGGCGAAGCTGTCGTAGCCGAAGTTCTGCGACTCGGGCACAACCAGGCCGTAGCCGGCAAACACCGCCGGGCCGCTCACCTCTGCGTTGTCGGAGAAGGACAGCGCCTGCACCTGCGACACCTGATCGAACACGCCCGTGGCGCGGGCGTCGGGGGCGGTCACGGTGGCGACCTGCAGCGTGGTGCCGGCATCCTTCACCCCGGCGGTGAAGCTGAAGGGCAGGCGGAAGTCTTGCTGCCCGGGCAGCGGCGTCGCGCCCATCTTCTTCAGCTCGGCCACGAGATGATCGGCGGCGAGCGTTGCGCCTTCCGACCCGGCCTGGCGTCCTGCCAGTCGGTCCGACGCCAGCAACACGACGTCGGCGCGCGTCTTCGATGTCGCCGCTGCAGTGGCTTGCCCAGCCGAGGTCGCAGTCGCGCTGCCGGCGGCAACGAGCAATGCCGCTGCTGCCACGCGCAGAAAAGATGTCGTCATGACTTGGTCCTCGACGGCGGCTGGCCGTCAGTTCTTGCGCGCCGGGGCGTTCTTGATGGCCGCGAGCGCGGCCTGATGGTTCCACTGCGCCAGAAAAATCTGGCCGGCACCGCCGCCCGAGCGTGCCGAGGTGAAGGCGATTTGCGTGCCGTCTGGCGACGGCACGGGCAATCCGTCGAAGCCATCGGAATAGGTGACCCGCACCGGCTCCTTCGTGCCCGCCGCGTCCACCATGAAGATCTCGAAGTTCTCGAAGCCGAGCTTGTTCGAGGCAAACAGGAGGTACTCGCCAGACACGTGCATGTAGGGCGCCCAGCTCATCGCCTTGAAGTTCGTGATCTGCCGCTTGTCCGAGCCGTCGGGGTTCATCATCCAGACGTCGGCGATGAGGCCTTGCTCGTCGAAGCGTCGCCACAGAATCTTCTTGCCGTCAGGCGTGAAGAAGGGGCCGCCGTCGTAGCCGGCCGACGTCGTGAGACGGGTCTGCCCTGTGCCATCGGCCTTCATCACGTAGATCTCGGCGAACCAGCTCGCGTCGGTCGCGAGTTGCTTCTCTTCGGCCGCGGTCAGGGTGTGATCGAATGCGCCACGCGTCGACGAAAAGACAATCCACTCGCCACCTGGCGAGTAGCCGGCCTCCGCGTCGTAGCCGCGCGCCGTGGTGAGCCGGCGCAGCGCCTTGGTGCCTTCCGCGTAGGCGTAGATCTCCATTTCCGGGTCGTAGTCCCAGGCGTAGCGCCGTTCCTTGCCGGAGGCGCGGAAGGCGAGTTCTTCGTCTTGATACTGCTTCGACTTCGGATCGTGATGGGTCGAGGCAAAGAGAATCTCGTCGCTGCCGGGACGGAAGAATCCGCACGTGGTCTTGCCCATGCCGGGCGAGATGCGCGTCGTGTCGCCCGACGTGAGGTCCATCACGTAGATCTGATAGAAGGGATTGCCGGCTTCGCGCTCGCTCTGCAGCACCAGGCGCTTGCCGTCGGGCGACCAGTAGCCCTCGCCAGCGCGCTTGCCCTCCACGGTGAGGCGGCGAACCCGCGACAGGAACGAGCGTTCCTGGTTGGGGGCAGCGTCCTGGGCGGACGCCACGGCGACGGCCACGAGCACGGCCAGCGCAAGGGCGGCGATTCTCATCCTGGGCATTCTACTGGGCTCCGCGGGTTGGCGAACTACTTCGGCCGAGGCGCACCCAGCAGGGCACGCATCTTCGTGTTCTGCGGATCGTCACGAAAGGTCTCGAACTCGAGCGTGTACCCTTCGGGATCGAGCGCCACGAAACCACGAATCGGCAGGGTAGCCGAGTCCTTGGCCTCGCCGCGAGCTACGACGCCGTTGCTCGTCAACCACCGGTGCCAGTCGTCGACCCGGCTGGTCACGAAAGCCAGAGCCACCGGCTTCGTCTCCGACGCCCGGTGCATGCCGCGGGTTTCGTCCACGAGGCCGACAAACGACGTGGGCGACACCTGGTAGACCTTCGCCCACCCTTGGTCCACGGTGAGCGTGAGGCCCATCACCTGCTCGTAGAAGCGCATGGCGCGCGGCAAGTCCCGGTAGTAGAGCCACGTGATATTGGCCTCGAAGCCTCCGGGTGGCGCGGCGAGGGGCTGCGCTCGCGCGGCCGTCGCCAACAGCAGTGAGACGAGCAGTGCAGCGCAGATCCTGGTGGTCATCACCGAATTCTATGCCGAGCCATGGCCGTCAACGGCAGTCATCCCTCGGCGGAAGAAGCGCGGCCTCAGCGCACGATCGCCGGCGACCACGCCTCGGTCAGGAATCGCCGTGCCGGTGTGGCCCCGTCCACGCTGGCGATCCACACGTTGTTCCCGTCGTCTGACGGGAATTGGTAGAGGATGTGGCTGGCATCGAGCCACTCGACCTGATCGTCGATGTTGCGCGTCTCGCTGGTCAGAGCACGCGCGGACTTCGTGGCCAGATCGAGCACCCAGAGCTGCCAGCCGCCGCCGTCGGCGGGCGGCCGCGCCCGCTTGAACGCGA
>Ga0209591_10006587_pt1 | contig 12898 bp, 10 predicted proteins | sample MAT01_FD_187207 | JGI IMG/M metagenome (GOLD analysis project Ga0209591, IMG submission 187207) | Freshwater microbial communities from Lake Fryxell liftoff mats and glacier meltwater in Antarctica - MAT-01 (SPAdes) (version 2) | ecosystem: Environmental > Aquatic > Freshwater > Ice > Liftoff...
CTCGGGTGTCTGAATACCGTACCAAGGGTAGCCAGTAACCAGCCAGCCGTTGGGTGTTTCTTCCTTGAGTGGGTCAAGGTACTCTGGCTCCCCGGTCAGCAAACTCACTACCTCACGCCCCTGGAATAAGCCACGTGTATTGCCCTCCCGGACAAATTTGGACAAGTCCGCGCCAAACAGCACATTGAAAATCGCGTCCGGCTTGGCATCCGCCACCGCTTGCACCACGCTGCCGGAGTCAATGCGGCCAAGTGGTGTGGCCTGCTCTGCCACAAACTCCACATCAGGCTGAGCCGCTTTCATCAATGTTTTGAAGCTGGCTGCTGCCGACTGACCGTACTCATAGTTGGGGTAAATGATGGCCCAGCGCTTTTTCTTCATGGCAGCGGCTTCGGGCACCAGCATAGCGGTTTGCATGTAAGTGGAGGCGCGCAGGCGGAAAGTGTAGCGGTTGCCGTTTTGCCAAACGATTTTGTCGGTCAAAGGCTCAGACGCGAGAAAGAAAAACTTTTTCTGCTTCGCAAAGTCTGTCAGTGCCAAACCGATGTTGGACAAAAACGAGCCCGTCAGCACATCGACTTTTTCCCGCGAAATCAGCTCCTCGGCCGCACGGACTGCATCACCCGGGTTGGCGTTGTCATCACGAATCACCAGTTCAATTTTTTTACCATTCACACCACCCGCAGCATTGATTTGTTCTACCGCCAGTTCCATGCCCTTTTTGTACGGCTCCAGGAATGCGGGCTGCGCTTTATAGCTGTTGATCTCACCAATTTTGATGGTGTTTTGCGCCTGCGCGCAGACCGTGATGGTCATCAAGGTAGCCATTGCCAATATATTGAGCGTTCTGCGTTGCATTTTCATAAAAACTCCTGAAGGGTTTGACTAACGTTTAAAAATGAGGTGGCGTTGATACAACGCCGAACTAGCGCAAGCCGTCTATACCTTTGGCCTCATGCGCCTGCAAGCCGCCCACGCGCGCCAGTGGTCTGCCGCTGGCGGTTACGACCACGGCGACGACGATTTCATTGGCGCGTGGTGCATCGGACACGCGCGCTTCCATCGCATCAAAATGGCTACGCACAAAAGCTGCGTCTTTGTGACCCAACGGTACATCAATAGCTGTGCCAAGTGTGCCGCATTTCTTGCTGGATGGCACCAGTGCCGCGCCCTTTTCAACCGCCACGCGCAAGGGCGCGCCCAGTTTGGGGTGCAGGATGGCGGCGGCGTGTTCAATCTCGCCCGCCTCGCCCACAATGGCGGCCTTGCCATAACTTTGCGCATCACCGGGCGCAATGCCCAGCGCCTTGACACATTTGTCACCCAGCAGACCACCCAGTTCCTCACCTATGGCGATCAGTACATCCAGATTTTCTGTGTAGCTGCCTGCCAGCGGGTTGTGAATCACAGCCATCGCGAGCGCACGGCGGGTAGGAGGCACGATGGCTTTGCCCATCTCAATGTGAACTTCATCAACCTGAACAATGATTTTGCGAATCTGGGCTTTCATGCTTTTCCTTGTGATGCGGCCACGTTGCTCTGCGGTTTAACGCAGGCCATCCCATTTGCTGATGGCGTTGGCTGCCAGACCGCCGACACGAGCGTGAATTCTGGCACCCGTACTCATGGCGAGAATAAAAACAATCTCATCCGCCAATGGTGCGCCAGGTACGCGGACTTCAATTGCATCAAAATGGCTGCGCACGTAGCTGGCGTTGATGTGCGTCATCGGAACATCAAGTGTGGTGCCAGGCGCGCCTACTTTTTTGGTGGATGGGACGATCGACAGGGCGTTAGCAGTTTGGCTAGACGATGTGCCCGACGGAGCAACCGCCTGTGTTGTACTGCCCTTGACATAGGCATTGCGATCACCCTTCCAGCCCAGCAGCTCGCGCATCGCGTAACCACCAGGTACGTGCCACAAAGCGCCGTGTTCCAGCTCGCCATTGGCCCCCACAATCGCTCCTTTGCCGTAGCCCTGGATGGCCTCAACAGGTATATCCATGGCAGCGCGAAGGCGCTCGGCCATGTCAACACCCACAGCCCCCAGTGCGTCCATCATGGGCAATATGTCAGGTTCGTAACGCCCAGCATAGGGGTTGGTCATGACAATGCCAATCGCGCCGCGCAGCAGGGCTTTGGCTGGCGGTGGGCCAAACTCATGGACAATGAATTCGACGTGGGTGAAGATGCGGCGTATGTCAATCATGTGCGCTCACGTTTGGTCATGCATATTCTGTGCCGCAAGCAGCCATCGTTAAAGAATTCTCCGGCATGGGTTGCAGCACAACATCAGTCGTCATGCAATGATTCTGACAGACCAACACTGCCGAAGAAATCAGTCCCTTCGCACGCAAAGTCAAAGCAAGCGCCAGCCCTGCGGCCACCGCTCGCTGGAGCAGCTCTGACGGTAGTGGCGGCACAGCCACCGTCACCAACCTTGGCCCCAGGTCAGAATCGTCTTTCACCTCATACGCTGGCCGTCTGAAGATGCGGGCATCAACTATGTTGACAGCATTGGCAATCACCGTAGCGGCGGCATCTGCCTGAGCCGCCGTGCCGGCTAAAACCGTGACACTGTCTGCAATGCCGAGTGAAAAACTGCGCCCGCGCCAGCCACTGGTGGCCACGCCGCGCAGGCCTGAATCACTGCGAATCTCCCATTGCCCATTTAGCTGGATGCCGTTTTGAAGCTGCTCTGCATTAAATTGCTCGAGATTAGAGTACCAACCGACACGCGCGGACTCATTTGCCGCCAAATGAATGGCGATGTCGCCGCCATTGTTGATCCAGGCGCGTCGAACACCCTCTGCCTGATAAAACTGCAGCAGCTCTTGCGCGACTGAGCCCGCCACTGCAGCCATCGGCGTGATGAAGCTTCCCTGGTGAGGTTGACAGGCCAGCCACATGCGCCGGGCGATAGGTCCATGTACCGGGCAGGCTCCATGAACCGGGCGACGAAGCTCCGCAAGCTCCCGCACCAGCTCCTGCAAGATACCTCTAAATCGCTCCCAGGCTTGGGCATGCGCAACCTTCAAAGCCGATGCGTCACCCTCCGCACCAATGATGATGTCTATCGGCCCATGCTGAAAATGCCAGCGGCCATCAGGAAGTTGAGCGCTTTGGGCTTGCATGTTCGCCATCAGCCCAACATGGGCGGGCTACCCAGAGGCCAAACATTGGCGGCTTGGGGAGCTTGCCATTGAAATTGAAGCGGCGCGCCATCATCGTGACCAGCGCCATGGCTCAAGGCTTCTTCCAGCGTGCGGACGTGCACCATATGTCCGCCCAGGGCGCGGTAGTTTTCCATCGTCATGCTGAACTCAATCGGCGCAACGATGGCTGGTGTGGGAACCGTACCAAAACTGTTGTCAGGCATACGCATCACATCCACCATCACGGTGATACCGCCGCCAGGCCACACGTAGGCAGGAGCACCACCGCAAGTCACATTGACCCACGCGTCCTTGATGGCTCGTGTGAGCAGAACCGGGTTTTCTGTCACACCAGCGCGCAGGCTACCGCCTGCACCGCCTATAAACAGCACGGAGGACATTGACGGCTCGCAGTTTTCGCCAATCCGCGCCACCACCAAACTCACCTCGGGCGGCATTTTGTACTCCTTCGGGCTCAAGGCTTCATCCAGCACGTACCAGCTGGCATGCTCGCCAGTGGTGGATGTCATCAACAGCCGCAAGCCGGGCCAGGCTTTATCGGAGTCCCAGCCTTCAATGATCGACAGTGGGTCTGCAATGTCTGTACCGCCCCAGCCGGTGCCGGGGTTGGCCACCTGAAAGTAACGCCCCGGCGTCGACTTGCGCCCGTTCATTTTGATACCGGACGGCCGCATGTCCAGACAGCGGCCCGCCTGGTGCTCGGTCAGCACCCCGGTGATGTGGTCATCAACCACCACTACCTCGTCAGCCACGCCGTAAAACTGTTTCGCAAATATGCCGATCGCGGCCGAGCCGCAGCCAACGCGCATACGTTTTTCCTCAATGCCGTTGACCACTGGTGCCCTGCCCGCCTGGATCACCAGTTGCGAGCCGCCATCAATTGTGAATTCGACTGGCTTTTTGTTGCCAAGACTCTGCATCATCTCCATCGTCACGCGGCCTTCTTTTTTACTGCCCCCGGTCAGGTGATGGACGCCACCCAGCGACAACATTTGCGAGCCGTACTCTGCCGTGGAGACGTGCCCGACCACCTCGCCCTTGAAGCGAACATTGGCTTGCTCGGCACCCAAAAACCTGTCTGTATCGATTTTGACCTTCAAGCTGCAATAGCTGAAAATTCCTTCGGTCACAACCGTCACCATATCAACACCCGCCACCTGCGATGAAACGATGAAGGGAGCAGGCTTGTAGTCTGGGTAGGTTGTTGAAGAGCCCAGTCCAGTGACAAACACTTCGTTTGACTGTATTAGCTCTTCAGACCATTTCTGATTTGCATCAAAGGTAACGAGGCCAGGCTCACTACTGCGAGGATGAGCGGACAAATCACGGCGCAAAAAGACCACAGGGTCAACTCGAATCAGCGTACCCCCCTGATTGGCATAGCGGTCGCAAGCGCCAGTTCGGCCATCTGATATCTGGCACAGCACTGGGCAGGCATTGCACGCGATTTTCCCCATCGCCACTTTATCGGTTGGCGGTGCGTACTGCTCGGGCAGGCCATCCGTTTTGGTGTGCTCAGACATTATTCAAACAAGGTTTCTGACGAAATCAATACAAAAATATGTAGCATTCACTACATTTATTTTGAATGTAGCGTATCCTGCCACTTGATGCAATGGTGTTCTTCATTAAGTATTCTTATTTGTCTAAATTCCCATGTCTGCAAAAGTGACATCCGCCTCCACGAGGGACCACACCACTCGTGCAAACATCTTGCGGGCTGCAACCCGGGTTTTCGCACGCTTTGGTTATGACGGCGGCAGCATCGAGAAAATCTCCAGATCTGCCAAGTCTGTGGACCGAATGATCTACTACTACTTTGGCAGCAAGGAAGGCCTGTTCATCGCGGTGCTGGAGAACGCCTACCGCCGCATGAATGATGCCGAGCTTAAACTCAAGCTGGATACCAGCCAGCCTGTGGACGGCCTGAACAAAGTGATTGCTTTTGTACTGTCTTATTACCGTAAAAATCCTGAATTCATTACTCTGCTTAACACCGAGAATTTGCAGCGCGGCAAACACATTGCAAAATCGCAGCGGGCACGCGAATATTCCTCACCCGCCATCGCCATCGTCAGTGAACTGCTGCAAAACGGCGTCGCCCAAAAGCTTTTCCGAAAAGATATTTCAGCGCGCAATGTTTACCTTCTCATCGTAGCTACTGCGTACTTTTACATGTCAAACCGTTACACCCTGACTGCTTTTTTGGGGGAAAACCTGCAAACGCAAGACGCGATTGAGTCCTGGCAGTCATTTATCAGCAGCACTGTGCTACGAAGCGTTTTATTAAAACCCTGAATTTTTAATCCTCAAAGGTAAACCATGGCAGACCTTTCAACCGGCGGCGCATCAGGCAAAGTCGTCATCAAGAACATTGGCCTGCTGCTGTCGGGCGATATTGACCAGCCGATTCTTGACGCTGACACCATCGTCATCGACGACGGGTTCATTGTTGCGGTGGGTAAAGCCAAAGACTGCGACCAAAGCCATGCGAAGACCGTCATTGATGCGCAGCAAACTTGTGTCAGCCCTGGCTTGATTGACAGCCATGTTCATCCCGTCTTTGGTGACTGGACGCCGCGCCAGAACCAGCTGGGCTGGATCGAATCGACCATGCATGGCGGTGTGACGACCATGATTTCAGCAGGCGAGGTACATTTGCCCGGCAGACCCAAAGACATTGTGGGTTTGAAAGCGCTGGCCATCACCGCGCAGCGTGCCTTCGACAACTTTCGTCCTGGCGGCGTCAAAGTTATTGCTGGCGCGCCCATCATTGAAAAGGGCATGCTGGAGCAGGACTTTAAGGATCTGGCCGAAGCTGGCGTGACTCTGTTGGGCGAGGTAGGCTTGGGTACTGTCAAGGCGGGTTATGAGGCCAAGGAGATGGTTGCCTGGGCACGCAAATACGGCATTCAGAGCACCATCCACACGGGCGGGCCGTCAGTACCTGGCTCGGGCTATATTGACAAGGATACTGTGCTGGAGGCCGACGCCGATGTCATTGGTCACATCAACGGTGGACACACTTCTTTGTCGGAGCAGCATGTGTGCGAGCTTTGCGAAAAATCGTCTCGTGCCATTGAGATTGTGCACAACGGCAATGAAAAAACAGCCATTGCGGCGGCACATGCGGCATTACAACTCAAATGCCCGCACCGTGTGATTTTGGGGACGGACGGCCCAGCGGGCTCTGGCGTTCAGCCACTGGGCATACTGCGCATGATCTCGCTGCTGTCGGCTCTGGGCAATATCCCGCCCGAGCTGGTGTTTTGCTTTGCTACCGGCAACACGGCACGCATACGCGGGCTGAATTGTGGGCTGATAGAAGTCGGGCGCGCAGCAGACTTTGTGTTTCTGGACAAGGCCCAGCATTCGGCCGGCAGCGACATGCTGGACAGCATCACCCGTGGCGATATTCCAGGTGTTGGCATGGTCATGATTGACGGGCTGGTACGCTGTGGACGCAGCCGAAACACACCGCCAGCAACGCGAATCCCCGTCATTGAATAGCTGCTACACAAACTTTTCTAACCCCCACTTGACAATTTTACTTTAAGCCTAAACAATTCAAGGATTGATTAATAAGTAAAAGGTGACTGCGTCATGCGCATTGTTTGTTTAGGCGGTGGCCCTGCAGGTTTGTACTTTGCACTGCTGATGAAGCTACAAGACCCAGAGCATGTCGTCACGGTAGTTGAGCGCAACCGCCCGTTTGACACCTTTGGCTGGGGCGTTGTACTGTCTGACCAAACGCTTGACAACCTGCGCGCGGCTGACCCGGCAAGCGCACAGCTGATTGGCGATGCTTTCAACCACTGGGACGATGTGGAAATGTTTTTTAAAGGCAGAAGCGTGCGCTCGGGCGGTCACGGGTTTTGCGGCATAGGGCGCAAAAAGCTGCTGAATATTTTGCAGGAACGCTGCATTGCGCTGGGTGTTGACCTGGTATTTGAAGCCGATGTACAAGACGACCAGGCGCTGGCCAAACAGTACGACGCTGACCTGATGATCGCCTGTGACGGCCTGAACAGCCGCGTGCGCGCCCGTTATGCCAACACTTTCAAGCCCGATGTTGAAATGCGTGACTGCCGCTTCGTCTGGCTGGGTACGAAGAAAACATTCGACGCCTTCACCTTTGCGTTTGAGCAAACCGAGCATGGCTGGTTTGCCGCACACGCCTACAAGTTTGACGCAGACACATCCACTTTCATCGTTGAAACGCCTGACGCAGTATGGAAGGCGCATGGCCTTGATCAGATGAACCAGGAGGACGGGATCGCCTTTTGTGAGCGGCTGTTTGCAAAATACCTCGACGGTAACCCGCTGATGAACAACGCCACCCACGTGCGTGGCTCAGCCATATGGATACGCTTTCCGCGCGTGGTTTGTGAGCGCTGGGTGCATACCGAGGCGATTGCGGGTAAAGACATACCGATTGTGTTGATGGGTGATGCGGCGCACACCGCACATTTTTCAATTGGCAGCGGCACCAAGCTGGCGCTGGAAGATGCAATTGAGCTGGCCCGTTGCTTTGACAAAACCAGCGATATGGCTGAAGCACTCCAGGCCTACGAAGCCGTACGCTCGGTGGAAGTGCTGAAAATTCAGAACGCCGCTCGCAACTCCACCGAATGGTTTGAAAATGTTGACCGTTACAGCGGCCTGGAGGCTGAGCAGTTTTTCTATTCGATGATGACACGCTCGCAGCGCATCAGCCATGAAAACCTGCGCGTGCGTGATGCCGATTGGCTGGCTGGCTACGAGCAGTGGCTGGCGAAGACAAACTCTGCGAAATCAACACTGGCAGCTACACCTGTGCCCATGCTTTTGCCCTTGACTGTAAGAGATGTCGTACTGAAAAACCGCATTGTGGTCTCCCCTATGGCCACCTATAGCGCTGTCGACGGTCTGGTGCAAGACTTTCATTTGGTGCACCTGGGCGCAAGAGCCCTGGGTGGCGCGGCACTGGTGTTTGTTGAAATGACCTCGCCCAGCGCTGAAGGCCGCATCACGCCAGGCTGCACGGGTTTGTACAACGATGCACAGATGCTGGCGCTTAAGCGCATTGTTGATTTTGCCCATGCTTCTGGCAACGGCGTCAAGATGGGTTTGCAGCTGGGCCACAGCGGTCCCAAGGGTTCGACTCAGGTCGGCTGGGAACATACCGACGAACCGCTGCCGTCAGGCAACTGGCCGCTGATGGCTGCTAGCGCTGTGAGCTTTGGCCCTACCAACCAGATGCCGACTGCCATGACACGCACTGACATGGACCGTGTGACAGCCGGGTTTGTTCAATCGACGCGCTACGCCATTGATGCAGGCTTTGACTGGCTGGAGCTGCACTGTGCCCACGGCTATTTGCTTTCAAGCTTCATCACGCCACTGACCAATGTGCGAACCGATGATTACGGCGGCAGCCTGGAGAATCGGTGCCGCTACCCGCTGGAAGTATTCAGCGCCATTCGCGCCGTGTGGCCCGCGCATTTGCCGATGAGTGTGCGCATTTCGGCACACGACTGGGCACCGGGCGGAAACACAGATGAGGACGCCGTGGCGATAGCACGCCTTTTCAAGGCAGCGGGTTGTGACGTGATCGACGTGTCATCAGGTCAGACCACACGCGCCGCCAAGCCGGTCTACGGCCGCATGTACCAAACGCCGTTTGCTGACCGTATCCGCAACGAGGTTGGCATCCAGACCATGGCAGTGGGCGCGATATCTGAAAGCGACCAGGTCAACAGCATCATCGCTGCAGGTCGGGCTGACCTGTGCGCGATTGCACGCCCGCACCTGGCAAACCCGGCCTGGACGCTACACGAGGCCGCCAGGATGCAAAGCCGCCACATCAATTGGCCCTTGCCCTACTTGAGCGGCCGCGACCAGTTGTACCGTGAAATTAGCAAACAAAAGAGCCTTTGACCTAATAATAACGGGCGCAAGCAGCTACTAATTTAATAGCTAAAGGGAAAATATATGGACATGGAAGCGCAAAGCCACAGCTCTCACCCGGAGGCTCTGCGGCTCTGGCTGCGCCTGCTGACATGTACCCAGCTGATTGAAAAGCAGGTACGCAACCAACTGCGCGAACAGTTTGACACCACGCTGCCGCGCTTTGACTTGATGGCGCAGTTGCAGCGCAACCCGGAAGGTTTGAAGATGAACGAGCTGTCGCGCCGGATGATGGTGACTGGCGGCAATGTGACCGGCATCACCGACCAGCTGGTGCTGGAGGGCTTGGTGGAGCGCCTGGAAGTCGATGGCGATCGCCGTGCCTACCGCGTGCGGCTGACGGTGCAGGGGCGCAAGACTTTTGACGACATGGCCCGGCAGCATGAAGACTGGATTGTCTCGGCTTTTGAAGTGCTTACAGCCAAAGAAGTTGATGCCCTGTACAAGTTGCTGGGCAAAGTCAAGGAACACCACCACAGCAAAACACCTGAGACCCTATGAAGCATTACATTACCGCCAGCAACCCTATGCGCCAGCAGTTTGATGCATTGGCCAGCTACAGCGCCAGGCATTTCTCATACGCGTTTGACGCTGGTGTGGCCACACTGAGCTTGAACCGCCCCGAGCGCAAAAACCCGTTGACATTTGACTCCTACCATGAGCTGCGCAACCTGTTTGCAGCATTCAACCACGCCACTGACGTCAAAGCCGTGGTACTGGTGGGTGAAGGCGGTAACTTTTGCTCAGGCGGTGATGTACATGAAATCATTGGGCCATTGACCCAAATGAGCATGCCCGAGATGCTGGAGTTCACCCGCATGACGGGCGATCTGGTCAAGCAGATGCGCCTGTGCCCGCAGCCCATCATTGCGGCGATTGACGGCATCTGTGCAGGCGCTGGCGCGATGATGGCCCTGGCCGCTGACATGCGGCTCGGTACGGCGCAAGCCAAAACGGCTTTCCTGTTCACCCGGGTCGGGCTGGCCGGGGCTGATATGGGCGCCTGCGCATTGCTGCCGCGGATGATTGGTCAGGGCCGCGCTTCGGAATTACTTTTCACAGGGCGCGCGATGACGGCGCAAGAGGGTTTGCAATGGGGCTTTTTTAATGCGCTGCATGAAGCGGACAACCTGTTGCCAGCCGCTCAAAAGCTGGCACACGAACTGGCCAGCGGCCCAACCTTTGCTCACGGGATGACCAAAACCATGCTGCATCAGGAATGGGCGATGACGCTGGACCAGGCCATTGAAGCAGAAGCCCAGGCGCAGGCTATTTGCATGCAGACGCAAGACTTCCGCCGTGCTTACGAGGCTTTTTCGGCGAAGAAAAAACCTGTTTTCGAGGGTAGCTGAATGACCCCCAGCACGACCCATTTAAACCTGCCATTTTTTGATGACGCTCATCGAGCGTTAGCCGCTGGCCTGGTCGGCTGGGCAGCTGTTCAACAGGTTGATGAAACCGACGACCGCGCTGCCTGCCGCGAGTGGGTGAAGATATTAGGCGCTGGCGGCTGGTTGCGCTACTGCGTGCCGGCCGAGTTTGGTGGTGCCCTGCCCAGACTGGATTCACGCGCATTGGTCATCTTGCGGGAAACACTGGCCTTTCATTCACCGCTGGCGGACTTTGCATTCGCCATGCAGGGCCTGGGCAGCGGCGCGATCACGCTGGCTGGCACCCCTGCACAGCAAGCCGCTTATTTGCCGCATGTAGCGAGCGGGCAGAAGATTGCAGCCTTCGCGTTGAGCGAAGCGAACGCGGGCTCAGACGCTGGCGCCATGGCGACCAGCGCTGTGCCTACAGACAAAGGTTGGGCCATCAACGGCAGCAAAACCTGGATCAGCAACGGCGGGATTGCAGATTTTTATGTGACGTTTGTAAAAACCGGACCCGACCTCGGCACGCGCGGCATCACGCCTTTTATTGTGGATGCAGATACGCCGGGCCTGGATGCCAGCGAGCACATTGCCGTGATGGCACCGCACCCCCTGGCCACGCTTGAATTCAACAACTGCGTGGTACCCGCAGAAAGCCAGTTGGGCGCACTGAATGGCGGTTTCAAACTGGCGATGCAAACACTGGACATTTTTCGCGCATCAGTGGCTGCCGCCGCGCTAGGCATGGCGCGGCGAGCGTTGGCGGAGGCCGTGAGCTACTCGCGGCAGCGCAGCATGTTTGGCGGCAAGCTGGCGGACTTTCAACTCACGCAGGCCAAGCTGGGCGAAATGGCTGCGCTGGTGGATGCTGCGGCGCTGCTAACCTACCGCGCGGCCTGGTTGCGCGACGAGGGTGAGCGCACGGGCAACTTCGTTCGCGTCACGTCTGAGGCGGCGATGGCGAAGATGACCGCCACTGAAAACGCACATCGCGTGATCGATATGGCGCTGCAAATGCATGGCGGGTTGGGCGTAAAGGTAGGTACCAAAGTTGAAAGTCTGTACCGCGACATTCGTTCCCTGCGCATCTATGAAGGCGCCACCGAAGTGCAACAACTCATCATTGGCAAGGCCTTGATTAAAGGTTAATTGAAATCATGACACAGTCCAACTCCGCGCAGACCGATCGTTTTGTTCACGATCACTTGCCATTGCCGGAGCAATGCGCAGAGATGCGTTATGACTTACCAGAGCTGCGCATTGCAGACCAGGCCAATGTGGTTGATGTGCTTTTCGGCCAAATTAACGCGTGCGGTTTGCTCGATCAACCTTTTTTGCGTTCAGACAAGACCGTGCTGACCTATGCGGATGCCAATCAACGCATCAACCGCATCGCTCAGGTGCTCACAGAAAATTTTGGCCTGGTGCCCGGCAACCGCGTGCTCTTGCGTGGCGGCAACTCTATCGGTATGGCACTGGCCTGGCTGGGCGTGGTGAAGGCCGGGTTGATCGCGGTAGCTACCATGCCGCTGCTACGCGCCAAAGAGTTGGGTGAAGTGATCGAAAAAGCGCGGATCAACCTGGCATTGTGCGATGCAAGCCTGGTGGATGAACTGAACATCGCCAAAGCGCAAACATCCGCCTCGCGGCCCGTCGTAATGTTCAACCTGATCAACCCGAACAACCCGATAAATGAGCCTGGCTTGCCGGCTGACAGCTTGGAAACTTTGGCGGCGCTAAAGGACGGGAATTTCAAACCCTGCCTGACCGCCGCGGACGACGTTGCTCTGATGGCGTTTACCTCGGGTACTACCGGTAAACCCAAAGCAGTCGTACACACCCACCGCGACGTACTGGCCGCCTGCGAAGCCTGGCCGCGCCATGTGCTCGAAGCGACGCCCGACGACATCGTGATGGGTTCGCCGCCACTGGCTTTTACCTTTGGCTTGGGCGGCTTGCTGCTGTTTCCTTTTGCTGCTGGCGCGTCCATTTATTTTCCTTCGATACCCTACACACCAGAAGCGATGGTCAAGCTGATCAATGAAACACGCGCCACCATTATTTACACCGCGCCGACCTTTTATCGACAAATGGCCGCATTCGCCAGGCAGCATGGTACGCCAACGCTGCGACTTTGCGTCAGCGCTGGTGAGGCATTGCCCGATGCGACACGCCAGCTATGGAAGCAGGCTACAGGCATTGAAATGCTGGACGGCATTGGCGCGACCGAAATGTTTCATATCTTCATCTCCAGCAAACCCGGCGATGTGCGGCGCGGTGCGATTGGTAGAGTCGTGCCTGGGTACACCGCCAAGGTGGTGAATGACCAAGGCGTAGAAGTGCCTGTGGGCAATGTGGGCAAGCTGGCCGTCAAGGGGCCGACGGGTTGCAAATACCTGG
>Ga0209591_10006591_pt1 | contig 12894 bp, 11 predicted proteins | sample MAT01_FD_187207 | JGI IMG/M metagenome (GOLD analysis project Ga0209591, IMG submission 187207) | Freshwater microbial communities from Lake Fryxell liftoff mats and glacier meltwater in Antarctica - MAT-01 (SPAdes) (version 2) | ecosystem: Environmental > Aquatic > Freshwater > Ice > Liftoff...
TTAGTGTTATGTTGTAACCACCAATGAAGGCGAACGGATATATTTTCTCACCCTTTCTCAAAGAATTAAGATCAACAGTAACATGACTTTGGCCAAAGTGGATTGAGACTCGAGTGCAACCAGGGATTATTTTCTTGGGGAAAGTCCCAGTGAGTGCAGTTTTTTTTCCCTCTAGCCGTTTTTTTCTTGTTCTTCTAGTTTTTCAGTTTGTTCTATTTGTCTAAATGTTTTGTCAAATTCATTAATTTTTGTTTGAGAATAGTAAATAAAGAAAGCTGTAATGATTGCTATAATTGGAAATTCCGCCTAAGTTGACCACTTCATTTCGCGGCAAAGTGACCACTGAAAGTTAAGTGGAAAATTGTGGTCTTGGTAGTATCGATTTTTCGGTTGATGATGGCGTTGGTTTTAGTTATCTTTTTCTGTTATTTCTTCGGTTAAGATAGTTCTTTTTTTACGCATGGATTCGCCCTTGAGTTCCAATCGGTGTGAGTCATGGATAATACGATCCAAAATAGCATCGGCAATAGTTTGCTCTCCGATTACTTCGTGCCATTTACTGACAGGCACTTGAGAAGTGATCAGGGTTGATCGTTTACCGTGCCGGTCTTCAATGATCTCCATTAGAATCGTGCGACTCAGCTGGTCCAGCGGTTGGATTCCAAAGTCATCGATAATGAGCAGTTCCTGTTTTTCCATTTTCGTTATCTCCTTCAAATAGGTTCCATCTGCCTTGCCCATTTTCAGGCGGGCAAAAAGTTTGGACGTGTGTTCGTACAGAACTTTATACCCCAGTGAACAGGCCTGATGGCCAATGGCCGATGCTATGTAACTCTTGCCGATACCGGTGCTGCCGGTGATGAATACATTTTCTTGCTTATCAACAAAACCACAGTCTGCAAGGCGCAGTATATAGTTCTTGTCAAGGTCCCTGGCTGCATCAAAGTTTATTTGTTCGACCGCAGCCTTGTAGCGGAAGCGCGCATTCTTCACATTCCTGTTCAGCTTTCGGTTGTAGCGTTCGTCCCACTCGGAGTCGATCAGCATGGACACTAGTTCATCTGCGGTCCATTTGTCCGCATTGCCTGATTCAAGACTGGTCTGAAAGACCCGCGCCATACCGTGCAGTTTCATGGTCTTCATCTTCTCAATGGTTTGTTCATTCATTTGTTTTGTGATTTAAGGTTTAGTATTTGATTGTCTTATTCTATTGATAGTAATTTTTGCCGCGTATGTTTTCATGATCAGGCATAGGCAGTTGTCGGTCTTCCTCCAGATCAAACAGGTCAAGCCTTCGTTGTAAGATATCGTCAATGGCACGGAAGTGATACAGGCCATAGGCATGTGCACGTTGACAGGCCTTGATCAATCTTTCGTGGCCAACCCGTTTGGCGAAGGACAATATCCCCTGACAGGATTTGTAAGCTTGTTCAGGGTGGGGCTTTTTGTGGAGCACCTGCGCGATATAAAACTCTACCTCTTTGCTGATGCTGCGGGCCTGTGCTAAAAAATAATCAGGGTTCCATTCGGCCAATACCTGGTGTTGGGTAGCCATATGCAAGGGATCTGTTGTATAGTTATGTGCACTTCGCACACGCGGGTGTGAAGCAATACACTCGTAGCGGTAAAAGAACTCAACCATTGATTTGCTATACAGCACGCGCACCTTTTTACTGATGTAGCCATAGGGCACACTGTAATAATGCTTATCGGCACCCAGGCACACATGGCCATTCTTCATCACCGTGGCCACCGAGGATGATCTTAGTTCAAAACGTTTTTCGGGCAACGGTTGAAGGGTGATCTTCTCCAGCTCATCGAACTGCTCTTGACGGGAGTAATTGCGCCCTTTGAAAGACATGCGGTTGTGGGTTGCCAACAAGGCATGTATGCGTTCATTGAGTTCAATCAGTGAAGTGGGCAACTTCTGGGGCAGTGAAGCGAAGATGCGTATGTAGGCAATCTTTACAGCGCCTTCTACCAGTGCCTTGTCTTTTGGTTTATATGCCCGGGCGGGAAGAACGGTCATGCCGTAGTAATCAGCAAAGGCTTCGAAGTTCTCGTTGAGCTTGGGCTCGTAACGGTTGCTCTTGATCACCGCAGACTTCAGGTTATCGGGAACAATAGCATTGGGCGCGCCTCCAAAATAATGAAGTGCATTCTCACAGCAGCCAATAAAATCTTCTACACGTTGGCTCTCCACTGCTTCCACGTAAGTGAGTTGACTGGCCCCCAGGATGGCCACAAACACTTCCATCATTTTTACCTCTCCGCTTTCGGGATCAACTACCTGAAGCTTCTCTCCGGTATAGTCAACGAACATTTTATCGCCCGCCTTATGGGCCATGTGCATGCTGGGATGCACGCACTTCTTCCAAAGATTATAATGACGATAGAAAGCTGTCATCTTAAATCCATCCGGATATTGATCATGATAAGCTTCCCACAAGCGGAGTAGAGTTACCCCCCGTTGTCGCAGCCGCTTCTCCTGCTCCTTTAAAAAATCATAGAGTGGCAATAGCCGGTCATCTACTTTGGGTTCGGGCTCCTGGCTAAAAAGTTCTTCCAACTCTTTATCGGATCGTTGGCTTATCTCTTCCCAGGTGGTCTTCAATCCAATAAAAGAATGGATATACTTCTTTACCGTGTTACGTGAAAGGCCGGTGGCCGTGCTAACCTGAAGTTTGTTCTGCCCTTGGCAGTGCAGTTTCAATACATGTCTGAGTTTACTCATGGGGATCGGTTTATTGGCCATCGTTAGTTGATTTAGAAGAGCGCAAATAGCCCTATCTGAATCGACCAATTGGTCAACCGATCTCAATACTTTTTAACTCAATTTTTGGTGGTCACTTTGCCGCGAAAAACGGTGGTCACTTTGTCGCGAAATCAACTGGTCACTTTCAAACGAAAAACAGTGGTCACTTTACGCGGAATCTCCAGCTAATCACATCAAAGAACGAACGCGTAATTTCAGAATTAATTTTTTATTTCTGGAATCCACGCTTTCCGTTTGAAAAGAAATATAAAGGCAAGATTAAATTTTTCTGGGTTGAAACTTACAAGTGTACTCGTAAGTTTCAAAATGAAAAAATAGATAGGTCCATTCTTTCTGGATGTTGTAAATGGCTAAACAGCATTGATGAAATAGATGAAGAAATATATGATGTCGTTCTAAATTCAATTAAATATGTAAACCAACATGACAGATACCCTGTAATTGAGGCACTTTCAAAACATATCAACGAATCTACTCAAGAAGTAGGAATGATTTTAATTGAGTTATTTAAAAACGAAATAACTTACGACATCTCTCGTGGGAAATTGCAAAAAATGGTTGAAATTCTATATGATAAAGGCTTCAAAGAAACAGCTAACAAAATTTGTTTTTTACATGGAGAAAAAGGCTTTCATTTTTTAAGAGAATTATATATTAAATTCAATGTCTGACACATTCATTGGCTTTCTCCACCTGGTTGGCTCACTTGTACCAGATAGAATATCAGGATTTAAGTGTTATTAAGAGTAGTCATGAATAGGTCCTCCGTAAAATAAGGTTTGCTAAGCTGACATACCCGGTTATTAATAGCTTTCTGACTTGCCCGCGTGGATTGTATTTAATTGGAATTAGTTGGACCAGCGTGGATTAAGTTGCCCTTGACTGAACTTGATTGGATTTTTTTGCCTGCTCTGGTAACTAAATGCCTGAGCATGCCTGTTATCGCACCACGCTGTGCTTTGACTTTGAAGGCTTCGCTTGTTATTCCGGGATGTTGCTGATTGTCCCCCAGATCATGATGTTATTTTTAAGCTTATTTTGAGTCCCTCACTGTTTCTCTATAGGACGCATTTGCGTTTACTAACCATCTCGATGCTGACTTTGTAGCATCAGCAAGATGTACGAATGCTGCTGCATTCGTACAAGACTCTTAAAAGTTCTCAACTAAAAAGCCTCGGAACTCGGCTTTTCAAAGAGTGAACAAATGTTAAGATTGTAAGATTTTATTATCCATAATCTTGTCTAAAGTCATTCATCTCCAACGCCAAAATTAGCCGTTGCTCCAAGCCTGTCAAGGGCTTCGCACGTGCGGGAAAAATTTGGCTTTCCTTTGAGTATTTCCCCTCGCACCCTTGACAGCCTTTCCACAACTGGCTCTCTGGCGGCTTAAGGAAATGAATGGGTATGAGTACTCATTTCATTAGAGGAGTCAGGGACGATTCAAAGTTTGTTTTGGAGATATCAAAACTCTTAATCAGTGTGGGAAATCTACAGTCATAACTGTAACTTTAGGGAAACTTATTGCAAAGTAATTCCGTTTTCGACAAGTATGATTAAGCCAATTCTTTACCACAGTTTTGAAGAGAAAACCAAGCTCGAAAAAGAGCTGGTAAGTAAGCTTACGTCAAAAGAGCGAAAGCAGACAGCTAAAATCTGGACTACCTTAATTTCCTCGGTTAAACTTGTAAAGGGAAGCAACAACCGAAATAGCAATCCCAAGCATAAAACAACTTAATCAATGAATTCAGATGAGATTGTGACGCAGCAAATGGCTGTTGTTTGCAACGTATTAACTAAACATGAAGTTGATTTCATGATCGTGGGTGGATTTGCAGTAAGTGTTTACGGATATAGACGACCTTCTACAATATCATTACTTAAACCAGAAATTAAGGCAGACTTTGACTTTTGGTATAAACCATCCTTACATAATTTTCAAAAGCTGTTAAACGCTTTAAAAGAATTAAAAGTGGATACAACAGACCTTAAAAAAATCGTCTTTGATCCTCAGCGTACGTTTCTTAAAATTCCTCACAAAGGCTTTCATACCGATTTTTTACCTTCAATTTCCGGGGTAGGAACATTTTCGGAAGTAAAGAAAAATTCAACCCTAGCAGAGATCGATGGATCTACATTTCCGGTAATTGGTTATAACGACTTAATTTTGAGTAAACTGGCGATCAATCGAAAGGTCGATCAAGAGGATATACAAGCACTTGAAGTCATTAACAAAAAGAAGGATCAGACAAGGACTTCACAAGAAGAGAAATTAGCAACACTTAAAAAAAAGAAACGAGGTCGCAGGATTTAGAAAGCACCACATCCTCTGGCCTTAACTTTATACCTTTTTTTAGTATTCCTTCCCACCGTTTACAGACCTTTCGCATCTGGCTCTTACAAGTTTACTGTAGTGATTCCGCCTTCAAAGCTTTACACAACAATTTCTAACCCCATAGCTGGAGACTCCAAGCATTTAATTTTGCTCCAAAGGTAGACCTGTGGTCGGAACATGGTTGCAAGAACGTCCGGCATAAACCCGCGACCTCCGCGCATGCAATTTATTCCATTGCTTCTTGCCCATGGTTCCTTCCAAGGTCTTGTGGTGGACCATAATTAAACCTTATGATTATGGAAAAGCCAATCAATGAAACCACACCCAGTTATCAGGTAGCTGAAATTCAGCTGATCTACAAAACAAATGTTAAGCCTTCCTTACGTCCGAGAATTAAGACCTCGAAAGATGCTTATGAAATCCTACGTAGTGTTTGGGACGAATCGAAGCTTGAATTCATAGAGCAGTTCAAAGCAATGTTCTTAAATAGGGCTAATGAGGTATTGGGAATCATGGAAGTCTCTACGGGTGGTGTTTCAGGTACGGTTGCTGATCCAAAGATCATCTTTGCAGCCGCCTTAAAAGCAAATGCCAGTGGGTTAATAGTCGCTCACAATCACCCTTCAGGAAATCTTATACCAAGTCAGTCAGATATTGACCTTACGCGAAAACTTAAAGCAGGTGGCCGATTCCTTGAAATCTCTTTGATGGATCATGTAATCGTCACCACCGAAGGATACTATTCATTTGCTGATGAGGGCATGATGTGATCTGATCTGATAAAAATTTAATTCTCCATCAGATAATTGTCAATTTAATTGCTTGATCAGATGCGTGACAATTACCTCAATGCAATACAGTATGAAATACTTGTCATTTTTCAATAAATAGATTTTCTTATCTTGGTTCCGTAATCCTAAGTATTTTCTTTTTATGGCCGATAGGGACATTTTAGAAATAAACGTTGGTCCTTTGTCTAGTTTCAATAGCCTTAACTTATATCTGTCCCCAGGACTCGATAAGCTAAGGAGTGACTATGCCAAAGGTAAACAAACAATTCCTGTGTGGGATTTGAGAAACATCTCTCCCAAGGGAGTTGCTATTTCCGCTCTTGTATCCTTTCTCTCCATAGCAAAAAAAATAAGAGACTTTATTGGGCAACCTATTGAAGTATTATCATTATGGCAACCAGAATTCCAAGGTTTTCTATCTGACATTGGATTTGTTCAAATTTCAAAAGAATTTGATCTTTTCGACTGGAAGGGTATGCTAGGTGGTTTTTCTTCAGGAAAAACCAATCCAAATACTAAAATCTTCTACTACAGCAACTTGCCATCAAATTTTGATAATCATGACGCAATAGTTGCTTGGAAGGATAGCAAGCGGCAAGATATCAAGCATTCAATGTTGATAAAACTCAATAATATTTTCGACTCCAAAATGATTGATGAAAGATGGAGTCAAAATCTTGAGAGTGTTTTAACGATTACCGCGGCAGAGTTAATTGTCAATTCATTGTTGCATGGTCGAGATATAGCGTTCGTTGGTGTCCAGCGAAGTTCAAAACGAATAACAACAACTATTTGTGATTCAGGGTCTGGCTTTCCAAAATCAATGAGACAAAATCACAGTTGGCTCAAAGACAGAAAATTACTAAGGCACGTTGACGCCTTACTAATCGCTTCATTACTTAGTAAAAATAAAATTGGATTGTACAGAGCAATAGATGATGTAATTCTTACCGGTGGTTATGTAATTATTTCATCATTTGATTGTGAAATTCGATGGCAGCATTCTATTTGGGAAATAGCTAAGCTTGCTTTAGAGACTAATGGATTGTCAAAAATCAAACTTGAAGATATAGGAAGTCCAATAGAAGGATTTGTTGAGACTGGACGAATACAGCAAGGGTACTACAAAACATATCCTACGTTTTTAGTGGGTTCTCGGATAACATTTGAAATACCATTATAAATGGCAAATTCCTCAAAATTTGAATTCATAACTCATTCTAGTTCTAAATACATTTTTACTAGAATGCAAAATATAATTTGGACTACACGTGGTTTAGGGCTTCCGTTTGTAGTCGAAAGTGACTCTGGAAATTTATTAGGTGAACTGATTACATTATACCAACCGCATAAACCTCTCGTAATTAACTTCACTCGCATTACAGAGATTGACGACCATGCTCTAGATGGTTTCTTTGCTTCCATAAAATCGAGTAATAGAAAAATAATTATTATTGATGGCAGTCATCTTTTTAACAGAATAGACCAACTTAGAAAGGGTGAATCGATTAAAATATCAAACGATCCTGGGAAGAATTTGATAGTTCTTGGAAACGATAAAAGAGTTAATAAGATCGAAATTGAAGCTGAAAGAAGGAAAGTCATAGATGCCTTCAAGAAAACTGCAGTCAAGAAATGTCTTGAAAAATTTACTAAGAAAAGAAGACTTTCGTCAACCCCTTTGATTGCAACTGGAGAATTTAATTCTAATAAGCTCATTAGTGACTTGAAAAGTTTCGTTTGGCTTTCCACATTTTTTTGCGATGAGGTTGAACAAATAATAGAACAACAACAAATTGAAAAACCAAAATTGCTTTCTGCAAGTTTAAGAGGTGCTCCGTTTGCCGCTGCTATAGGGATGCTATTAGGAAAGCCCTATGAAACGATTGATCATTTTGGTCCTAAACATAAAATATTTGAAAGTGATTTTATCAATAGGATTGAGAAGGGAACAAATTATATTTTTGTTGGGGACTTTTGCATCGGTGGCACAGAGATAAAACTGGCGAAGACTTATACAGAAATGAAAGGGTCATTTCTTAACCACGCAATTGTTATAGGTACTCATATTGACCCAATTCATTTTGAGGACTATTTTAAATTGTACTCATTGATTAATTTAAGTAAACTTCGATTAGTTGATTATTCAATTTAGATGAGCAAGATAGTCTTACATATTACTGATCTCCACATTCATGATTTTCATGGGGTAGACGAACATTTGCGTAAAGGTTTTTATCATGAATACATTGATGGATTTGTTGTCGCAGTCAAAAAAAATCATGAAAAGATAGATTTTGTTCTACTGACTGGAGATTTTGTCGATCAGGGCAATGTTGCCAATTTTCCATATGTAGCTGAAGTTGTTGATTATCTGGCAAAGAAACTTGGCATCAATAAGAAGCAGGTTGGAGTTTGTATTGGAAATCATGACTATAAGTATAAGGATGAAAATGGGGAAAACAGCCTAGAGATTAGAGAGCCGTTTCTCTCGTTTTCCCAGTCTTACGCAAACAAGAAACCTCTTTTCACGAGTGATCGATTCTCCTTTGTTAAAATTCAAAAAGACTTATTTTTCTTGTCAATTGACTCAACTCTTGATACGAACTTATCCAAGAACTACAATGATTTACTTAAGAAAATAGTCATTAATAAAGACAATGACTCACGAACAAAACCTGGCAACTTGATTGACTCGGAAACAGATACGATAGTCAACATAATTCGGTCAAAAGTTAAAAAAGAAAGTATACTGCTAATTGGATGTCATTATCCGCTTGAAAAATTTCCTGGTAATAGCATGTATGGAGAAGAAGATAATTTCGATGACAAGCATGTTTGGGATAAAGCGTCTCAATTGAGAAATCGAATTAATAATATCAGTGCTAAGGCGACTTGTTGGTTTTTTGGCGATACTCATCTGCCAGACACAATCCGAGAAGGGCAAGTGTGTTATTGCATGACCGGTAGATTTGGCACCACCACCACTAAACCTAGTCAAATACGGAGACAAGGAAGAATTATTGAAATTTCTGATTCAGGACCAACTGAAGTTACAACTATCAGGTGTGAGCCGCATACTCACGATGATTCACCAAGTAATATAGAGTGGAAATCAGAAAAGACAACAATCCGCACAGTCATACCAGGTGTCTTAAAAGCGCCTGAACAATCTAATGATAGTAATACTTCATTGTCAATCAATAATTTTATTGAACTTATCAATCCAGAAATAGAAGATGAGATAATTAATAAGATTATCAAGGAGAATCTATATAGTTTTGGACGATTCAGAACTACAAATAGTAACACCTCTCTGGGCTGGGTAGCAATGAACCCCTTGCTCAATAGTGGGAAGATTTTGACATCAATCATAGATAAATCTAAGAAGAGAATTGATTCACTAAATGTGCAATCACCATCTTCATCAATGATTATCGGATTGGATTTCTGGGGAGCTATAATAGCAAGTCAAGTGGCAGTCAGAACCGCGATTTCGAGTTATTGTATAGCCACACGAGGTAGTGGCCAATATTCTTCTGCGTTTGAAGTAAATCATGACATTCTAAGACAAAGGTTGTCGGATATTAGAAATGTTATACTATTTATTGATGTGGTTTCTTGTGGAGAAACAATTGATAAAGTAATTGAAAATATTAAGAATATTAAAACAAGCATTAATTTCCACGTTATATCAGTTATTACGGGAGGTAGAAATTACAAACCTGAATATTCAAGAAGGATAAGAAGCTTTGGTACTTTTTGTAGAAAACTAAAAATTCCTATTATCAAAGACGATGAATTACCTTTAGCTGAATTATTACCTTACACTATTGACTTAAGTTTAAAACCAAACTTGAATGGTTCTGTTATTAAAAGTAATCATTCAATTAAGCTCCAAAAGGTAGATAGAAGTAAGAAAAAAGCCTCACCAAAAAAAAGGATCATTAAGAAGAGATAGCAAGTTAGAATTTACCTCTGCGTTGAAGGCTTTGTTAAATTTGTTTCTATTTCTCCTTCTTTAAAAAATCAAAATCGTAATTCAGCAACTCCTTCGGATGAACTTTTAACATCTTGGCAAGTTTGATAATTGTTGAGAGCCTTGGTTCCCTGTGTCCGTTTTCATACTTAGAAATATTACTCTCGTTCAAGTCCGATATATAATCGGCTTCCAAAAGCGAAAGCTTCTTTTGCAATCGAAGTTTCTTCAAATGAGCGCCAAATTGCTTTTTAAAATTCTTTTCAGCCATGACTATCCTTTTAGGATACTTCTAAAGTTGGAGGCTTATTGAAATATTATCACGGTCTTATTAGACCGTGTATTGAAATTCTATTATCTTCGTTTAGAAGTAGAGTATTCATTTCTAGTGAATTTTATCAAGCGATGGATCATATAAATTTATATTCAGGAAAAGAACTCCTGGAGGGACTAGCTAATGGTGACGAACAATCCTTTCAAATCATCTATAGAGAAAGTATAGCTGAGCTTTCTAGGTATGCTCGAAGAAGAATAAGCAACAAAGAAGATTGTGAGGAGATACTCCAGGATATTTTCGAGTCGCTCTGGAAGAGACACGAAAGCCTGCCATACCTCACTGAAATCAAGCCTTACCTCTATTCAATGCTGAAATACAAAATAATCCGGTATTACAGCCATAAGAAGGTAATTCATAAGTTCGAGCAACACTACTTGTTTTTCGAAAAAGCTTATGACAGTTTGCCGGAAGAAGAAAGAACCGCTGAAATGATTCAGCAACGCCTAATTGAATGTCTTAATGATCTTCCCGAAAGAGTTCAGATGGCCATGCGTCTTCGTATTTTAGAGAATCTTTCCCTTGACAATATTGCTAAGCGAATGGATATCAAAAAAAGTACAGTAAAACGCTATACGACAAAAGCCTTTGATCATTTGAGAGGGTTCAAGGAAACATTGTACCGAGTCGATTAGTTAGTAGTTAACAAATGTTCTCATGTTTCTTAACATTTGTTTCAGCGAATCTGAACAATTGTTAATTCGCCTTAAAAAAATATTAAAATACTTATACCAAGTTGGTACGAACTTGTGAATATTTATTATGATGGTTTTCCACATTACCTGCTTACAACAATTAAGTGGGCGTGGCAAAGCGATTCGATAGAGAACCAAAAAGGCTTTCAATAGAACGAGTAAGGCAAGAAGCCAAGTTCAGCAATCTCTCTGAACAAGAAGTTTCGGCACTGATCCAATCAATTGAAAGACTGGCGGCAATTCTCTTTGAGTACGATAAACAACTGGAACACAATAAACCCACCCACTATGAATCACCCTGAATTGTTGCAATCCTTTGGCAAAGGAAACCCAACCTCAACAACCAAAAAGACTTCCACTAACAGTGTGATCTATACGCGTGTTTCTTCAAAAGAACAAGCTGATAACAATCAGAGCCTAGAAACACAAAAGAAGTATTGCCTTCAATATGCCCTCAAGCAAGATATGGAAGTATTAGGATTTTTTGGCGGGACTTATGAAAGTGCCAAGACAGACGAACGTAAAGAATTCAACCGCATGATCCGCTTTGTCAAAAATCAAAAGGAGGGTGTTTCTTTTATTCTGGTGTACAGCTTAGACAGGTTCAGTCGAACAGGAGACAACGCCATTTTCATTTCTTCAGAACTTAAGAAAAGGGGAATCTCAATTATCTCTGTCACCCAACCCATTGATGTCTCAACACATTCAGGCGTCCTGCAACAAAATATTCAATTTATCTTCAGTAAATATGACAATGACCTCAGACGGGAGAAGTGCATAGACGGGATGAAAGAGAAACTTCTACGCGGTGAATGGATTGGAAGACTGCCTGTTGGATACTCCTATGATCCATCTCATGGGTTTAGAAATTATGGCGTGTCAATAAACGACCGTGGGAAAATTATTGCAGAGGCGTTCGTTATGAAGATCCAAGGATTCAATAATACAGACATCGCAAATAAACTCTCAAAAGTTGGTTTCAGGGTAAATAGAAAACGCCTTTCTGAAATTTTACGCAATCCGTTTTATTGCGGGTACATATCTGCTAGCATATTGGAAGGGCAATTGATTCAAGGTAAACATGAGCCATTAGTGTCCGAAGAGGTTTTCCTGGAAGCCAATGACGTTATCTTATCTAAGAGCCTAGGAAATAAGAATCGTTCCTCAGAAATGAACTCACACGTTCCATTAAAAAATCATGTTCGTTGTAGCGAATGCGGAACACCCTTTACAGGATACATCGTTAAGAAGAAAAATCTCTATTACTACAAGTGCAATAAGATCGGATGCAAGTGTAATCGAAGTGCGAAATCGATGCATCAACTTTACATTGGTTTCCTAAAAAGCTATCAGATTGATTCTTCGCTAACTGGTTTATTGAAAGAACAACTTCTATATACATATGAATATATTACAGGCGCAGATAAAGATTTGAATAAGGAAACACAACGCAGAGCCAGTGAACTTCAAATTAAGCTAAACACATTGGAAGAGCGCTACGCATTCGGAGAGATTGAATCGGATGTATATAATAGAGTCCGTGACAAGTTTAAGGAAGAAATCAGGGCTTTGAAGGTCGAATTGAAGGCTTGCGAAAATGAATTATCGAACCCTGAATTATTCATTGACAGGTCATTGAAAATATGCTCAAATCTGGTTGGATTGTGGGTTTCTAGTCCCTATCCGCAAAGGCTACAATTGCAAGAATTACTGTTTCCCGAAGGAATTTTCTATGACAAGCAAATTGGCAATTATCGAACCACAAGAGTGAATTCAGTCATCGAGCTAACTCGCACTATTTCAGAAGATTGGAAAGAAAACAAAAAAAAGCAAGTCACTTTTGTGGTGACTTGCCCGCAACTGTAGTCCCAACGGGAATCGAACCCGTGTTACCAGAATGAAAATCTGGTGTCCTAACCCCTAGACGATGGGACCGTGTTAAAATTTCGAGCCGCAAATATAAATCCACTATCCGCAATTGCAAACG
>Ga0209591_10006597_pt1 | contig 12886 bp, 10 predicted proteins | sample MAT01_FD_187207 | JGI IMG/M metagenome (GOLD analysis project Ga0209591, IMG submission 187207) | Freshwater microbial communities from Lake Fryxell liftoff mats and glacier meltwater in Antarctica - MAT-01 (SPAdes) (version 2) | ecosystem: Environmental > Aquatic > Freshwater > Ice > Liftoff...
GGGGTCGTCTAACTCGCAGAGTAAATCATTTCAGACGAATTGCATCTCAGGCTCTGCGTTTTTGAGCCTGTCTTCATATTGCATACGGACATAGGCTTCGTAGCCTTTTGTCGCGCTGAAGGGTGATACCCAGTGAATGCGATGGCTAACGAGTAGCCAGTCAAATTGGGATTGCTGACTAGACTCGTAAAATTTACCCGCTAGGCCAAACGGCGAATATTCCTTGCCGTTTATACCGTTGATATAAAAACCCGACTTTTTGCCGGGTTTCATATATTCAAACTGGGGGCTTTCCTCTGGGTGTGAAGTTATGTACGACTTCAAATCATCCAGAGTCAACAAATGTGACAATGGCTGTATCATGGCTGTTTCTCCTGATCGGGTGTAACCTCATGTCTCAGAATTACCTAACAGTCTCCGCACCGTGCGGAGTGGTCTTTCCCGTTTCGAGCGGGGATCATATTAGTTTTTCCTCCGGCTTGGTAACTTTCGCCACCTTTATCATCTCACGTTGTTGAGGAATCGAATAGCGTAGCTCGTACTGTTCTAGTGTCCAGCCAAGCCACTCCGCGAAGGAAGTGGCTTTAAACGAGGACGAGTCGGGCAGCTTAAGCTGCTTTGCCAGTGCCTCGATCTCAGCGCGTTCCCGGTCCGTCAGCCGGATCGCAAAGATTCTTTTACGTGTCACCTGCCGAACGGGTAGGGTAGGAATGGTGGGTTTGTCCATCAGTCGCGCTCCTTCGTTTTACGCATGGTTTCAGCGTAGCACACCGACTCAATGCAACCCCTGAATTACTCCAGTTTTGGGTTAGCAATCTTGCGAAGGTGTCTGAAATATTTCAGCTTTCCAAAAGAGAATCAAAAAGTTGACTGTTCATCGTGTGGTACGCCCACGTTTTACCGATGCAATCAGCTTATCAAAGTCAGGTCGCGCGACCCGTGTAAAATTGGCAAATCTGACCGTCAAAATTGGCAAATCGCCCGTTAATTTTACAAAACGCTGCGGAACGCTGTTCTGCGTAGGGCGGAGATAGTGCTTATCGAGTAAAATTGAACGTGATAACCAATTGTAATGTGAGCGAATTGATGTCAAGCAGTTTAGAAAATATTCAAGAACATAATACGGCACTGGAAGCCCGCTTTGCCGATAAGCTCAGGGTCAACCATCAGTTGAACCGCCAGCTTGTCAGCTTTCAGGCGAATAAGAATAAACCGGGCTACCGCTGGTTCAAATATAAAGAAGGCTTCTCCGAGGCGCTTGTCCAGCATTTACTAGATCATCTCAACCTTGATGAAGGGCGTATTCTTGACCCTTTTGCTGGAACTGGAACGGCATTATTTGTCGCCAGTGAGCGTGGTCTGAATGCAACAGGCATTGAATTGCTGCCAGTGGGCTGTGAAATCATGGAAGTCCGTAAACTGGCACAGAACGGTGATGCCACAGCACTGCGTTCTATCATTGATCGCTGGCAGCGTGAGCAACTCTGGAAACACCCGCAGTCCGTCACTCCTTTTCCCCATCTCCGAATTACCAACGACGCATTCCCTGATGAGACACAGCAAGCATTAGACCGTTATCTGGCGGCTCTGGAATCAGAAACAGGAGCGGCGGCACAGTTGCTTCGGTTTGCAGTGATGTGTGTACTGGAAGAAATCAGCTACACCCGCAAGGATGGGCAGTATCTCCGGTGGGATTATCGCTCCGAGCGGCGGCAGGGAAGCAAACCCTTCGACAAGGGCAAAATTCTCAACTTCAACGACGCAATCACCCACAAACTCGATGAAATCTGCGCTGATCTTCAACCGTCGGGTTTCCTGCCAGGCTTCTTCAATGGCTTAGGCGAAAAGGGGAAAATTGAGGTACTGCGGGGATCGTGTCTGGATGTGCTGCCCACACTGGAAACAGCGTCATTTGATGGGCTGATTACCTCGCCACCTTATGCCAATCGTTACGACTATACTCGCACTTATGCGCTGGAACTGGCACTGCTCGGTGTCGGCGAAACTGAAATCCGTGAACTCCGTCAGGCGATGGTCTCCTGCACAGTTGAGAACCGCGAAAAAACAGAACTTCACACTGTATTCTCGCCTGATTTGTACGACTGTGCATCGGCAGCTTTTGATGGTCAACAGGAGTTGCAATCCATTCTCAGCTATCTCGAATGGCAGAAAAGCACTAAAGCGTTGAACAACTCTGGCATCCCACGCATGGTGCGAAACTACTTCTTCGAACTGTCCCTGGTGATCTTCGAGTGCGCTCGTATTCTCAAACCGGGTGCGCCCTTTGTGATGGTCAATGACAATGTGCGCTACGGCGGTGCGATCATTCCGGTTGACCTTATTCTCTCCGACTTTGCAGAACAGGCAGGCTTTGATGTCAAGGTAATCTGGGTGCTGCCGACAGGGAAGGGCAATAGTAGCCAGCAGATGGGCGTACATGGTCGTGAAGAAGTGCGGAAGTGTATCTATATCTGGCGGCGCAGGAGCGAGTAATGCCGAAAAAACCCAACAACGATGCCCACATTGAAGCGTGGACGCTCGACCAGCTTGCCAAGAGCGCGTTTTTTCACCGTAAGTTGCATGAGTGGAAGCTGTTGGAAATTGCCGACCAGATTGACCAGGTGCGGGGCGAAAATCTGAACTGGGATAACCTCAATATTTCCGAACAGGCATGGAACAAGGTCATTCATCGCGGCATCAAGCCCGTTGTGGTGTTTGCTCATCCTTTCGTGCTGCAAACGGTACATGGTTCGGCGGGTTACTATCGAATGCTGGCGATGGTATCACAAAAGTCGATGAAGCGTGTCGGCATCAGCCTCGACAGCTATGAAAGTGGCAAGCCTATTCCGAATGAGGAAATGGCGATCACCATTGCTCAACATCTCAACCGGATTGTCAGTGTACTGGTTGAAGCGGATGAAGAGATTGACTCAAGAGAGTTCGATTTATGGCGCGGCATGGCAGCCGGTTCACAGGCACAGGGTTCGTGGCAAAACAATAAAGGTGCTTCAGCCGAAGTAGCCATCCGTGAGATTATTCTGCGTCGATTGCAAGAACGAGAAGTTATCAGTGGTGACGAAGCCAGCACCACAAGCATTGATCTGGGTGATGGTCGAAAACTGGTTTTTGCCGATGAACCGGATATAGCTATTTACCAGAACGATGTGCCGCAAGTAGCAGTTGAGGTCAAAGGCGGCATTGATCCAGCGGGTGTGCTGGAACGCATTGGTGCAGCCATCAAGAGCCTCCAACGTACACGGCAAGAAAACCCAAACTCGGTTACTGTCCTCATCTTGCAAGATGTTTCAATGACTAAACGAGCGCGAGAAGACTTAAATTTGAGTGCGGCAACAGTTACACATCTGTTTAGTACAAATGCAGTCCTAGAGAATGAAGACGAACGAGAGCGCTTTTTCCAAATAATGGGCATTTGATATACGCATACGCACGAAGAGTTTTTCTCGTGTAAAATTATTATTAGCCCGATCTGTACCTTGGAGATGATAAATGCCATATCAAGCTGAAGTTAGCCGTTCCAACCCAAGCATGTTTCTATTCCTCCTCGATCAATCTGGTTCTATGTCAGATAAGTTTGGAGGTGGTGGTGGTAGAAAAGACGAAAAAGTAGCCGATGCCATAAATGGTTTACTCTACAACCTGACGATTAAGTGTGCTAAATCTGAAGGAGTTCGTGATTATTATCATGTTGGAGTGATTGGATACGGCAGCAAAGTAGGGTCGGCATTTGGTGGCACCTTGTCTGGACGTGAATTAGCTCCAATTAGTGCTATTGCGGACGCTCCTGAAAGCATAGAAGAACGTACCAAAAAAGTAGAAGATGGGGCTGGTGGATTGGTTGATCATAAAATTCGGTTTCCTATTTGGTTCAAACCCGTAGCAAACGGTGGAACACCTATGTGTCAAGCAATGCGAGATTCACAGAAAGTCATCAATCAGTGGCTTTCACAACATCCTGATTGCTTTCCACCCATTGTTATCAATATTACCGATGGTGAAGCTACGGATGGTGATCCGCTTCTTCCAGCACAACAATTGCGTGAATTACAAAGCTCTGATGGGCAAGTTCTTCTTTTTAATGTTCACCTATCGTCGGTTGGAGGTGCACCCTTTGAGTTTCCTGACAGCGAACTTGAATTGCCAGATCAGTATGCAAAACAGTTGTTCAATATGTCTAGCGTGCTTCCAGAGCATATACGGTTGGCTGCTGAGCAAGAAGGTTTCAGAGTATCGCCAAACTCGCGGGGTTTTGTATTTAATGCAGATATTGTTTCGGTGATTCGTTTCTTAGACATTGGTACACGTCCAAGCAACCTGAGATAGAAGTTATGCGGATTGCTTTTAATACATTCTGGCTTCAAAAGGCTGGCAATCAAACTGAAGAGTACGAAGATGCTTATGCTCCAATCACAGTTGATGATGGGGATTATCCTGAGTTTCTTTGTGCCATAGCTGATGGCGCAACAGAAACCTCGTTTTCGGGGCTGTGGGCTAAAATTCTAGTTGATGCTTTTGTAGAAAAGCGTTTTAACTATGTCAACCAAGAAACGATTCACAATCTGTCACATAGGTGGCATTCACAAATTGCTGAACAAACGAGAGAGAAACCTCTCTCGTGGTACGCTGAAGAGAAGCTCCGTAATGGTGCATACGCTTCACTGATGGGGCTTCATATCAAACAAGATGGTTGGTGGAATGCTGTTTATGTAGGTGATAGCTGTCTGTTCCAATTGCGCCCACCACGCGGCATTCGATCTTTACCTTATACCGATCCAGCCCAGTTTAATAATCGTCCTATTCTAATTTCAACCAATAAGGCAAGTAACTCTCAAGTTACAGCAAGAGTTGAACGGGGAAAATGGAAAGAAGGGGATTGTTTCCTATTAATGACAGATGCACTTGCACACTATTTTATGTCAGATAGGCGTTTAAAATCCCAAATTGTTCCAAGTATATTAGATCAAGACAAGTTTGAAAGAATAATTGAAGATGCACGTCAAGCTAGAGAGTGTCGAAATGATGATGTTACTCTACTGAAGGTATGCATCAAGCCCGGAGCAAGTAACGGTGGCGTGGCCTAATCCAAACGAATATGTCGAAGCAATACAAAACCCAAAGCAAGCATTCTCTGATTATGAATTGCAAAATGCGAGAGTGGTCACAAACCGGTTGGGATTGCCACGTCCGATTTCCGGTAATTTTGCCACCGTTTTTGAAGTTGATAATAGTGTAAGAAAGTGGGCAGTGCGCTGCTTCTTACGTGAGGTCACTAATCAACAGCAACGATATGCGGCAATAACAACACACCTTAAAAAACATAAGCTTGATTGCACGGTAGGTTTTGAGTATCTACCTCAAGGTATAAAAGTAAAAGGAAGATGGTATCCAATTCTCAAAATGGATTGGACACCAGGTTCTCGCTTAGATATTTACTTGGAAACGAATCTCCAAAATCCCCAGAAAATCCAAAAATTAGCTGAGCAGTGGGTTAGTCTCTGCAAGTTGTTACGGCACGCAGATATTGCCCACGGAGATTTACAGCATGGCAATATACTTGTAACCTCACAAGATGAAATTAAGCTCATCGATTATGATGGTGTGTTCATTTCAGAGGTAATTGGGCTACCAAGTAATGAAATTGGGCATCGCCATTATCAACATCCAACCAGAACATCAGATAGAGACGTATCTTGGAGCAACTACCGAAATATAGACAATTTTTCCGCTCATGTGATTGCTTTGTCTCTGCTTGCTTTATCTATAGACGGAACCTTGTGGCAAAAAACAAAAGCAGGAGAAGAGAATCTCCTGTTTAGAGATACAGATTATTCAGCCACGGGAAACTCAGCAACTCTTGGAATACTTCAAAAACATAGTGATGAGCGCATTCGCAGCATAGCCCAACAAATGCAGTACATCATTTCAAGTAGATCCTACTTGGATGTACCTGCGGTGGAAAGACTCGAAGTAGATGGGGGAATTGCTAAAGATTGGCTTGAAGATCATTTAACCGATGTGAAACAGGTTGAGAATTCTGTAGGCACTGGACACTCTTCATGGATTCTTGATCACCTTGAAATAAAACCGATGCCTCGCTTAGAGTTTCCTATCGAGTTTATTGTGACGGAAAAACAAGTTATTGAAGCAGAATTTCAAAACTCTTTGTTAAGATGGTTTCGATTTCTATTCCGTCAATTTGCTTATAGCCGTATTGCTGAGAGATTTTCAACCTATCCTATTGCATCGGACAAGCTACAACTCGAAGAAAACCTTGCGAACTTAGAAAAGAAACATTCTCAAGCACAGACGAAGTTGAAAACTTTAAATCACCAGCAAGAAGACGCAAAACGACGTTTGGATACAGAAATTAAACGGATTGAGTCTGACATAAAAAAGCTTTCTGATGATATTGATAGTACCCACAAGCAAGAGAAAGACGAGATCGCAAAACTTGACGAAAATCAGTTGGAACAGCATTATCAAAGTAGATTAGCTCACTACGATATTGCTCCCAATAAGATTCCTGGTATCGGGCCTGCACGAATTTCAGCCCTTAATTCTGTTGGCATTTATAATGCTGCACATATTATCCCCGCTAACAAAAGCAAAGGACTCTCAGCGTTAGCACAAGTCAGAAACTCATATTCAAATTATGAGTGGGGGAAACTTGAGCAGTGGCGGGAGCAGCTCAAACAAAGTATTCCAAAACCATTTCCAAAATCATCAGATCCTAATGCTGCGAGAAAAATCTTAGAGAAATATGCTGATCTTCGCCGTGATCTAATACGAAAACGTGATGAGAAAAAACACCAGTTGAACACTGCTAACAGCTCATCAACTGCATATCCGATTAATATACTGAAGCAAGAAATCAACAAAGCACAAGTTGAGCTAAGTGCTTTGGAATGGCGGATTAAGGAGTTAAAAATCGAGTTAAAACGGTATGAAAAGATTACACATGCTAATCTTTTGGACTTAATTATCAATAGCTGACCTATTGTTTCACTGGATTCATCCAATGCCATCTGATGAAAAGATAAAAGAAAAACTACAACAAGCTTCGCAGATGCTGCGTTCTGGCAGCAAAACAGAAGCAAAGAAATTGGTGGATGAGATTTTACAAGAGTCTCCACATGATGCTGATGCTTGGTTTATTGCTAGCCTAGTTACAGATACACTCGAACAGAAATTTAGTGCCCTGGAATTAGCACTTCAGATCAACCCACAACATATCAAAGCTAAAGAGTATTTGCTTCACCTGAAAAAAGAAATTTCACAAGATAGTTCATATAAACCTGATGGTCAAGGCGTTAGTGATGTGATTGGAAAAGTTCTGAGTGAGGCTGTAAAGTTAATTGGAGGATGGCTTGGTTTGCCATTAGGCAAAGAGCAACCTGAGGTATCGCATGAGGTTACTGCATCACTAGAAGAAGCAAAAATTGTCAGTAGTGAGAGCTTCAAAGAAAAGAGTTCTTCTTCAGGATTTCCCCAGCATGTAGAGCAATATAAAGGAAAAGATAGCATAGCGAGCGCGAAAAACTTAAGTATACTTGTTGTGACAAATAATACTGAAAAGAGCATGAACATGAAATTTGAAGGTAATCGCAATGATGTCTCTGATGCAACTCCTCTTGAAAATGGCTTGTATATCATATCTTACCAGTATAAAGCAGATGACGATTTTCCAATCTTTAACATCGAAATTGAAAATATAGATGACGAGGAAGAGCTAATCAACATTTCAGACTCACAAAGCGAGAGCAAGAAAGGAGCTGTTCACAAAGGTAAACAAAAAGCACGGCTTCAAGGGGGTAAATACGTAGTGGGGGTCTCAGTTAACGGTGCTTCATCATGGTCGATTGAGATTATAAAACCAGAGTAAAAGACGCAAGGGGTGGGTATATTATAATTTCATTTATGGCTGGTTTTACGTCCCAGCCAAGACGGTGAAGCTATGCGTAAGCTGCTGAGAGCATCCGCGCGGCACGTTTCATATATTTCGGGAACGTGTTCGGATTGCGCCCGATATCTAGCGCTGCCTGACGGTAGGTCTTGCCGTCAATCTGCGCCTGGATCGCTCCGGCGATGCAGACAGTGTGCTGATAATGCTCCAGCAGCGTCTCCGCTGGTTCAGTATGCCCACGCTGGTACTGCTCACGCCAATTCTGATAAGGCGAGGTGAACTGCCCGTTGTTCCGGTTGTCGGCTGGCTGCGTATCTGGCAGTGCGTAGCTGTGAAGTTCCAGAAACACCTGCGCGAATTCGTAGCGAACCTCTTGCAGCATCGGTTCGGCGTAGGTCTTGTGCCAATTCCAGGGCGTGACACCCGCCAGCGCTGCCGCATCTTTGCGCGTCACCTGAGTCGTCACCGCATACAGCGCGACCAGATGCCTGAACGAGTCAGCGTACTTCTCCGCCAGCTTCCGCATGATTTGCTCCACATCAATGCGGACATCAATGTCGGTTGCCCATGTCGTCCACTGCTCCACCGAGTTCCACCAGCCGCTCGGCGCTGAAAACCCGGTGATAGTGTGTTCATCCCAACTGCTGCGCCAGTCATAGCTCATCAGTGCCTCAAGGCTGTCGTATTTGTCATCGTAGTAGCGCAGGGTTGAAATCTTGCACCGCGCCAAAATGAAAAATACCGCCTGCTGGCGGGTTTTGTCGGTGAGAAAGTCCTTGTTTTCTGAGAGTTCAAGCCAGAGCGCCATAAACCCATGCTGGATGCAGTCCGGTAGGTAGTTGGTGCGGTGGATGCCCTTACCTTTCATAACGTTGGTTACATAATGCGCCAGATCGTCGTAAAGCTGCTCAAAAGTCAGTGAGCCGGACCACGAAGTTGGATAGGTCGCAACACGCGGGAAGGGCTTGATTTGGCTGCGAATCTTGGTACGAATATCGGACGTGTTCATGAGGTTCCTCCTCAAACAACTGGTTTCGCCAGTTCGGTTGAGCACAACGCTCAACCAGCCGGGGACAGCGCAGAGGAGGGCACCAGTCAAACAAAAAAGCCGACCCCATCGGTCTAGCTTCTTTTGTAGATTTGTATGGTCAGGTCGGCTTTTTAGGCGGTGGTTCGGCAGTCCCGCCGGAACGGTGGTACTGGCGTACCGCTGCTGGTGTTTGACTGGGAGGAAGCCCGCGCTGTACTATCGCCGCGCCGACGGTTGTGCGAGAGAATTCCTGTTCCAACTCGTTCTGGATGGGGTACGTTTCAGGTTGGGTTTCTCTACGATAGATACCGCAAGCCACGCTTGTTGGATATATTTAGCTGTACACGCCGAAATATTTTTCAAAGAACTTCAGCAGCTCAGCGATTATGCGTTGCTTCCTCTCTTGCCGATTCCCATCGCCAAAGCGCCGCACGGGCGGCAGAATCGCATCAATGTCCGTGCCAGTGGTCTTGATCGCCCCGTCGCGGAAGGCGTGCTTGATGAACGTGCGCGTTTCGCTATCCTTGAGACTCTCATCGGCGATCAATGCGGCTAAATCGCGCTCTGCCGACTCGCTGACGAACGCCTGCCATGCCTTATCTACCTGCGTGGAGGCATTCACACGGTTGATGAACGCCTCGATCAATTCTTTCTTGCTGCGTAACTGAACGCTTGAATTGACTGCCCGATAAATGTTGTCAAGAAGGATCTTATCTTGACCGTTATCAGCCTTGTACTTTGCTACCAGCATCAAGATATAGTCAATGTTGACCTCAAGCTGACGGATTAATTCGATCTCAAACACAATGTCATCATTGATTTCCTCAGGGCGACCTTCGGGACGGAACTTATCGCGCAGATCAAGATACACACCCTGATAATCCTGAAGATCACGCGCTGCCAGCGGGTCGCTGCCCTCAAATTCATCGAACGCCGTCAGGATGTTGCGGATTTTGAGAATCGCCCCGAACAGCCGAATGAACTCTTTTTGATTGGTTTCGCCGATGATCTGCTGATCAAGCGGGTAATCTGCCGTCAGCCGCTCAATCAATTCGACATAGCCGGGCTGATGCTGACCGTTCTTCTCGTAGCCGTCTATATATTCGCGGAATGTGCGGATGATCACGATGCCGCCCGCTGCACGGTCGCCGAACAGGGCGATGGCGTCGTCAACCGCCTCCTTCAGATCACGGAAACATACGATATTGCCGAACGTCTTGACGCTGTTGAGGATGCGATTGGTGCGCGAAAACGCCTGCATCAGTCCATGTTGGCGCAAGTTTTTATCTACCCACAGTGTATTTAGCGTGGTCGCGTCAAAGCCTGTCAGAAACATATTGACTACGATCAACAAGTCAATTTCGCGGTTTTTCACCCGCTGCGACAGGTCTTTGTAGTAATTCTGGAAGCGATCCGCCGACGTATCAAAGTTGGTGGCGAACATCGCGTTATAGTTAGCAATCGCCGACTCCAGAAAGTCGCGGCTGTTCTGATCCAGTGCGGTATTATCAAAATCTTCGTCAGCGTCTTCTTCATTGGCGGCGTAGCTGAAGATTGTAGCCACTTTCAGATCGTGCGTCTGCCGCTTGAACGCCTCATAGTACAGCTTAGCCGCCGGAATACTTGACGCAGCCATGATCGAATTGAACCCCGCCAACCGCCGCCCGCTGACGGTATAGCGTTCATTACGCTTGGTCTTTTGGTCGAAATGTTCGATGATGTACCCAGTCACCAGATCAATGCGGTGCGGATCGAGTAAGGCACGTTCGGCATCTATGGCTGAAACCTGCTTATCTTTTATGCCATCTTTCCCTTTAACCGTGTTAATGAAGTCAATGCGGAACGGCAGAACGTTGCCATCGTTGATCGCATCCACGATAGTGTACGAGTGCAGCTTGAGTCCGAAAGCTTGTTCCGTCGTCTTGAGCAGCGGATTGCCCCCACTGGACGAATTAGCCGCAAAGATCGGCGTTCCGGTGAAGCCGAACAGGTGATAGTGTTTGAATGCCCGCGTAATCGCCGTGTGCATATCGCCAAACTGCGACCGGTGACATTCGTCAAAGATCAGCACCACGCGCTTTTTATAAATGTCATGCTGCTTGTTTCGACTAACGAACAAGCCGAGTTTCTGAATCGTGGTGATGATGATCCGGCTCGAATCGTCCTCTAGCTGACGCTGTAACACCTGCGTGGACGTGTTGCCATCCGCCGCACCTTTCTGGAAGCGGTCGTATTCGCGCATCGTCTGATAGTCAAGGTCTTTGCGATCTACCACAAACACCACTTTATCCACGTAGTCAAGCTGCGTGGCAAGCTGCGCGGTTTTGAAACTGGTCAGCGTCTTGCCGCTGCCCGTGGTGTGCCAGATATAGCCGCCGCCTTTGATCGTGCCGTATGTTTTGTAATTGTTGGCGATCTGGAGACGGTTCAAAATGCGCTCGGTGGCGGCGATCTGATAGGGGCGCATCACGAGTAATAAATCTTCGCTGGTGAACACGCAGTAGCGCGTCAGGATGTTCAGCAGCGTGTGCCTGGCGAAAAAAGTTTGCGTAAAGTCCACCAGATCGGGAAGTGTGCGGTTAGCCGCATCCGCCCAGAAGGACGTAAACTCAAAAGAATGACTGGTTTTCTTCGGACGACCGGGGACGGTCGCCCCTAGCTCTTTGATAGACAATTCGCGGGTGGTGTTGCTGTAATACTTGGTGTGCGTGCCATTGGAAATGACGAAAATCTGCACGTACTCAAACAATCTCGACCCCGCCCAAAAGCTATCGCGCTGATAGCGGTCAATCTGGTTGAAGGCTTCGCGGATCGCCACGCCACGCCGCTTAAGTTCAATATGCACCAGTGGCAAACCGTTGACCAGAATCGTCACATCGTAGCGATTCTTGTACGTCCCATCAGCAGTTTTGTACTGGTTGATCACCTGTAGCCGATTATTGTGAATCTGTTTTTTGTCAATCAGCGCGATGTTTTGGATTGCGCCGTCGTCGCGGCGGAATGTCTGTACATGATCTTCCTGAATCTTGCGCGTCTTCTGGATGATCCCTTCATTGGCGTTGGCGATATGACCGGTGAAGAATCGTTCCCATTCAGCATCGGTGAACGTCATCACGTTGAGCGCCTCAAGCTGGCGGCGCAGATTGGCGATCAGCACGGCTTCACTGGTGATGCTGATCGGTTCATAGCCCTGTGCGCTCAACAGGCGGATGAACTCGGCTTCTAGCGCGGCTTCTGATTGATAGCTATCTGAACGGCTACTCGTCGGGGTGTATTCGGCGATCACCGTATCTTGCGGAGTTTGGGCGATGATGTTCACTTTGTCATTCATGAAATAGCTTCCTCAAAAGTAAGTAGTTTATCGCGGTAGTATTCGTACTGCTTCCGCCGTGCCGCAATCTCCGCCGGCAGTCCCTGCGTCAGGTCGTTCGTCAGCACGTCGAAGCGGTCAAGTATCCCCACAATCCGCGCCTGCTCTTCAAGGGATGGTAGGGGAATAGGCGTTGAACGTACTATTTCAGAATTTAGATTTTGGATTGTGCCAATCGGAACACTTTGCCGCCAATACTGTTGAATACCGCTTGAACTTAGCAAATGATAGAGAAAGTCAGGGTTATAATTGCTTTCAAAGCCACTCATTGCAATCCAACCGTCATGTATACAACCATCAATTGCTAATATATATGGTCTACCAAAACTCATTGAATTTGAAAGGATAAAATCGCCCTTTTTCAATAACCTCGATTTTTCAGCCCCCTGAGTTGTTATTTTTTCGGCTGTGTGAGTTATGTATTTTACCCCTGTATCAACATCACCAATCTTGATCCAATTTATGCCATTCCGGTCGTCTGTAGTAAAGTTACTGATCGGGCGGGGTGAAGCACCCCTAACAACTTGCACCACCTCCCCTAACTTAACCCTCTTTACCCCCCCCC
>Ga0209591_10006598_pt1 | contig 12885 bp, 11 predicted proteins | sample MAT01_FD_187207 | JGI IMG/M metagenome (GOLD analysis project Ga0209591, IMG submission 187207) | Freshwater microbial communities from Lake Fryxell liftoff mats and glacier meltwater in Antarctica - MAT-01 (SPAdes) (version 2) | ecosystem: Environmental > Aquatic > Freshwater > Ice > Liftoff...
GGCCGGACTCGTCAAGCGTGAATTGATTGATGGTATTGAAGTCATTGACGGCGTCAATTTTATTGCGCGAAACGTGGAGCTTGACGTTGCAAATATCAAAGACATAGCCTTTCAGTTAAAAACTGAAATGGCGCCATTGTTTCTTGTTTTGACGACGGCCGAAAATGACAAAGCCACGATTAGCGTGGCTTTGTCTGATGATTTGGTTGAAGCAAAAAGATTTAATTCCGGTCAGGTCGTGAAAGAATTGGCCGGATTAATTGGCGGGGGTGGCGGTGGTCAAGCTTTTTTTGCCACAGCTGGCGGGAAAAAACCGGAAGGCATTCCACTGGCCTTAAAGCGAGCCCGTGAAATACTAAGCGAGCGCTGAGGCAGTACGGCCTTCATCACTTAATTTCGTTTTCATGCCGTATACCGGGCCGAGATATTCTGTTTCGTAGGACAATCCGAGGTTCAACACATAAAAGGCGTTGAAAACAATGACCATGACATAATCGACAATTGTGGTTTTGCCAAAGCTGTTGCACAGTTCAATGTAAACCTTGGGAATCATGTAAAGCTGCCCATAAACAGGTATGAGAAACAAAAAAATGTGACTGGCAGGCCGGCCAACGATGCGAAGGAATACGATAAGATTCCAGATCGGTATGATGCTGGCGATTCCTGGCTGATTGGCTTTTTCATACAACCTCCATTGAGCTACTATGGCGATGAGGGTAAAAATGCCGACCAAAAAGAATAGCCCGTCACCAAGAGATGCGTAAAACGAGCTAAAAGTGGATTGTGCAAATTCAGTAATGCTGCTCATAATATTTTTTTTTGTAACCCCACTATTTAATTTTTCGTAGGGTTGGGATTCTATTTTTAAGACGGCGGGCATTTTAAGCGGTTGCCTTTTGTCGGCGTGTTTTATTTACACCATTGGCTGTGTTGATAAAATTAGCTGATGCATCTCTCATGCTCCGATTTTCATATTTATTATAATGCCTTGGTGTTAAGTTAGTCGTTTCACAACAGTGTTCAACGTACACCTGAAAAATAGATGGCGGCATATTATGAATTGGAAAATAACTTTCGGTACTTTGCCTGTTTGGATTTTTTTAGTTCGTGGGCAATTTCTTTCAGTTGGTAATTAAATTTCTGTTATTGGTATTATTATTCGCCCAAACGGAGCTGATCTGTCAGGATATAACCATCGTCAATAATTATCCCATTGCCCGCGATGCGGTGGATGAAGAAAATTTTGTTTTGTCTAAAGTGAGTCAACACACGTATATCGTTAATGAATACGTGCCCTTGGAAAGTGGTCCAAGAAATCAGCTCAATCAGATGATCATTTATGGTCTGCGATCTTACATTGATAATCACTATTATAGCGAAAAAGGAAGTGTTGTGGCGACGGAGGGTTCAGTAGAATTTAATAAATCGGCCAGCGCCATCGTGCGAAACGCTATTTGGATACACGATCACCCGTTTCACGAAGCTTTTAAAACTTTTTCTCCCGGTTTTATTTCAAAAGTAGCAGCGATAAAAAAGTTGGATGGCATGCGGTTAAAAACCGGATCGATGGAGCTTTCGCCGCCTGAAAATGGTGTGATGAATCTATATGCTTTCCAAAGAATGGTTTATGAATTGAAAGTGGCAGCTGAACGGGAAGCGGCTGATTTTCTCGACAAGTATCTGGGAAAATCCGATGTTGTGAAATCCTTGGACAATCCAACAACATCTAAAAGTACAAGTCCTCAATTGGACGAATTTATTTATCAGCTTCAGCCGGTTCCGCGTGTAGCTGACGATCTCGCCGCATTGAAACCCAATGTGAATGATCAGTCATTCAACTCCAAACCAAGCAGGCCCCGACGAGGTGATCCATATTCAGCCCAGATTGTCGACCTCCTTGAGAAAAACAATGAGATTCTGGAAAATTACGGCTATCGCTTTGAAGATTTGCAAAACCAGATCAATGAAATTCGCAACGATCAATCAGTTGAAGGTGTGCGCGATGAAGTAAAGGCGATGAGTGAGATGATCCGCGAAGTGCTCAATGCGCGACCTGGAGGTGCGTCTGCCAATGCACCGGTCACTTCAGCATTTCAGTCATCAATTATTCTCATTTTTGATAAAAACGAATACGACCTATCTATTGGCCAGCAAGCCCAGCTGAATAAGGCGGTTTTGGAACTGCGACTCGATCCATCACTTACAGCTTTGGTGAATGGCTATGCAGATAAAACGGGAGATGCTGAAATAAATGCGCGAATCTCGCGATTGCGGGCTCTGGCGGTTGGTGATTATTTAAACGATCAGGGTGTGGCTTCCAATCGATTGATCATTAATTTTTTAGGAGACCAGGAAAGCGACTCAGCCAATCCAGCCGATCGAAAAGTGGAAGTGATTTTAATGAAAAATTAGCCGAGTATTTTTCGGAGAATTTCTTTGGCTTCCATAATATCTTTTTCGCTCAGATTCAGATGGGTCACCATACGGATCCGGTCTTTGCCAAAAGCAATTGCTCTCAGACCAGCGGATTCGAGTGAATTCAAAATTCCCTTACCGTCACTGTCCACATCAAATATTACAATGTTTGTTTCGGGTGGAATTACATATTTTACCTGCTTCAGGCCTGCAAGAACTGAGGCCAATTCCAGCGCCCTGCGGTGATCATCTTTGATACGTTGTAGATTGTGATCAAGGGCATAGATTCCGGCTGCTGCCAAAAAACCGGCTTGTCGCATTCCGCCGCCCATCACTTTGCGCACGCGCCGCGCTTCTTTGATGAATGGCCGTGTGCCAAGTAATACAGAACCTACAGGTGCGCCAAGACCTTTGGAAAGACATATGGAGATGCTGTCAAACAGTTCCCCATATTTTTCAGGCTCATGGCCTTGTTTTGCAATGGCATTAAAAACCCGGGCTCCGTCGAGGTGGAATGCAAGTTTTTTTGCGCGGCAATATGATGAAAGTGCAGACAATTCTTCAAACGTATAACACTTTCCACCTCCCCGGTTAGAGGTGTCTTCCGCCACAACCAAAGAAGTGCGTGCAAGCCAGTCGCTGTCGCCATGCACCAGTGCATCTACCTCTGCAGGACTCATCGTAGCACGCAAATTGTGCACCAGCCGGGTACTTGCCAGCGCATTGCGGGCAATTCCACCACCCTCATAATTGAAGACGTGCGACAATTCATGGCAGATCACTTCATCGCCAGGTCGAGTGTGAACCTGGATGGCGATTTGATTGGTCATGGTGCCCGACGGACAAAAAAGACCTGCTTCGTGACCAAAAATGGCGGCGGTTTTTTCCTGAAGTCTATTCACCGAAGGGTCTTCGCCAAAAACATCATCACCCACTTTGGCGTACAACATCGCACGTAACATTTCGGACGAGGGAGTGGTCACTGTATCGCTTCTAAGATCAATTTTTTCGTTCATTCATTTTTCTTTTTACGAATGATCATCAGACCATCCCTGACCGGAAAAAGGACATTTTCCACGCGCTGATCATTCATCACGTATTCGTTGAATTCCGCCAATGCACGTGTGTCCGGGTCGTTTTTTATTTCATCCGTATCCAGAATTTTTCCGCTCCAGAGCACATTGTCGGCAATGATGTGACCGCCAACTGGCAATTGATCAAACACCAGATGGTAATAATTTAAATAGTTCGTTTTGTCGGCGTCGATAAAAACCAGATCAAACTTCTTATCAAGCTGGGGTAAGACATCCAATGCATTGCCAATATGCGCCGTAATTCTGTTTTCGTTTCTCGAAAGGGCAATATATTTTGACACCAATGGAATGAGTTCTTCATTGATATCGATGGTGTCGATATGTCCGCCTTCCGGCAAACCTTCGGCCATACAAAGGGCGGAATACCCCGTGTAAGTCCCTATTTCCAGTACGTTCAGCGGTTTCATCATGTGTACCAGCATGCTTAGTACACGACCTTGCAGATGACCAGACAACATACGGGGCTGCAATACTTTCATATAGGTTTCCCGGTGCAGTTGTCTGAGTATTTCAGATTCGGGTGAAGTATGTGCAAGGATGTAATCTTCGAGCGCTGAATCCAGAAATTCCATGACAAATATTTATTTGAATTTGATTGAAACGGGAGTTCTCAACCATCATTTATATACCAAAAGACTCATTTTTGATTCATCGAAACAATCATTGGCCACCTGAAGCAAATCCGAATCGCTCACATCATCGATTTTTTTCAGGAGTTGTTCGGTGGTGTCGATTCTGTCGTAGGTAAGCAGGCTTTTGCCAATGGCTTGCATGATGTTGGCTCCGCCTTCAGAAGATAGTGCCAATTGCCCTTTCAATTGTTCCTTGGCGCGGTGCAAAGCTGTTCCAGTCATCCTGTTTTCGCGCAGCAACTTCAGTTCTTTGCGAATAAGGGCTTCGCTTTTTCTCAGGAGCTTTTTGTCTGTACCAAGGTAAATACATATGAGTCCTGTATCTGCATATGGTGAATAATTTGACTCTATGTTGTAGGCTATTCCATGCCGCTCCCGTATGTTCATATTCAACCGTGAATTCATAGCAGGACCTCCAAGATAATTATTGAGCAATACCGTGGCGATGCGGTTGGGGTGGTGCAAATCATATGCAGGCCCTCCGAGCATCAGGTGGGCCTGAAAGGTGTCCAGATCTTCTTCCTTTCGCACTGTTTTGAGATCGAGCACAGGTTGTCTTTTTGCTTCGGTTCTTCCTGTTTTCAGGTCCTCGAAATAGTGTTCGGCCCATTTTACGATTTTTTTAAAGGGCACATTGCCCGATGTGCTGAGCACCATGTCAGATGTGCGGTACAGCCTTCCGAGAAAAGATTGAATATCATTCCGCGAGAGATTTTTTACACTTTCCTGGGTACCCAATATATTCCGACCGATGGGATGATCGCCAAATATAAGCTCCTCGAAATCATCGAAAATCAATTCGGCTGGACTGTCTTGATAGCTCAGGATTTCATCGATGATCACATCCCGCTCTTTGGCTATTTCCTTTTCGGGAAATGTGGAATGGCTTACAATGTCGGCAATCACTTCCATGGCGCGTTCGAAATGCCCTTTGAGAAACGACGCGTAAATCACTGTTTCTTCCTTTGTTGTATAGGCGTTGAGTTCAGCTCCCACACTGTCCATGCGGCTGAGAATGTGAAAGGCTTTGCGTTTTTGGGTTCCTTTGAAAAGGCAGTGTTCGATAAAATGAGCCAGTCCTTGTTCGTGTTCTAATTCGTCGCGCGAGCCCGCATTGATGGTTAGGCCAAGATGACCAACCTGTCCGTTTTCAGTGGGTTTGTGAGCAATGCGCAGACCGTTTGAAAGGGTGTGAATTTCAAATTCCATAAGTGCGCAAAGATAAGGAGATGAAACGCCCGGACGCAAAAAGGGCCGACTTTATATCGGCCCTTTTCAGGAATTTAAATTTTTGGATTTGCCAATACTTAACCTCCCAAAAGCTCCATCAATTCATCCAATTTTGGAGAAAGGATGATTTCTGTTCTTCTGTTCAGGGCTTTCCCCTCTGTGGTCTCATTGCTGGCCCGGGGCTGAAATTCTCCGCGACCGGCAGCGGTGAGTTTTTTCTGATCAATATTTTTGGCTTCAAGCAACCGAACGATCGCGATAGCCCGGTCTGCGCTCAAGTCCCAATTGTCCTTATAGTTTGCTGTTTTGATGGGCACATTGTCTGTGTGTCCTTCGATCAGGATATCAATATCCGGGTTTTTCTGAAGTACAGATGCCAGCGTTTCGATGGCTTCTTTGCCTTTTGATTCCACAGATGCGCTGCCTGACTTAAACAAAAGTTTGTCAGACATATATACATACACTTTTCCGTTTTTAACTTCCACGGAAAGTTCATCTGCCTGAAATCCCAAAAGCGCATCGCGCAGGATGGTGTTCAGACGGTTGGTGATAGAATCCTGACGGGCAATAACAGCCTGCAATTCGCGCAGACTTTTCTCCCGTTCCGCGAGCGTTTTTTCCTTTTCATTCAATTCACGTGATTTGTTTTGCAATTCGCTGCTCAATTGGTCAGCAGTTTTCGAACTTTCAGATTTCAACATGTCATACTCGCCCTGCAATGAAGCCTTGGCTTGCTGCTCGGCATTGAGAGAAGCCGCAAGTCTTGCACTTTCTGCTTGTTCGCTTGCCAACGTGGTGCACAGTGAGTCACGTTCCTCCACTACTGCGGTGATGCGTTTGTTGGCTCTGAATTTTTCCGGCTGCGGCTCACCGCATTTATAGATCGTGGCACAGGAAGAAAATAGCACAACCGGTGCGATGAAGTAAAGTAGATTTTGATTCATATTCGTTATGTAGAGGTTTAAAGGTCGAAGATACTTCAATATACCGTGGTTGAATCAATTCCCAATTGTTAAGTAGTTCTAATTGCCATTCCGCGATAAGCTATTTAAAAAGACGGCTGTCAAAATTGTATGGCTTCATGGCGGTAATAATAATTTCTGAGGCTTTTGGGTGCGAGGGATTGATCAGATAGTTACAATCACCTTCGACTACAGCAGAAGGAACTTTAAAAATCAAATGGGCACCCCGCCGTATGAATTCATCTCCGATTTTCTGCGTCTCCTTTCCCGGAGGGTTCATTTTCCAATTCGGTGGTAAAATCAATGGATCAAGTGTCTGAATATCATTCTCAGGAAGTTCGATTTCCACGATATTGTAATCTCCAGGCTGGCTACCCAAAAGGGTGCGCACAGCAATTTCAACAGTGCAAAGGGCCCGCGATTCAGAAGTGTACAGCATGGAAGTGCCTCGGCTGTTCCAGCGACCACTATAGCGTTCGGCGCCTTTTCCCGAAAGGTCCCGCGCATATTGCTGCCTGGCAAGACGATAGACGATCATGCCAAAACACCATGCTCGATGCGGCCGAGCTCGTCATTTATGAGCTGTATGCCAAAGGAGCTATCCAAAAATGACTTTGGTGTATGGCCATCCAGGGCCACAATGGGTGAGACGAGCCATGCATCAAACTTTTTAGAGCTGCCGAATACTTCTACTCCGCGCTGGTAGATACGGCTGATCTCTACGATCTTTTCGGATTGGAGCGGATCAAAAGCCTTTTGCTCTTTTTTGTAGCGCTGCATCGAACGCTCAGAAAGGTGCAGGAAAGACGACCAATCAGGCCATGTAAAAGGACTAAATGAAACGATATGTGAAAACACGGAAAAACTGATACCATGGCGCACCTTATCGATGAGATGCAAAAGATCCATATGAAGTATAGAGCCATAAACAGCGGCAGGCTCTGAAAGGCTTGATGTAATAGTGGACGGAGATTGAATAGGCTTATCAGGCATGGTATGTCATATAATTGCCTTCAAATATACACTTTTGTCTTTAAATATCCGCCATATGTCAAAAATTCTTCCAAAAAAAACCGCTGTCATGTGGACAGCGGTCTGAAACCTATTTTGGAAAATTGTGCTTTAATAACAGTACTTTCCTTCTTCGAGTACGCGTTGAGCAACTTGTTGACGGAGCGCTTTGACGTTGAGGTCCTGGTATTTTGTAAATCTTTTCAGTCCCATCAGCATCATTCGTTGCTCATCCCCTTGCACGAAAGAGTTAATCGCGTCCTTGCCCGCTTTGTGAATCCGGTCGGCAGTATCGTAAAGCCACACGCGCGTCATGGCTATTTGATCTGCGGCGGCAGATTCCCCTTGCAATTCAATGATTTTTCGCGTGCGCAACAAGGCCGATTCCGAAGCATATGTCCAGATGGCCAGATCGGCGATGTTCATCAGCACTTCCTGCTCTTTCGAGAGCGTTTGCATCAATTTTTGCGCAGCTGCGCCGGCAACCATCAGAACCGTTTTTTTGAAGTTTTCGATCAACTTCAGCTCTGCAGCAAATGGATCGTCGCCATTTCCTCCCATTTCAGGAATCGACATGAGTTCCTGAGCCACTTTCATAGCGGGCCCCATCAAGTCAAGTTTTCCTTGCATGGCACGTTTCAGCAAAAGGTCGACCGTAAGCATACGGTTGATCTCATTAGTTCCTTCAAAGATGCGGTTGATACGGGCATCACGATATCCGCGCTCAACGCGGGTTTCAGCCGAGTAACCCATTCCTCCGTATATCTGCACGGCTTCATCGACTACATAGTCGAGTCCTTCAGAACCAAATACTTTCATCATGGCGCATTCAGCGGCGAATTCTTCAATTCCTTTCAGAATGGCTTTGGATTTCTCCATACCGTCGGACTGCAGACTCTCGATGGCATCCTGAATGTTTTGAGAGACCCGATACACCGATGATTCCAAAACGTATGATCGAATAGCTTGTTCGGCCAGTTTGAAACGAATCGCACCGTATTTCGCGATGGGACGGCCAAATTGACTGCGTTCGTTGGCGTAGCGAATGCTGTGCGCCATCGTATCCTTCATGCCTCCGAGTACGGCGCCGGCCAGTTTAATCCGGCCTATGTTCAGGATATTCAGGGCAATCTTGAATCCCATCTCACGCTCATTGAGCATGTTTTCCACAGGGACTTTGCAGTCGTTGAAAAATACCTGACGCGTAGAACTTCCTTTGATTCCCATTTTTTTCTCTTCGGGATTCAGTTCGATTCCGGGCATGTCTTTTTCTACAATAAAAGCACTGAGGGTTTTATCGTCGTCGATTTTTGCGAAAACAATGAATACGTCGGCGAAACCAGAATTTGTGATCCACATTTTCTGTCCATTGATGAGGTAATGCTTCCCGTCTTCGGTGAGTTTTGCCTTGGTCTTACCCGAATTTGCGTCTGAGCCCGCGCTGGGCTCAGTGAGGCAATAACAGGCTTTCCATTCACCGGTGGCGAGTTTGGTAACGTATTTTTCCTTTTGCGCTTCATTGCCATAGTAGAGTATTGGCAAAGTACCGATACCCGTATGTGCGCCGTAAGCCACAGAAAAGGAGTGACCTGATCCCAGGGCGTCAGCGGCCAACATGCCTGACTTGAAGTCCAGGCCAAGGCCATTGTATTCTTCCGGAATGCTGACACCCAACAGACCGAGCTCGCCGGCTTTTTCCACAAGGCTTTCCATGAGCCCTTCCTCCATGCTGTCGATTCGGTCCAGATTTGGAATGACTTCGGCGTCGAGAAAATCTTGACAGGTCTGCGCGATCATGCGGTGTTCCTCGCTCCACTCTTCGGGGATGAATATTTCTGAGGGTTCGGTGACGCGGATCAGAAATTCTCCCCCGCCGATTGCTTTTTTGGTTTTTACTTCTTCCATCTCGTTTGTTTTTAATCTATTAGTTCAATAATTCAAATACCCCGGCAGCACCTTGCCCCGTTCCCACACACATTGTCACCACACCGTATTTTTTATTTCTACGGCGCATTTCGTTGAATAGTTGGACGCTAAGCTTTGCTCCGGTGCATCCAAGGGGGTGACCAAGTGCAATGGCGCCGCCGTTTACATTTACGATATCGGTGTTCAGACCCAATTCGCGGATTACCGCAAGCGATTGTGATGCGAAGGCTTCATTGAGCTCAAACAAGTCGATATCGCTGATTTTCAATCCGGCTCTTTCCACCGCTTTTGGAACAGCGTAAATCGGTCCGACTCCCATTACACGCGGCTCAAGGGCAGCTACGTGGTAACTTTTGAGTTGGGCGATGGGCGTGAGATTGTGTCTTTTAAGAAATGCTTCAGATACCACCATCACAAAAGCAGCTCCATCAGAAGTCTGCGAAGCGTTTCCGGCGGTGACAGTTCCTTTGACATCGAATACCGGGCGGAGACGTGCCAGAGCTTCCATGCTCGTGTCGCGGCGCGGACCTTCGTCGGTGTCCACTGTGTAAGTTTTCGATTGGCGTTTGTTTTCCTTCAGGAAAATTTCTTCCACCTCGATTGGAACGATATCGTCTTTAAACCGACCCGAGTCGATGGCTGCCACAGCTCTTTTGTTCGATTCCATCGAGAAGGCATCCTGGTCTTCGCGCGAAACCTTGTAGTCGTTGGCGACCGCTTCTGCCGTGAGGCCCATACCCCAGTAGTAGTCAGTGTTTTCTTTAGCCACCTTTGCGTTGGGTACAAGACGCCAACCCCCGAATGGAATGGGCGACATGGTTTCCACCCCGCCCGCGATGATACAATCCGCCATGCCAGCGTGAATTTTTGCGGAAGCGATGGCGATGGTCTCGAGGCCAGATGAGCAATAACGGTTTACCGTCATGCCCGGCACCTTGTCGGAATTGAAACCCATGAGCGAAATCATCCGTCCAATGTTCAGACCTTGTTCCGCTTCGGGTGTCGCATTGCCGACGATGACGTCGTCCACCTCTTCGGTTTGTATCGAAGGATTTTGTTTCATGATGTGTTTGATCACGTCAGCCGCCAAATCATCTGCGCGCGTGAATCTGAATACGCCGCGAGGAGCTTTGCCGACGGCGGTGCGGTATGCGGAGACTATGTATGCTTTCATTGGTTTTGGTTTTGTACTAAGTACCAGGTATTAGGTACTAAGTAGGGTTATTGTAATATTCATTTGGTTCGCTAACTATATTTTTACTTCTCGATGGATCAAGAACCCAATTTTCCAGTTTGTAAATCATATTGGTAATATGAATTAACTTTTGACCTAATTCGTTTCCTGAATTTTCGGAGATAAGATTGAGTCGTGTAGCTATCTCAATCTGTGTGATTAATTCGGCTGCGGATCCACTTGCAATGCCGAGAAACTGAGCAAATTCTTTTGGATGTTTTCTGCAAGCACCTTCTGCAATATTGCTGGGAATTGAAACGGCTGATCGCTTTATCTGACTGGTCAAATTGAATTTTTCGTCATTTGGAAAAGAAGCAGCAAGTTTATAAACTTCCATTACGACGTTCATGGATTCCTGCCAGACTTTCAATTCTTTAAATCGATTCATAACGACTCAATTTTCTTTTGGTTTCAATTTTTGCACAGTCAATAAATCACTGACTTGTAGTATCATGAACTTTGTACTTCACACCTAATACTTGGTACTAATTTCTGAGAATTTTCCCCTTCTGAACCATTGATTGAAGTCGCTCCAATGTTTTTCGCTCGGCGCACAGTTCCAGAAATGCTTTTCGCTCCAAACCGAGCAAGTAATCTTCGCTCACTTCGGTGATTTCGGAGAGGTCGCCGCCGGCGAGGACGTAGCCGAGCTTTTCGCTGATGAGCTGGTCGTGGTCGGAGATGTAATTTCCGGAGCGCATGCTATTGGCGCCAACGTAGACGATTCCCAATGCTTCCTTGCCGAGCACTTTAATGTCCTTGCGTTTGATCGGTTTGGAATAACCTTTCTGGTGGAGCAAAAGAGCGGCCTGTTTGGCGTAAGCTACCTGATCATCGCGGTTTACCACCACTTCGTCAATGCCCTGGCGTAGGTAGCCAAGTGAAAAAGCTTCGTAGGCTGAGGTAGAAACCTTGGCCTGGCCGATGGTCAGGAAGCGATTTCGGAAAGTATTGATGCGGATGTCGCCATCTTTCATTTCGTCGGCAGCGCGCAGGGCAAATTCTTTGGTGCCACCACCGCCGGGAATGACCCCAACGCCAAATTCCACGAGACCCATGTAAAGTTCCGCATGTGCAATCACTTTGTCGGCGTGGAGGCAGAGCTCGCATCCGCCACCAAGGGCCATGTTGTGTGGCGCGGCGATCACGGGTATGCTGGAGTAACGCATGCGCATCATGGTATTTTGGAATGACTTCACGGCAAATTCCAGCTCGTCGTATTCTTGTTCCGCGGCCATCATAAAGATCATGCCCACGTTGGCACCGGCGCTGAAATTGTCACCGGTATTTGACACCACGAGACCTTTGTATTCGGCTTCCGCCAAATCGATGGCCTTGTTGAGCCCTTCGAGTACTTCACCACCGATGGTGTTCATCTTGGTGTGGAACTCGATGTTCAGAATGCCATCTCCAAGGTCTTTGATGGTGGTACCTGAATTTTTCCAGACGATCTGATCACCACCAATATTATCGATGAAAACCTGTCCTTCCAGGGTTGGAACGGTCGCGTAATCTTTTGCTTTTTGGTCGTAAAAATATTTCACGCCGCCTTCCACTTTGTAGAAGCTTTTGAATCCGGCGGCGACCATTTCTTTCACCCAGTCGTTTACTTTTACGCCGGCTTTGTCCATGTCGGCGATCGCTTTTTCCACACCGATGGCATCCCATTTTTCGAAAGGGCCCATCTTCCAACCGAAACCAGCCCGGAGGGCTGCGTCGATTTTGTAAAGTTCGTCGGAAATTTCAGGAATGCGGAAAGATACGTAGCTGAACAGACCCTGGAATGATTTGCGGTAAAACTCCCCGGCTTTGTCCTGTCCGCTGTAAAGCATGGGCAGGCGTTTGGTAAGGTTGTCCACTGGTTTGGTCATTTCCAGTGTTGGGAAGCTGACTTTTTTCTGGGGGACATATTCCATGGTTTTCAGGTCGAGCGAAAGGATCTCAGCGCTGCCGTCTTTGGCTTTTTCCTTTTTGAAAAATCCCTGGCCAGATTTGCTGCCGAGCCATTTGTTGTCGACCATTTTTTGGACGTAGTCTGGAATTTTGAATACATCCCGGCGCTCGTCGTTCGGACAATTGTCTTTGACACCATTTGCCACAAGTACGAGGGTATCGAGCCCTACAACGTCTGCGGTACGGAAGGTCGCCGATTTGGCATGGCCGATTACAGGACCGGTGAGCTTGTCGACTTCTTCGGGCGTGAAGCCCATATCGCTGACGATGTGAAAAAGCTCCATGATGGAGTAAACTCCTACGCGGTTGGCGATAAATGCCGGTGTGTCTTTGCAGAGCACCGTCTCTTTTCCGAGAAATCGGGACCCGTAGTGCATCAGGAATTCGATCACTTTGGGATCCGTATCGGGGCCCGGGATGATCTCAAG
>Ga0209591_10006600_pt1 | contig 12877 bp, 9 predicted proteins | sample MAT01_FD_187207 | JGI IMG/M metagenome (GOLD analysis project Ga0209591, IMG submission 187207) | Freshwater microbial communities from Lake Fryxell liftoff mats and glacier meltwater in Antarctica - MAT-01 (SPAdes) (version 2) | ecosystem: Environmental > Aquatic > Freshwater > Ice > Liftoff...
AATAGCCAATCCAATACCACCGGCACTTTGAGAGATTTTAGCCGTTTGCTTTAACGTATCATAAATACCGTCAATGCTGTCTTCTTTCATTGTTAGCAAAAAGCAACTGCTCATCTGCGCCTTGGGTGTACCCGCATTGAATAAAGTTGGGGTAGCGTGTGTAAACCAACGCTCACTTAACAGATTGTAGGTTTCAATTACGCTATCGATATCTGACTTGTGAATTCCAATGGCCACCCGCATGTACATGTGCTGCGGACGCTCCACAATCTTGCCATCGATCTTCAACAAGTACGATTTTTCCAACGTTTTAAAACCAAAATAATCAAAAGCAAAGTCACGATCGTAAATAATAGTGCTATCCAATAGTTCAGCATTTTCCTCAATGATCTGCCATACATCATCAGCAAGCAACGGTGTCTTTTTCCCGTTCGATTTGTCGATATAATTATACATCTTTCTCATTGTTTCAGAAAAAGATTTGATGGTATTTTTATGCAGGTTGCTAACGGCAATTCTGGATGCTAAAATAGCATAGTCCGGATGGCGTGTTGCCAACGATGCTGCGGTTTCTGCAGCAAGATTATCCAGCTCTGTTGTGGGCACTCCATCGTAAATTCCTTCTATCACTTTCTTGGCCACATCAATGGCGTTTACCATCGGACTTAAACTGTACGATAACTTTTCAATACGAGCGGTTACCTTGTCAAACTTAATGGTCTCTTTCTTGCCATTTCTTTTATTTACGTACATAATGATAGAACTTTATATGGGAGCGATGATTGTTTCCTTACTAAATATTGATAACATTCCTTGCAGCTAACTAAAAAGCTGCAAAAGATTTTAACCAGAAATACCCCGGTTCAATTCGTTAAAAAAAGCTGGATTATTTTAAAAGACTTTTCAAAGATGGAAACTACCAATTAAAATGAATTTCTCCATACGAATGATTTCCACAGATGTTAATTACTTTTCTAAAAGTCCTCTTCAAGCGAAAATGCCTGCGATTCTTTGGTGCCCATTACGCCCGCTTTCTGGTAATCACCCACTCTCTTTTCGAAGAAGTTGGTCTTACCCTGCAAGGAGATCATTTCCATAAAATCAAATGGATTGGTGGCATTGAACATTTTGGGATAGCCCAATTCTGACAGCCAACGATCGGCTACAAATTCAATATACTGTTGCATTAGCTTAGCATTCATTCCAATCAAAGCAACCGGCAAAGCTTCTGTAATAAATTCCTTTTCAATTTCAACCGCATCTGCAATAATCTTAAACACGTCGTCTTTTGAAAGCTTGTTTTCCAGCATGCTATACAACAGGCATGCAAACTCGCAATGCAATCCTTCATCCCGGCTAATCAGTTCATTGCTGAAAGTTAAACCAGGCATCAAACCTCTTTTCTTCATCCAAAAAATTGAGCAGAAACTTCCACTGAAGAAAATTCCTTCTACCGCAGCAAATGCAACCAGTCTTTCTGCAAAATTTCCTTTATCGATCCAGCGCAATGCCCATTCAGCCTTTTTCTTAACAGCAGGCACAGTATCAATTGCGTGAAACAAACGTGATTTTTCTTTAGGGTCTTTTATATAATTGTCAATTAACAATGCATAGGTTTCTGAATGGATGTTTTCCATCATGATTTGGAAACCATAAAAACACCTGGCTTCCGGCAATTGCACTTCACTCATGAAGTTAACCGCAAGATTCTCATTTACGATACCATCACTGGCAGCAAAGAATGCGAGTATATGCGAAATGAAATGACGCTCACCATCATTCAGGTTATCCCAATCTTTTTGATCACTGCTTAAATCAATTTCCTCGGCTGTCCAAAAGCTGGCTTCATGTTTTTTATACATTTCCCAAACCTTTGGATATTTGATTGGAAGGATTACAAAGCGATCCTTGTTTTCTCTTAAAAGTAATTCTGTGCTGTTGTTGCTGTCTGACATGATGATGGTATTTATTCGTTTATTATGAACGCAGTTTTGAAAAACGACCATCGACAGTAAACCCCGGTTTGAATGTTTGGGGAACTATTGAGGTGCGATGATCTTTATTGCGAAGATGTTGCACCAGATTGTTCAGGCTGGTAATCTGACTTGTAACGAATCCTGTACCGGACGATTTACCGGGTTAGGATGATCAATCAATAGCGTTACTTACAGTTGCGCAACAGTCCATGAATTTCACATGGTTCCCTATTAATTTTTATTTACATTTTTGATACCTGAACAATATTTAAAAGACCTATTGCAATACTACAATTGCTTTGAATTTGATACTTGAAAAGTTAATAACAACAATTTGTTAATATCTCCTGAAAGCTTTGCGCAGATTGTATTGTACTGAAATGATTACTGTTTTACACATCTTTTACACCGAATGGGTATAAAAATATTCGAGAAATTGAAACAAATTATCATGGGTATTAGCGAAAAAATTGGACCCTAAACTATCTTGAATTTTAAGCATCTTTTTCCCGAATTTATGCCTAAATTCTTAAACAAAACCTACGCCCCCAACGTTGCAATTCCAACGGAACAAGCAGCAGATTTCACGCAAACTCAGGCAGGTTTAACTTAACGGGCTCACCATACGTCTGAAAGGAAACAGAAAACCACTACCTCCCAAACTTTTGCTTAAGTGCTGCCAGGGCATCATTCATCGGTAATTCTGCAATGGGTTTTTGAGCAGGTTTATTAGAAGGTGCCGGCCTTGCGCCAGAATTATTACCACTGTATTGTTTTCTGGCTGGTGCCTCCAATGTTTGTTTAATGGATAGGGCAATACGTTTCCGGGCTGTATCTACTTCCATCACTTTAACATTCACTTTTTGATTCAATTTCAACACCTCATTTGGATCCGTAATGTAGGTATGAGAAATCTCTGACACGTGCACAAGACCATCCTGCTTTACACCAATATCAATAAATGCACCGAAGCGAGTAATATTGGTAACCACTCCCGGCACTTCCATCCCAACCTTCACATCGTCGATGCTGTAGATATTGGCAAACTCAAATGCCTGTGCTTCACTTCTTGGATCAAGGCCCGGCTTTTTTAATTCATTCAGAATATCCTTAATGGTTAATTCCCCAATTTGCTCGGTTACATATTTCTTTGCTTCGACTTGCTTTAATAATTCTTCTTTCCCAATCAGGGCATTCACTTCAACACCCAAGTCCTTTGCCATGGCTTCTACTACAGGATATGCTTCCGGATGCACTGCACTTTGATCCAACAGATCATCGCCTTCTTTTATGCGCAAAAATCCGGCACATTGCTCGTAAGCCTTTCCGCCAAGACGAGGCACCTTCAACAATTGTTTACGACTGCTGAATTTGCCAATCTCGTTTCTGTATTTGATAATATTATCTGCCAATGTGCCACCGATGCCACTTACATAACTCAATAAATGTTTGCTGGCAGTGTTTAAATTTACCCCCACATTATTCACACAACTAATAACAGTAGCATCCAGCCGCTCTTTCAGCCTGAACTGGTTTACATCATGCTGGTACTGTCCTACCCCAATACTTTTAGGATCCAACTTTACCAGTTCGGCCAATGGATCCATCAATCTGCGCCCAATACTAACCGCACCACGAACGGTGATATCTTCATTCGGAAATTCTTCTCTTGCAATTTCAGAAGCCGAATAAATGGACGCTCCATCTTCATTCACTAAAAACACCGGCAAACCAAGATTTAGTTTTTTGATGAAGTTGTCGGTTTCTCTTCCGGCTGTTCCATCACCAATGGCAAATACTTCAATACCGTATTGTTGTACTAGATTTTTTATTTTAATTTCTTCTGCTGCCACCCGGTTATGCTCGTGCGGAAATATCAAATCTGTTTTTTGTAATTCCCCTTTCTCATCCAGGCAAACTACTTTACAACCGGATCTATAACCTGGGTCAATCGCTAAAATCCTTTTACTTCCAATGGGTGAACTCAATAACAACTGGCGCAGATTTTCAGCAAATACATTAATGGCATCTTCATCAGCCTTTGCCTTCAAAGCTGTTCTAAACTCGGTTTCGAGACTGGGTTGCAATAACCGGCGGTAAGCATCCTTCACTGCTTTCCGGATTTGGTCGCTGGAAGGGTTCATCCCTTTTATATATAAATCCTCTACCATTTCAAGCGACGCTTCTTCAGCAGGTGAAATGGCGATGCGTAAAAAACCTTCGAGAAAACCACGAAGCACCGCCAGTATCCTGTGAGAGGGTGTTTTAGAGATGAGTTCAGAAAAGTCGAAATAATCCTTGTACTTGATGCCTTCTGTTTCTTTGTCGGTCACCACTTTGCTTTGCAGCGTGGCTTCGGTTTCAAATAACTTACGCAGTTTTGCCCTAACCTGAGCATCTTCATTTACCAATTCTGCAATAATATCCCGGGCACCTTGTAAAGCCGCGTCTGCATCTGCCACTTTTTCGTTGATAAACGATAAAGCCGTTGCCTGCAGGTCAATTTCCTTTTGCTCCAGCAAAGTATTGGCTAAAGGTTCAAGTCCGTTTTCACGAGCAGTCTGCGCTTTTGTTTTTCGCTTTGGTTTAAAGGGCAGATAAATATCTTCCAACTCAGTAATGACTGTGGCTTTGTCTATTTTAGCCTGCAAAGCTTCCGTCATTTTCGCTTGCTCGGTAATCGTCTTTTCTATAAATATTTTGCGTTCGGTGAATTCCTTTAAAAACTTCGCTTCATCTTGTATCTGCTGTATCTGCACTTCATCCAGGGCACCGGTTCTATCCTTTCTATAACGGGCAATAAATGGGATGGTAGCACCTTCTTCAAATAAACTGAGCACAGCTTCTACCTGCTGTATTTTTATATTTAGCTTTTGTGCGATGGGTTGTGCAAATGTTGACATGATATTCCTTTTTTAAATTCGGGGTGCGAAAATAGTGGTGTGTATGGAAAGAAAAAAGTGAAAAATTAATTATGAATGACTAAGGAGATTGGATACCAAACTGACTCGCTTGTCGGGGTATTGCGCTACAAAAGAATAAATACTATTTCGAATGGTATCGTTGTCTGCATAGGGTACCAGAAGGCCTTTTAAGTCGGCAGTACTGGTAACCTTCAAGCCGGTAGGCAAATAACCCATCCCCCAAAAACTACCCCTTTCAATTAATAAGCAAAGTTGTTCGGTGGACTTTATACCTTTATCCAAAACCGCAAATGTGGGTAACTTTTCTTCCAGCGCTTTGATTGCATTATTTATTTTTTCGTTGTAGGTAAGCGGAGATTCCAATGCGGCATAGTCATCATCTGTAAATGGTGTCTTGTCAATGAAGCATAATTTTTCATGCAGTTGAAATTCCTCCGCAATTTTCTTGAGCATTACGAGGCCTTCATGCAACAAATTAAAACTGTATAGCTGGGCAAGGTTCTTTTTCTTTTTGTCAATTGCGAGTCGTAGATAACCCCTACTATCTTCAAACTTATACAGGGCAAATTTTTGAGCAGGTTGCTTCTGGCTATAATTGTATTTTGGCCAAAGCCTTTTTATCTCCGTACTTTCCAAAACGATGGCTTCCAATTCCGTAGCGCATTCTTTAAAAGTGATTTTGCAAATGATGCGCAAAAAGTTCTGTCGTTTTCTGTCGGCATCATTTTGGGTAAAATGACTGCTGACTCTTTTTTTTATATTGATGGCCTTACCAACATAAATAATTTTATCCTTCGCATCATGAAAATAATACACACCCGGTCCGGACGGAAGTTGTAAGATATCTGCCTTGGTCAATTGCATGGGCAGCCACTGCTCACCGGATGACTTTTTCAGCATTTGCTCAATGTGGGTATCGGCGCCATTAGCGAGGTAATGTTCAAATAATTTAACGGTTGCTTTTGCATCTCCGCCTGCCCGATGCCTGTTTTCGATGGGCAACTCAAGGGAACGGCAAAGATTACCAAGGCTGTAAGATGGTAGGCCAGGAAAAACCTTTCTTCCCAAACGAACGGTACATAATTTTTTAGCCGTTAGCTCAAAGCCTGCAGCTTTTAAATGATGCTTTATAAAGGAGTAATCGAAATTTACATTATGTGCTATAAAAATATGCTCGTTGAGTAGTTCGTATAATGTTGATGCAATTTCTTCAAAGGCCGGTGCATCCGCCACCATTGCATTATTGATTCCTGTGAGTGCTGTAATGTATTGTGGAATGTTTTGCTGTGGATTAATGAGTGTCTCAAAATGCTTCACCACTTTTTTGCCATCATGGATATAAACGGCTACTTCGGTGATTCCATAAGCGGCGGCATAACCGCCGGTTGTTTCTATATCTACTATTGCATACATCAGTCTTCAAATATAGGAATACTAAAGTAATTAGCAACGTTATTTTTATAACCTAAGAAGAATTTCTGCAGGATGCCAGGTTGAAAACACAGAAGAAAAAACTTACTAAATGCAAACCATATATTGTTGATAAAAGCTTAATAGCAGTACAACTGTTCAAACGTGCGACGCCAATGAAGCTTCACCAGGGAACTTTTGCCGGTTAACAAAAAAATCATAAAACTAACGCTCATTAGTTTTGAAATCTTATTTTTACAGCCAAACTAAAAAGACGTGTATGCAGTTTCAACTTTCTGAAGAACATTTAATGATTCAAAAAGCAGCCCGTGATTTTGCGATTTCGGAATGTTTACCTGGTGTAATTGAAAGAGATGAGTTACAAAAATTTCCCCGGGAACAAATTGAAAAACTGGCAGACCTGGGTTTTATGGGTATGATGGTAAAACCGGAATATGGTGGTAGTGGGATGGACACCATTAGTTATGTGTTGGCGATGGAAGAGATTAGCAAGGTTGATGCAAGTGTGAGTGTTTGCATGAGCGTTAATAACAGCCTTGTGTGTTACGGCTTGCAGGAATATGCGAACGAAGAACAGAAACAAAAATACCTTATACCATTGGCACAGGGTAAGAAAGATGGCGAACTGCATATTGGTGCTTTTTTATTGAGCGAACCGGAAGCTGGCAGCGATGCTACTTCGCAACAAACGACTGCTGAAGAAAAGGGCGATTATTATTTATTAAACGGCACTAAAAACTGGATCACCAATGGCAGCAGCGCCAGCATTTACCTGGTGATTGCGCAAACGGATGTGAGCAAGGGAAGCCGTGGCATCAATGCATTTATTGTAGAAAAAAATTGGCAGGGTGTAGTGGTTGGTGCTAAAGAAAATAAACTGGGGATTCGGGGAAGCGATACGCATACCATCTTATTCAATGATGTGAAAGTGCCAAAAGAAAACCGCATTGGTGAAGATGGTTTTGGGTTTAAGTTTGCGATGAAAACACTGGCAGGTGGACGCATTGGCATTGCATCGCAGGCACTGGGGATTGCAAGCGGTGCGTATGAAAGGTCGTTGGCTTATAGCAAACAACGCAAGGCATTCGGCAAAGAAATTATGCATCACCAGATTATACAATTTAAACTGGCAGACATGGCTACGAAAATTGAATGTGCCCGTTTGCTTTGCCTGAAAGCTGCCTGGGAAAAAGATGAGCACTTAGACTACACTGTTAGTGGCAGTATGGCAAAAGTATATGCATCGGAAACAGCCATGTGGACTGCTACAGAGGCCGTTCAAATACACGGCGGTTATGGCTTTGTGAAAGAGTATCATGTGGAGCGGATGATGCGGGATGCGAAGATTACACAGATTTATGAAGGCACCAGTGAGGTGCAGAGGATTGTGATTAGCAGGAGTATATTGAAATAATGAGCCAATCTGCTAATGTGCTAATTTGCTAGTGTGCTAATTTGCTAATGTGCTAATGTGCTGACGATTCGCCGGTCTTTAATAGATGCAGATAATAATAGCATACTGAAATTTAGTGCAGACGATGATTTGTTTGCACTTTTTTTATTCCCTTTGCGGCTTTGCGATACCTTTGTTATTAAAATTATACAATGAGCGTTAATACTGAAAAATACTTAACAATATTAGATGAACTGGATGGAAAAGCGACGTTAGTAGCCGTTTCCAAAACAAAGCCTGTTGCGGATTTGCAGGAGTTTTATGATTTGGGACAACGTGATTTTGGAGAAAATTATGTGCAGGAATTAGTTGATAAAGAAGCGGTATTGCCAAAGGATATTCGCTGGCATTTTATTGGCCATCTGCAAAGTAATAAGGTAAAATACATTGCACCATTTGTGCATTTAATTCATGGCGTGGATAGCTGGTCGCTGTTGAAAGAAATTAATAAACAAGGAGCAAAAAACAACCGGGTGATTGATTGTTTATTGCAACTGCATATTGCGAAGGAAGAAACAAAATTTGGGTTTGATAACCACGAATTGGAGCAATTGCACGAATTGCACGAATTAAGAAATATTCGAATTATTGGTATGATGGGCATGGCTTCCTTTAGTGATGACAAGGCTTTGGTGAGAAGCGAATTTGTTTTTTTAAAATCTTTGTATGATAAAATGGGTGGCTTATCTGTTTTAAGTATGGGTATGAGCGGAGACTACGCCATTGCGTTGGAGGAAGGAAGCAATATGATACGCATTGGTAGTTTATTATTTGGTGAAAGAAATTACAACAAATGATTTGGCCGGAAATAATCATCCTTTGCATAGCAGCATTTGCTGCTGGTTTTATTGATGCCATTGTAGGTGGTGGAGGATTGGTTCAAACACCTGCCACATTAATCACACTACCGCAATACCCGGTGGCAACTTTATTGGGCACCACTAAAATACCTTCCTTTCTTGGCACTTCGATGGCTGCGTTTCAATATGCACGGATTGTAAAATTGCGTTGGAAATTATTGGCGTTAATGTGCAGTATTTCACTGTTAGCCGCTTATGCAGGTTCAAAAGTAGTATCGATGGTTAGCAATACCTTTATGAAGCCTGTGATTTTTGGAATGTTGATTATTGTTGCGTTGTACACGTATTTAAAAAAAGATTTTGGCACGGCTACCGTAAAAAATCATTCCCGTAAAAATGAAGGTTTGTTGGCAGGATTATTTGCCTTGTTGATTGGATTTTATGATGGATTTATAGGACCGGGTGCAGGAAGTTTTTTAGTGCTGTTCTTTATTTCCATGCTAGGATTTGACTTTCTTCGGGCGAGCGCTCATGCCAAATTTGTAAACCTGGCAACCAATATGGGATCCATTATCTTCTTTGGCGGAAGCGGGCATATTTTATTTCAATTTGCCATTCCAATGGCAGTGTGTAATTTCATCGGATCTATGTTGGGAGCAAGGTTGGCGATAATGAAAGGCAATAAATTTATCCGAATATTCTTCCTGATTGTAATAACCGGAACGATTATTCGTTTTGGATATGACATATTTTTCAAACCCTAACTATGAAAAAAGTTATCATCATTGGCGCCACCTCCGGCATTGGTAGAGCATTGGCACAATTGTATGCTCAAAACAACTGCCTCGTAGGCATTTCAGGCAGAAGAAAATCGTTACTTGATAGTTTACAACAGGAGTTCCCGGATAATATTGTTACGGAATGTTTTGATGTAACAGAAAATGACAATATTGAATGTATCAAAAACTTAACGCAGCAACTAGGTGGATTAGACGTGCTTATTTACAATAGCGGCTATGGTGAACCGTCAGAATATCTGGATTTGGAAATTGATAAAAATACGACCAATATCAACGTAAACGGCTTTATGGAAATAGTGAATTTCACTTTCAACTATTTTGTGTTGGAGGAAAAAGGCCAGATAGCGGCCATCTCTTCCATAGCAGGCATTCGTGGAAATAGTTTTGCACCTGCCTATAGTGCCAGCAAGGCTTATATGAGCATTTATATGGAGGGACTTTATTTAAAAGCAAAACGCCTCAAACTGCCCATTTTCATCACCGATATTCAGCCAGGTTTCGTTCAAACTAAAATGGCGAAATCCGAAAAGCAATTCTGGGTTTCCTCTCCCGAAAAAGCAGCGCTTCAAATTTACAAAGCGATTGAAAATAAAAAACGCAGGGCCTACATCACCAGAAGGTGGTGGCTGATCGCTAAGCTGATGCACATGATGCCGATGTATTTTTATAAAAGAATAGGATAAGTCATCAGTAATCAACCGCTGCATCAGCAGCAACTTTTTGTTAAAGGTTTAACAGCAGTTATGTATTTTGGCATAGTATTGCATCTTTTGATTTTAAACAAATAACTTTGAGATGACTTATACGGTAACTATGCAGGCATCATTTGAAGCAGAAAAAAATAAAAAAGCATTTACATACACGGTTATTATTTGTGGTGTATTGTTAGTACTGGCCTTTTTGATCACATGGCCAATACTTCAAATGGCTCCTCCAATTGCGCAGGATTTACTGGAAATAAACCTTGGAAATAATGAGGAAGGGTGGGGCGAAGAACAGCCGCTGATCAAGGGCGAAATGTCGCCTTCACAGGAAGCCACCATACAACCTCAATCTGCCTCTGAAGCAAAAGATGAACCTTCTAAAGATATTCAGCCAGATGAGAATGCAGAAGAAGATGCAGCACCAATCGTTAAGCCCGAAAAGCCGATCTTAAAAACGAATACGATTGCCAAAGAGCCAACCATCAAACCGGTGAAAGCAGTTAATCCTGCACCCGTGTTAGCGCCACCGGCACCGAAACCTCAAAAGCCGAAATTGACTTATAATGGTCCGGGTAATGGCACAGGCAATGGCGCAACGCAAGACAATGGATACCGGTCTCAGGGCAATAAACCAGGAGGCGCAGGTGATGCTGGCGATCCGGGTGGAAAGCCGGATAGTTATGGTAATACACCTGGTGGAAAAACGGGTGGACCGAGAGTAATCGGAAACAGGAAAATCATTAAATATTATTCTTTCACAGGGGATATGGACAAAGCCACCGTGTATGCTACCGTAAAGGTTTCTCCTGCAGGAACGGGCACTTTTATAGGATTTGGAAAAAACTCTACTACCCGGGCGCAGGCATATGCCAATGCCATCATCCAATATCTGAAGAATGTGCAATTTGACAAGTCAAACGATGAAAGTACCGTAACTGTTCAGTTCAATTTTAATGTGCAGTAAGCCAGTTGCTTGTTGTTGGTAACCAGGTTTAAGGTTAAATGCAGTTTAACTGAGATCGTTGAATGCTAAGGGCTTGTAAGTATAAGTGTTTATAAGATTTTATTCATCACCCTTACGATGGCCATAGTTTATGTAAAGTCTTTGTTTTCATTGCCATCAACCTTCAACCTTAAACCATTAACCTTCACCCTTCAATCTTCTACCATCAACTATCAACCTTCTACAACCTTCTACTATCTTTGCAGTGATGAATTACCAGCAAACGATTGAATATTTATACGCACAACTCCCCATGTTTAGCCGGGTAGGCGCTGCGGCTTACCGCGAAGACCTGCACAATACGATTGCACTGTGCAATGCCGTGGACAATCCTCAAACAAAGTTTAGAACCATTCATATAGCCGGGACCAATGGCAAGGGAAGCACCAGTCACATGCTTGCCGCCATTTTGCAACAGGCGGGTTACAAAACAGGCTTATATACGTCACCCCATTTAAAAGACTTTAGGGAAAGGATTAAGATAAATGGACAAATGATTGAGGAATCTTTTGTAGTTGAATTTGTAGAGCGTACCAAAACATTGTCTGAATCTATTGAACCATCTTTTTTTGAACTAACTGTTGCGATGGCATTTGAATATTTTCATCAGCAACAAGTTGATATCGCTGTAGTTGAAACGGGTCTGGGTGGTCGATTGGATAGCACAAATATTATTACCCCCATACTATCGATCATCACCAATATTGGTTACGATCACATGAATATTTTAGGTGATACACTTGAAAAAATAGCGGGTGAAAAAGCGGGTATTATCAAGCCGGGTATCCCGGTAGTAATCGGTGAATACATCGATGAAACAAAAAATATCTTCCAACAAAAAGCGTCTGAATGCAACGCCCTGCTTCATTTTGCTCAGGATGAATATGCTATTTCTGATATTGTTACGAATGCTAAAAAATTGCATTGTAACGTAAAGCATATTGGCCAAAAGGGAACAGAAAGTTTTGCGTTAGACCTAAACGGATTATATCAGGTGAAAAACCTGCGTACAGTATTGTGTGCGGAAAGTATTTTAATAGCCCAGGGATTCTTAATCAGTAAAGAGGTAAAGGAATTTGCGCTTGCCAATGTGAAAAAATTAACTGGTCTGCAAGGAAGATGGGATGTTATTTCGGAGCATCCACTGGTAGTGCTGGATGTTGCACATAATGAAGATGGTATTCGCCAGGTTCTTATGCAAGCCGCTGCCTACCTAAAATCATCAACTGATATTGATGTAAAAAACAAACTGCATTTAGTAATTGGTATGGTGAAAGATAAAGAGGTTTCAAAAGTACTGTCGATGTTACCAAAAGACGCAACCTATTATTTTACCAATGCACATATACCAAGGGCGCTCTCCGCAACAGAGTTACAAATAAAAGCTGCCGAATATGAATTAAAAGGCGATTGTTATGAGGATGTAAATGACGCAATACTTTCAGCAAAACAGCACGCCAATCGGAATGATATGATTTTGGTATGTGGTAGTATATTTTTAGTAGGCGAGGTAGAAGAAAACAATCACACTGACATGTAGCCTACCGAATCCTCTCTGTATAAAAATTGAGCTCTGCTAAGCAGCTTTATAAAAACAGAAATTAATGAGATACTACTTAATGATTTTATCATAAAAGGACAAACTTCACTCTAAAATATCAAAATATCATTTTTTAGCGCCAGGGTACTCCAAAAAATAAACGACATAAAAAAAGCCTTTACACAAAGATGTAAAGGCTCATTTAAATGAATATGGCAGCTACCTACTCTCCCGCATTGTTGTGCA
>Ga0209591_10006601_pt1 | contig 12874 bp, 12 predicted proteins | sample MAT01_FD_187207 | JGI IMG/M metagenome (GOLD analysis project Ga0209591, IMG submission 187207) | Freshwater microbial communities from Lake Fryxell liftoff mats and glacier meltwater in Antarctica - MAT-01 (SPAdes) (version 2) | ecosystem: Environmental > Aquatic > Freshwater > Ice > Liftoff...
AAGATAAGCCTGAAAGAGGGTGTTCGTCGCACCATTGAGGAATATCGCCAGCTCAAAAAATCAGCCCTGCTTTAATCAAGAATTAGCTGCCATGTACAACATACCATCCATCCAAAAGCTTTCTGGAATCATTGAGCTTTTCCTAGAACACAGCAGCCGTATCAACGAGGCTAAGAGCACTAAATACTGGTATCCCCTGAGCATGGCCACCTACGGAGTAGCTGAAATTTTACAGGCTCTGGATTCTCTCTGCAGCTTTCGCACAACAATGTGGGAAAAGACCGCAGAATTTGAAAAAAGATTTGCGGCCTATCAAAATTCTAGTCATGCCGTCATGGTTAATAGCGGATCCTCAGCCGATCTCTTGGCCAGTCATCTTCTTACCAACCCTGTTAATCCTCTGCTAAAGTCTGGTGATGAAATTTTAGTCCCCGTCGTAACCTGGCCTACCCATATTTGGTCGCCCATGATGGCAGGCCTAAAAGTTAAATTAGTGGACGTTAACCCTGCTACGCTGAATATCGACATCGACGATTTAGAGAAAAGCATTACTCCACAAACTAAAGCACTATTTCTGGTTCATCTGATGGGAAATCCTTGTGACATGAATGCGATTAAACGCATTGCCACTAAAAATAATTTGATCATTTTGGAAGATTGTTGCGAGGCCTTGGGTGCGGAATACAATGGCATTAAAGTGGGGAACTTCGGACTAGCGGGAACTTTCAGTTTTTTCTTCTCTCATCACATGGTCACAATGGAAGGCGGGATGGTTGTGTGTGCAGAAAAACCCGTAGCAAACGACTTAAAGGTTATGCGGGCTCATGGATGGGTTCGTAACACGGAGGAGCAAACAAACGTGCAATCTTTGCGCGACGAAAATATTGATCCTCGTTATGCCTTTTTTAATTGGGGCTTCAACCTACGTCCTACTGATTTGCAGGCAGGTTTCGGGCTTTGTCAGTTAGAAAAAATCGAACGGTTTAACGAGCAGCGCAACCACCTAGCTAAACGTTTCTTTGACTATATTGATCAATCCCGCTGGCTGAAAAGACCCGTCGTGCATCCCTTAGCCAAGCCGTGCTGGTTTGCCCTCCCCTTAATGCTAGAAAAGGATGCCCCGTTTTCCCGCGGTAGTTTAACCCAACATCTTGAAGCAGCGGGAGTGGAAACCCGGCCTATGGTAGCAGGTAACATTGCCCGCCATCCAGTAGCCAAAGTTTTTCCTATTTTTGGAGAACGGCTATTCCTTGGTGCCGACGAAATACATCAGCGAGGTTTTTACATGGGGTTATCCCCTTTCTATGACGAAACCTCCATTGACCGACTAATTTCTATTATAGAAGAATTCCTTCAATCTCAAAAAACTATATGAGTGCCATCATCATCAGACTCTCGGGTGGCCTAGGGAACCAAATGTTTCAGTATGCCACGGGTCGCGCCCTGGCATTGCGGGATCAATCTTTATTGTTTGTTGATTTAGAGGCGTATAAAACCTACAAATTACATAAATACAGTTTACACCATTTTCCTCTCCAACTTGACATGCTGGCTGGATATGACTCACGTCACTTTCGGAAACAACCTAAATGGTTTGACCCCGTGTTGCTCAAGTTAGGTCGCTCAAAAGTCCCTCAAGAATTACTGAAATCTGCTGTGCAAGTAATTTCTGAACCTACCTTTCGTTACCAGTCAGGAATTTTACAGTTAACCCCTCCGCTTTACTTGGATGGCTACTGGCAAAGTCCGAAGTATTTTGAGGAAATATCGGATATTTTACGAAAGGAGTTTCAAGTTAAAACTCCTGCCAATCAAATCAATCTGGACATGGCGGATCAGATACAATCAGGAGCATCCGTAAGCCTGCATATCAGGCGTGCCGATTATTTTGCCAATTCCAAAACTCAAAGCATTCATGGATTATGCTCCTTAGCGTATTACAAAACAGCTGTCGCATATTTAAGCGAACGACATGACAACTTGAAATTTTACATTTTTTCCGACGATATTCCGTGGGCCAAAGAAAACCTCAATTTTGAAATTGAAAAAACATTCATTGATTTCAATGATCCTGAAAAAAATTACGAAGACTTGCGTTTAATGTCCTATTGCCACCATCACATTATCGCTAATAGCACCTTCAGTTGGTGGGGTGCATGGCTAGGCAATCCCGATGGTATAACTATCAGCCCCGATCGCTGGTTTCAAGATGAAAGTAAAGGGCCACCAGTAGACGATTTACTACCTACGGAGTGGATTCGAATAAAGGACGAGGCACGATGCTAGTACCTAGTGTAGGTATTTTGATGCCATGCCGAGGCGAGTTACCTCTTGTGCAAAGAGCCGTCGAAAGTATTCAGGCACAAACTTTTCGGGATTATGAATTTTTGATTATTGATGATGCTTCAGACTTATTGGTTCAAGAATATCTAGTTGGAATAAAAGACCCCCGGATTAAGCTGGTTCGACATGAACAAGCCTTTGGTGTTTCTGCATCCTTGAATGAAGGGTTAAAACTTTTATCTACAGATTTAGTCTTCCGCATGGATAGCGATGATTTAGCCAGACCAGATCGTCTTAAAAAACAGATTCATTTTATGCAGAATAATCCAGCTATTGTTATTTTAGGCGGACAAATCAGCTTCCTCAATTCTTCGCAAAAATCCCCCCGTGTTCCATTGACTGATAGGGAAATTGGCTACCGCCTTAATTGGTCAAACGCCCTCAATCATCCTACCGTGGTTTATCGTCGCGCTGCTGTCATTGAAGCTGGAGGGTATAATGAATTATTGGCCTCTGCTCAGGATTATGATTTATGGACTAGAATGTTTTTAAGATCTCCTATGGCGAACCTTAGCGATGTTGTGCTTGATTATCGACTTCATTCTGCTCAAAACAGCCTTCTTAGAAAAGACTCATCCAAGTCTTTGCGCAGCATAATAAGGCAGGACTTCCGCATGAAACTTACGGGGACTCTTGTCTCAGATCTATTTGATTATCAGGAGGACTGGACTCCCTCAAATTATCCCGATGCTCAAGCTTGGTCTTTTTGGACAAAATATCTTCATCAATTACATGCTCATTTTTTAGAAAGTAAACATGGAGCCGTTTTAAACTATGGCCGTGACTTAGCTAGGCGTTACTGGCATAGCGCACAACGGTATCAGCAAGTGGGGGGAGACCCCGGAGATTACCGCAAAGTTATCAAGCAATTCAATCGTATGTATGCTTTGAGTAAAGGACTATTCTAATGTGTGCTATTTCAGGAGTTTTTGCAGTGGGGCGTGCCGTTTCCCACGATTCGACCTTGCGCAAAATGAGTGCTTCCATGCGCGGGCGTGGTCCTGATGGTTCTGGGCTCAAAGCTTGGCCGGACTGTTTACTGGCTCATGAACGATTGGCCATCATAGATTTAACTACAGGCCAGCAGCCTATTACGAATGAAGATGGGAGATACGGAGTTGTCGTCAATGGAGAGATTTATAATTTCAAAGAACTAAGGGGAGATCTTCAGAGCAAAGGACATTTATTTAAAACACAGTCTGATTCCGAAGTTGTTTTACATGGTTATGAAGAATATGGCTCAGCTATTTTCGAGCGTTTGGACGGTATGTTTGCCGTCGCCTTGTGGGATGGAGTCAAGCATGAGCTAATTTTAGCGAGAGATCGATTAGGGAAAAAGCCTCTAGCCTATTATACAGATTCTGAGGGATTTTGGTTTGCCTCCGAAGTGCGCGCTTTCAAAATTCTTCCCCATTTTAATTCCTCCTTATCATCTGCGGCCATATCAGACTTTCTAAGTTTCCGTTACATCACTGGCACTCACTCTATTTATCAAGGTGTAGCTAAAGTTCCCCCTGGTCATTGGATGCGCATTAACCGAGATCAAGAAGCCTGTCTTAACTCCTATGCGACCTTACCTTCTGCGGTTGCCACAACCATGGATTACACAGGAGCCCAGGAAGAACTTCGACGTCTGATGAGAGACGCCGTCCAAAAACGTATGGTCAGTGACGTTCCTTTGGGGCTTCTCTTAAGTGCTGGTCTTGATAGCACAATAGTTGCTTATGAGATGGCCCAATTAGGAGGGAACTTAAAAACATTTACTTTGGGGTTTCGTGGAATTGATGATGAGCGTCAGGCGGCAGCAGAAACGGCTCGTACGCTCCACTCCAATCATTATGCAGAAGAAGTAGATTTAACAGAAGAGTCGTGTTTCAGCACAGCAATCTCTGCCTATGACGAACCTCTAGCAGACTCTTCTACCGTAGCCACCTACACGGTCTGCCGTGCGGCACGCCGACATGTCACGGTGGCACTTTGTGGTGACGGCGGGGATGAAGCATTTGCAGGCTACAATCACCTTAAACTTTTTAATCAAAGCTTAACTGCCTCCATGGGGTGGACTGGCTCTATCTGCCATTTATTTTCTTGGCACCTTGCTGGCCTTGGTTCTTCTCCATGGAAAAAAAACAGACGGAGCAATTTAGAAGCTTGGCGTCTTACGAAAAATTATCCAGACCCTTGGCAGCGCTGGCTAGCCCTGCGTGGTGTTTTTAACGCCCAAGAAGTCAACGAGCTAATAGGTCATAAAACAAACTTAAATCACACTACTAACCTACCCTTCGGCATTCAGGAGGCACAGGCTTACGATTATGAATCATACCTAAGCAATAATTTATTGGTGAAAATGGATCGCGCTAGTATGAGTGTAGCACTTGAAGTTCGGGCTCCTTTTTTAGATGATCAAATCGTTCGTTTTGGACGAAGCTTACCGATAAATTGGAAAATTAATTCTAATGGTGAAGGTAAACGTATTCTGCGTGATGCCTATCGGGAGGACTTGCCCCCGCATGTCTGGACTCAACCTAAGCGGGGTTTTCAAATGCCTGTCAAACATTGGTTGCGGCATGGATTTCTTCGTACAACAGTCGATAACTTAATAAATGATCGGAGCCAGCCCCTATGGGCGGTTCTAGACTATAAAGTTACAGAAATTTTTCTCCAGCGGTTTATGCGAGGCTCTGGCAATGAACAGCAAGTATGGTCTCTCTTAGTTCTTAACCGCTGGTTGTCATTGCAATAGAAGTATGAAAACCCAGACAAATATCCGCTGTATTGGGGATAGTCATGCCAGCTTTTTTTCTGGAAATTGGGAGGTTCAGCCCTGCTGGCCAGAGGTTTCTGCGGATCGATTACTGGGCATCAAAAGTTTCCGCTTGGGAGCTGTGACCGCTTATAATTTGTGTAATCCCCAATCTAGCTCTGGGGGTTTTAACCTTTTGATGGAACTTTTGCAGACTTTAGACAAGTGCGACGGCCCTCTATTATTGGTTTTTGGGGAAATAGATTGCCGGGTTCACTTGTTAAAACAAAGTAGAGAGCGCCAGATTCCTCTTGATCATGTCATTCTTGATACAGTGATGCGCTATGTGGGAGTGGTCACTTCCCTTAAGAATCAAGGCTGGAATATTGCCGTTTGGGGGCCTCCAGCTTCCACTGTAAAACTAAAAATATCGGACAAGCTTTACCCTACGTATGGAACCTGTCAGGAGCGCAACCAAGTTACCCGAATTTTTAATAAACACCTAGAACAAGAGTGCAAAAAAGAAGGAGTTCCTTTCCTGTCTATTTTCAAACAACTTGTTGATGCTCAGGACGAGACACGCATGGAATATTATCTAGATGACATCCACCTAGCGCCACTAGCACTTCGCACCGCATACAGAGAGCTCCAAGTTGCGTTCCCAAGTATCCACTTAAAAGAACCATTGGTTTTCGGCTATTATGAAGCGCGGTTAGCGCTTCGAAGGTTACGTTCCCTCTGGAAAAAGAGTTTTCGCACTATTGGATTTAAATAAAACGGTAAATTTTCCTGCGGCTGCTCCACATGTCTTAAAATTAAGCGTTTTATATGTTTAAAAGTTTTATTCCCTTGGAAATTTTAGCCTAACTATAAATCCCAATGATTAAAAAAATATTTAATTAAAAATAATCGATTTAAATCAGTTTGTAAAAAAAGATTCTTTGTTCTTCGGTATGCACGCTTTAAGAATATGCTCAGACCATTGCTCTTGGAAGCACGAGCGCTGCTTTGCGTAATCTTCTTTCAACATGTGTGAGCCGGCTCCGGGAGTGTCTCCAGTGATTTTTATCAGAGACTCTTTTGTAACAGTCAGGAAAGCTTTCTTGCATCGTTCTTCATCCAGAGGCTGATCAAAGTGCGCACATATTTGAGAAAATTCTGCGGTATAATTTTTTGTAAATTTTTCGTATGAAAGTATAGTTTTTGCTCTACCTGGGGCTAACCATTTGTCAATATTGAGACGGTATGTTCTGCAAAGGTTATCGATTTCATGCTGCTTAAAATTCTGGTAAACCTTTTTTCTATTTCCAAAAAACCATTTATTTCTGGATGAGTTTATTTGATGGTTGAGTAAAGAAAAGATGGTGTCTACAGGGTCACGGTAGAGATAAAGGATTCCGTTGAGATCAACGTCCAAATCCCAATCATGGTCATGAAACCACATCCAATCTTTTCTGGAACTGTCTAAAAACGTGGGTCTTCCCTCCCTTAAACGCGGACGATCAAAATATAGCTCCATAACGCAATTAATCCAGTGTGCTCCTGATCGAGGGTAACTGATAAAAACAGGATACAATTTCATGCGAGAATCCATTTTTTAATTAAACGAATTGCACCATGAAAGTAAAGTTTAATACATGGCGATTCTTTAGAAAATGAGTTTCTTATGAGAAAAGGAAAGACTAGCTGAGCAATTTATGTTTATTATTATAAAACTAATCTATGCGCAAAATTAAGCGACTAATGAAGTCTTTAGCTTGGAAAGTTTTTCCTTGGACTAATTTTAACTTTAAAATGGCTTCTGGGGTTCGCTTGTGTTTACAAAACAGAGCCGACTTCCCCATCCTGCAAGAAATTTTTATTGAACGTAGTTATGAGCCTTTTTTAAAACTACTTCCCGAAATAAAGACATGGGTGGATCTTGGTTGCAACTGTGGGCTCTTCAGCCTTTACCTTGAGGACAGGGCACGGACGGAAGGTTGGAAAGGTTTACGCCAAGCCGTTCTCATCGACGCTAATTCCTATGCGCTGAAAACAGTTGCACGTTCTCTGGCCGCAAACAAACTGGAAGAGAACTTTCAACTAATCAACGGACTTGTGGGAAAACGCAATCAAACCATGTCGTATTTTGAATCTAAATCGACCTATAAATCGTCTATTTTTCAATTAGCTTCCAAGGAGAAATCTCGCCAGATAAAATCTGTAGATTTGGAGGAACAAACTCGTTTCTTGAACTCGATTGACTTAATCAAAGTGGATATAGAAGGAGCCGAAATTTTTTTAGCTGAAGATTGGATGGCGTGGTTAAAGAGCAGCCGTTATGTATTAGTTGAATGGCATGAGCCGCACATGACGGGACGACGTTTAGAACAGATGTTTACTGAAGCAGGTTTTACCTTAATATTAAGTTTACCGCCCGCCTATTTGGCTTCTGACCCGCGTGCCGTATTGGATTTGCCGATCGGTTCAGGTTTATGGAAAACGAACAGCAGTGACTAAACTTAAACGTAGTCCCTTTCGTAGCACTTTATTTTCTACCATTATTTATGTCTTCACGTAGATACCGCATAAAAGTTTCTACAAACTTTCCCGACTGGCCCCTAGCTCGCCAGTTACCTGGAGATGGCAAAAAGTGGGGACAATGTGATTTCTTTATTAATAAAGAAATTGGCGATTGTGATGCATGGTTCGTTGTAGAAGGATTAACCCAAGCGGAATCAACGATATGTCCTTCTGAAAATGTTATTCTCCTAGCGCTAGAACCTCCAGGAATCAAACAATATGATCAAAAATGGACTCGAAAGTTTGGAGCTGTCATTGGGTTTCAAAAAGGTATTCATTCGCAAATGCTTTCATTTCCAGCAGTGCTACCTTGGTGGGTGGGGAAAAATTACGATGACTTAATAGTAGAAAGTTTTCCTCAAAAAACTAAAATGGTCTCTGCCATCTTTAGTTCAAAAAAAACTACCCACGGGCATCGCCAGCGTTTCCATAATCTAAATTCACTTCTGCCTGATAGCCTTTTTACGGCCTATGGCAGAGGTTTTCAGCCCTTAGAGGATAAGTGGGATGGACTTGCGCCTTATTATTACTCGGTTGTAGTTGAAAACAGCTGTTATCCTAACTATTGGACGGAGAAAATAGCTGATTGTTTTCTTTCTGGAACAGTTCCAATTTACTGTGGTTGCCCTGATATTTTAAACTATTTCCCCAAAGAATCTCTTTTGCTTTTTGATATTTCTTCGCCAGACACACTTAGATCCATGATTCAAAAACAATGCAGTCCTGCTGATTATGCTTCACGGTTAACAGCGATTCGAGAAGCAAAGCGGCGGGTATTGCATGAGTATAACCTCTTTAAAATTATGTCGGATATAACATCCTATTTACCTGAGAGAAAAGGAGACTCCCTTGTCACACTCTCACCTGAACCTCCACCTCACTACTTAAAGCGGAGATATACAAAGTTGAGGAACCGACTGCCTTTTTGATCGACTCAGGAGTCATCACCACTTGGCTCTACTTAAGAACCCAGCTTTCCCAAATAAAATAGTAATCGTAAGAAAGTTGATGCGTTTTTGAGAGCATCTTACGAATATGGTGTCGGCGCGAGTGGGCTTCAGGAGCAAATGAGTGGAACTGTATTTGAAGGTGCTGTATTTTTCCAACCCAATCAGTTTTTAAGATGGCCTCTAATAAATCAAATTCTGCCCCTTCGATATTGATTTTAAGTAGGTCGATAGACTTTACGTTTTCATTTTTAACGAAGTCAAAAAAAGAGATAATTTGACAGGACTCCACCACCCCATTTTCACTTTTTTGGATAAGGGAAGAACCTTCATTTGCTATTTCTATGGTCAATGTTTCAGATATAGCTCCTAAACCAAAGGGATGAATGTGAATATGGGGTCGATCCATAAAACGTTTTTGGAGCAATTTAATGTAGCGCTCAACAGGCTCGAAAACATGGATAGTGCTAGGCACACGTGAACTTATTGCCTCAGCAAAATCTCCCTGATAGCCGCCCACATCAAAAACGACGGAATCTTTATTTAAAGGATAATCTAAGCGTAGGGTTGTATCACCTAAATCTCGGAACCACTTGTCCTTAGCCCGTTTGAAACGTTTCTTTCTGTAATACTGAAGTAAGCTTGTCATGAGTTATAAGATTTTCTATCTGTGCAAAAATTTCCAATAAAGCTGGGAACGTTCTTTCCACTGAAATTCCTTACTGCGCTCAACGGCTGAGCGTGCAAGACCTTGCGCCATGTCTAGATTGGAGATTAATAGCTGTAACTGCTTCCCTAAACTTTCCGCATTACCCGGCTGAAACAAAAGAGCTTCTTTGCCATCTCGCAACACTTCACGTATTGACGGAAGATCGGAAGCCACGATGGGCAAATGAAAGGCGAGATAATCATAGGCTTTAGTAATGGCCACGTAAGGCATTCTTCCTTCATTCAAGCTCGGGATCAATAAAATCTGACCAAGCCGTAAAACACCTTTAACTTCTTCCCTAGTCATAGAACCAAGAATGAAAACCCGTGAGAGCCTAAGCTTTGTGACTAGGGTTTTTAATTGTTCAACTTCAACAGGAGAGCCGCCAATAATTTTTAATGAGAAATCTATGCCAGTGTTTTTGCAAATAGTAGGCCATGAATCCAATAACCAGCGCACTCCTTGCTCGTGATAGACCGATCCTATGTAAACGCATTCGGGATTTGTTTCTAGTTTAGTGGAAATGGATAAATGCTGAAATTCTGTCTCGTCATATCCGCAGGCCAGCCCAGCCAGATGAATCGGTATTTTCGGCGCCTCCTTTTCCAAAAGTTCTTGAAGTGGCTTCGTTGTTGTGACGAAGAGATCAGATAAGTTTAAAGTCTTCCATTCATCACTTATTTTTCCTTGCAAGGGCTGGTTCTCCAAGCAGGCTAGTTGGTGAACTTCATAGACGAAGGTCATAGGTGGTAACCACTGACGCCAAGACGCTAAAAAGCGGAAAAGTTTAGGGAAGCTCGCTATAATTAATCCATCCCCACGTTGCGCTTTTTTGCGAAGGTAGAGAAAAACGGAAAAGTTGAAGACCACATTTAAGGTCAATCCCTTAGCCTTCTTTTTTCTTCTGACGGAAGGCAGTCCGCTTATCTTAAGATGGGGAATTACCGTATAACCAAAATATTTGCCCAGCTCTTGTGCGTCCATTTTTCCTGCGTGTAATAAATGCACCTCCTCCCCTTTAGAAGTCGATGCTAGCCACCACGCACTCCGATATAGATAAAGGGCATGAGCCGATCCATCCGCCAGATCCTGATTGGCGATATAAAATAAATTCATAGCGATAATTTATCGTAATGAAGGCAAGCTTCTGTCACTTGTGCCACCGTGATGTCTTCCATCTTACGTAAGCGCTTGTCAGGGTAGCCATCGGCTCTGCGAATGCTGTCCTCTGTGACCTGAGGGGTTATGACCGCATGACGAGTTAACCACGGGTGCCACGCTTCCTCAACGGATGGCCCAAAGAGTGCTATGCTGGGAACTTGGCAGGCCGCAGCCAAATGCATAGCGGCAGTATCGACTCCTACAAAAAGACGAGCAGAATAAAACAGGCCGGCCAGTTGATCCCAGGGCAAGGCTCCTTCCGTTAAGAAAAGGTGAGAACCGACCCCGTCTCTGATTTCTTGGCAAAAACGAATCTCCTCCGAGTCTGGTCCTGAGCTAATAACTAAGTGATGCCCATTTTTTTCTAGGCTGTGACATAAAGTAACCCACCTTTCCAAAGGCCATCCCTTTCGCTTCCAGCGGGTAGAGGGGTGTATGACGGTAACCTGATCTAACTGGTTTTTTTTGACATAGGAAAAATCAGCTTTATTGCGCTCGAATTGCAACGGAAGAGGTGTGGGTTCTAGTTTCAGGATTTTTTGAACAAAGTCGTATTCTTTGGCTGCACGGTGGGCATTAGAACTGGCATAAGAACAATAGTGATGAAAGGCAAAAGACCATGTTTTAGAAAGATTATCTGATGAGGCTAAACAACGTTTGCGGGCACCACAGGCTAACGCCAACCAACGTCCACGCTCTCCTTCGCTGAATTCAAATACATAGTCCAGCTTAGCCTGCCGTAGTTTAGCAAGGGTTTTTAAATCAGTAATAAGTGAAGCTTGGTTCGCATTATTAGAACTAGGCTCTGTCGTGGTTAAGAGATGATCAATTGCTGAGCAACCTTTTAAAATTCCTTCACTACCTTTTCTTACCCAGACCCAAATCTCGGCTTCAGGATATTTTTGTTTTACTCCAGCGATGGCCGGGGTCATCAACAGGGCATCCCCGATATGCTTCAGTTTAATGAAGAGGATTTTCATGGAGTTGTCGGTTTAAAAGGAAATAGTCGGGCTAGACGCTGTGCATCGACCTGAAATTTCTGAATTTCATAAGTCCAATTGCCTTCTGAATAAGGTAGGCTTTGGGAAAGTAAGCGCACGCATTTGTTGCCGGTCAAAATGGCTACGTCACGATAGGCGGCACACCAGCCAAGAGGTTGTAAGGTGTGACCGTATTCCAAAAGGATCAATAGTGCCTTTTCCATAAAGAAAAGGACGCTGAGGCCTTGACCTTGCGGGCCTATCACTATTTTGGCGGAGCGGCATATCCTGATTTGTTCTGGCAAAGGAGTTCGGGATAATTCCAACACATGAACCTTTCCCCATACTTCTTCGCAAACTTTAATGACTTCAGCCTCATTGGTAAGTTTCCGATTGGGGGCGTCAAAGCGAGAGATAAAAATAATGTCATGCTGTTCCCCTTTAAGTGATGCCTCCTCTGGTATTGGGGCAGAGCAAAAGGCTTGATGTATTTGTCGATAGTATTGCGGATTGCATAGATAAGAGCTGCCGTAAAGCGTGGGGACATAAGCTAGGTGCTCGACTTTTACGGTGCCATTTGAACCTTCAACTATTTGCTCTTTTTGAATCCCAAAATATTGCAAATAGCGTAGTTGCCAATTTACGTGGCCTGGTGCGACGAGCACACGGAATTCTTTTTTAAGCAAAACATTTTCTCTCGCTGCCAAGAGGCGTGGTAAGTGTTGAAAAAGAAAGTGTCCGTGGTTTTCATGATCAACCCCGGTCAGGTGAAATACAGTGCCTGGAATTTTCTTGGCAAAAAGTGAGATAGGGCGTCTGATTTTTTTTAAGGGTAAATGACGAAGGCTCGGACATATCTGGAGCAGGCTGCCATCTGCTTGGAATACCTGACCTTGATCTCCAGTTAGGTAGGCATTAGAAAGAATGCACAACGAGGCTTCTGGCCAAGTGAAGCCAGCAGGGATCAGTTTTTTGTAAAAGAGGGATTCGCACGAATTATCAATCTCAACGCTTCCTGCCTCCTCTAGCACCCATTTCGTGTCATTGGGGAGGTAACTGCTCCCCCTATTTACTACTAAGGTTGAACCGAAGCCATTTTTCAAAAATGTTGAACTGTCGTGTATCCATCGACGCATTTTAGAGAGGTATCGACCTGCAATGGGTTGATTACTCATGCTGGGGGAGACAAGGGGAAGACTACTAATGGTAAAGGAGCAGATTTGTTTTGACTACGCATACGTTTTTTTAGAAAGCTCCGAATTAATTTAGGTATAAATCCTTTACCTTGCGGCGGGCATGGACGTTTTTGAAGATCAGGTTTTAAGCCTTGTGACTTTAAAAATTCAATAGCGGCCGGCTGCCAGAAACCACCTTTGATCGATTCTACATACGATAAAATAGGAGGCGTTTCTTTTTTTAAGAAATACAA
>Ga0209591_10006606_pt1 | contig 12866 bp, 11 predicted proteins | sample MAT01_FD_187207 | JGI IMG/M metagenome (GOLD analysis project Ga0209591, IMG submission 187207) | Freshwater microbial communities from Lake Fryxell liftoff mats and glacier meltwater in Antarctica - MAT-01 (SPAdes) (version 2) | ecosystem: Environmental > Aquatic > Freshwater > Ice > Liftoff...
TTGGGTGTCTTAAATGATAAAGCCCAAAGCGTTACCAATATCATTACGACGATTTCTAAAGTAGCCCAACAAACAAACCTTCTCTCATTAAATGCGGCTATCGAGGCTGAAAAAGCGGGCGAACATGGACGAAGTTTTGCCGTCATTTCGCGTGAGATCCGGCGTTTGGCGGAACAAACGGCCTACGCGACAATAGATATGGAGAAAATGATCAATGAAATGGTTTCAGCTGTCTCTGCAAGTGTCTTGGGTGTTGACAAATTTATGGAAGAAATTAATCAAGGAGTCACCTACATCCGTAATGTCGGAGAGCAACTCACGCAAATTATCGATCAGGTTCAAAGACAAATGACCAGTTTTGAAGATGTGAATGTGGGAATGTTAAATCAATCACAAGGTGCGGCACATATTACAGAAGCAATTAGTCAGTGGAGTGAAAGCGCCCAGCAAGCAACCTCCTCAATTCGTAAATTTCACCAAACAGTCGAGCAGCTATCTCAGACCAGTCGACAGTTGCACGATGTCGTTCAATACATCAAGCATCATTAAAACTAATTTAACCACCAAATTGCTGCGTTAAGTGAAGCTGCAAACATTATCCAGACCCAGTAAGGCATTAATAAAATAGCTGCTAGGCGTGAGATTTTCCAAAAAGAATAAATTGTAGTGCTCAAGGCAATGATGAGCAAGGTGATGTTGATCATTCCGAAAAACGGATTTTTCATATAAAAGAAAGACCACGACCAAGCTAAATTCAATCCTAACTGAATTGCAAAGAGCACGTAGGGTAAAAAATGATACCCTGAAAGCTGCTCTCGGTTCCAAATCAACCACATGGATACTGCCATGAGCAGATAGAGAATAGTCCATACAGGTCCAAAAACCCATGCAGGTGGTGTCCAAGAAGGTTTGATGAGTGCGGGGTACCATGTGCTGACATTGGATTGAGTAAACCATCCGCCCACTACTTCTACGAATAAGCACAGCAAAATCAAAAAAGCTAGCACACCTAATGCATAAGGATGAGTTTTTCCCATAAGTAGTCTCCAATTAACAATTTTTTGCATGTTAGCGAAATGCAAGATTTATCCGTTATATGAATTTTCCTGAAAAAAAATCGTCTTTCGAGTATGATAATCGCTATGAATACAATTGCAGCTTTTGATTTTGATGGAACGTTAACGGACAGAGATTCCTTACTTCCTTTTTTATTTTTTACCGCGGGAACTAGCAAAACATTGCTCAAACTCTTGTCGGCTTTGCCTGTCTTGGCAGCTTTCACCGTTGGCTTGGAATCGCGCCAGACAACTAAAGAGTATGTTTTAACGAAATTTTTTAGAGGTATCCCTGAGCACGATCTTCAGGCTTTAGCCCAAGTTTTTGCGGCAGAAGAGCTTGATAAATACGTGTCCCAGAGAGGATTGGAAAGAATCAGATGGCACTTAATTCAAGGGCATCGCTGCATGCTCATCAGTGCTTCGCTGGAGCTCTATCTCAGGCCTTGGGCCTTGGCAAAGGGCTTTTCTGAGGTTATCGCTTCTATCCTTCAACACGATAAGGAAGGACATGTGACAGGGAAGTTAGTAGGCAAAAATTGCTGGGGGACGGAAAAAATTCGGCGTTTGCAAGAGATTGCGGGGCCAAAGGAAAATTATCAGCTTTATGCTTATGGAGATAGTCAAGGAGACAAGGAACTATTAGCTCTGGCAGACCATCCTTTTTACCGCACATTATCATAATCATCATCTTTAAAACGATAGCCGACACCGCGAACGGTTTCAATCCAATCAAAGTTAGGGCCTAGTTTCTTTCTCAATGCCGCAATATGCACGTCAATATTACGATCGACAATAAAGGCATCATCATTCTGGACATCATCTAAGAGTTGATTGCGCGTTAAGACCTTGCCTCGATTCATTAAAAGGCGTCGCAAAATACCAAATTCGGATAATGTGAGGGCAATTGGCTTATCTTTGTTACGTACAATGTAGCGATCCACTTCCATGATGAAATTCCCAAAGGTTAAAAGGCGCGGTGTTTTTTCCGGCTCAGTGCCGCGTCGCAAAACAGCTCGAATGCGTGAAAAAAGCACTTTTGGAGAGAAAGGTTTAGTGACATAATCGTCCGCCCCAAGCTCTAGCCCGAGAATGACATCCAGTTCTTCACTTTTTGCAGAAATAATGATGACAGGAATAGATTTTAAGTCGGGGGAGCTTTTAATCTTTCGGCAGACGTCTAAACCGCTCATCCCAGGAAGCATAATATCTAAGATCACAATATCCGGTTTTTCTCTTTCGACAGCGCGAAAACCGTTTAAACCGTCCATTTCGATGATTATTCTATAGCCGGACATTTCTGCTTGTAACTTAATTAGTGCAGCAATATCTTCTTCATCTTCAATTAGAAGAATGGTTGGCTTTTGCATGAGTGAAAGCTCCTCAATAGCTCGATTTTATTGATCTTATAGGTCATATTATATCTCATGAGTAGATTTTCTCAAAAGTAATCAGCGAACGGACGTAATTCTGTGAAATAGAAAGGCAGAATCGTTTAATATCAGTGTATTTTCAATTTGGCTAAGACATGCAACTTTCAAGACTTTTCAGAGGAACCTTCATTTATGGGCTAGGCCAAATCCTTTCAAGAGTCGTCACTTTTTTTCTGTTGCCGCTCTATACCGCTTATTTATCCCCTGAGGATTATGGAGTCTTTGGCTCTTTAGCAATCATTGGGATGATGATGAATGGTTTGTTTACGCTTGGGTTTGGGGGATCGCTTGCAAGAAAATATTGGACATTAGAGTGTGAACAGGAGCGTGGCGCACTAATTTGGACGAGCTTTGCTGTGCTTATTCTAAACATAAGCTTTTGGAATACAATTGCTTATGTGTTTTCGAGCGCTCTAAGCATCGCTCTTTTTAATGTGCCAGACTATCAAATATATGTCTTCTTTGTTTTCTTTGGGACAAGCCTCAGCTCTGCTATTTACCCACTCTTGACCTATTTCCGCCTCAAAGAAAAGGCCGTACTTGCCATTTCAATCTACATGAATGAAGTCCTCATAGCTGTTTTGGGGACAGTTTACTTTGTTGTATTCAAAGAAAAAGGGGTTGAGGGATTAGTCTTAGGTGGTGTAATCGCTCAATGCTGTTCGTTTATGCTTACATTGGCACTGGCTTTTAGAATGATTCCACGTGGTTTTCATCTGAAATATTTGTCTGAATTGCTAGAAGTCGGCTACCCATTTATTTTTGGCCTTTTTGGATATTTTCTGCTGCAGTCCTCCTCTCGTTATTTACTGCATTGGTTTGTAGATTTAAATGCAGTCGGTTTATTTTGCATCGGCATCTATTTTTCACGACCCATTGAAATGGCTGTGAGTAGTTTTATCACTGCCTGGCCCCCTTTTTTTACTTCTTATCTGCATCGGCAAGAGGAAGCTAAGATTTTGTTTGGAAAGATTTTTACTTATTACTTGATAGGCATGTCTGTTTTGATTGTCCCTCTTTTTATGCTGGCAAAAGGGATTACTTACTTCATGCTGCATCCATCCTTTTATGACAGCTGGGCGATTATTGGATTTTTAGGGCTTGCGCAATCCTTATGGGGAGCTTATATCATTTCTGCCGCGCCATTTTTATTTTTTAAGAAGTCTCTTAGGCAAGTCAGCATAGAACTAGTTGCAGGCGCAGTGTGCATCGGCATGAATTTGTTGTTAATCCCTTTTTTTGGTAAAATAGGAGCTGCCTTAGCGACATTGACAGGTTTTATGGCCGCCTTATGTCTGAGCATTACCTTTAGCCGGCATCTCCTATCTATCCAATATGAGAAAAAAAGAATCGCTAAAATACTCATTGGTTTTGTTGCTGTGACTGCTTGTTCTTTTGCCCCACTTGAATTAAGCTTAAACTCGATGATTTTGATGGGAGTTCTGACCGGTTTATATTACTTCTATCTATGGTCAGTCGTTTTAACAACCGATGAAAAGCAAGAGCTATGGGTCGGACTTAAAAGAAAGATATCCAATAAAACATATGAAACGGTGAATAGTTAATCTGATGAAACCTGCTATCCATGCCTTATGGCTACCCTCATGGTATTGTCTGGAAGAAGATCCTATTAAAGGCATTTTTTTTAAAGAACAAGCCCAAGCTTTAGTTCAAGCAGGATTGAATATTGGGGTTATTTATCCAGAAATCCGTTCTCTACGTAATTTTAGCTGGGCTTTAGGATTAAAAAATCGCTTTCAGACCTCTTTTAAAAGCGAAAATGGCATTCCTACACTTAGAATGCATGGATGGAACTTATTTCCCACATTCGGATATCGTCAAATGCAAGCTTGGATTTCATCAGTCATTAAACTGATGGAACTCTATGTGGCTAAGCAAGGTTTACCCGATGTTATTCATGCACATTCCGCGCTTTGGGGCGGAATTTGTGCAGAAGTCATTGCAAAAAAATATCGCATACCCTACCTCATTACTGAGCATTTCAGTGGCATGCAACAGCTTGCGCCTTTGGGGAAAGATATCAACAATTGTTGGAGCCGACCTTATGTGTGCTCTGCCTACGAAAATGCCCAGCAAATTTTTGCAGTGGGAGGTGCCCTTAAGCAAGCCATTGAAGGCCTTGTCGAGCGAGAAGTCACAGTCCTGCCAAATTTTTTTGATGAGAGTTTTTTTCAGTTAAAACCTTCATCTTCCACAAAAGAGCCGTTTCGTTATCTTTGCTTAGCCCAACTAAGTCCCATCAAAAACTATCCTTTGTTATTACATGCATTCCAGGCGGCCTATGCACGAAATAAGCAGCTCGTTTTGGAAATTGGTGGATCTGGAAAAATTAAAGCTCAGTTGGAGAAGTTAGCTGAGTCGTTAGGAATTTCCTCGGCTGTGCATTTTTTAGGAGGATTATCGAGGCTTGAAGTCGCCGCAGCTATGCAACGGGCACATGCCTTTGTCTTAGCTAGTCGAATTGAAACTTTTGGGGTTGTATTAATTGAGGCTCTTGCCACAGGCCTGCCAGTGATTGCCACACGTTGCGGTGGCCCTGAAGATATCATCCATGAAGCCAATGGCATGCTGGTACCTTCTAATAATGAGCAAGCTCTCGCACAAGCCATGCTTGAAATGCCCAAACGATATAATCAATACGATCCAAAATTGCTCCGAGCCGATGTGATTGAGCGATTTAGTAAACAAACGATCGTCAAAAAACTTATCGACACTTATCAATCCATTTGCTGAACAGGAAATCCCATGAATATTCTTCTTATTTACGACTATTATTCACCTGAAAAGTTAAGACAAACTTTTTCAGACTTTCTTTTTTGTTTTGAGAAGTATTCACCGCACCAAGTGTTTTATTGCAACTATGCCCATGGCATCCCTACGTACTTTAAACACGTCGAATTTGATCTCATTATCTTTTTGCATTTCTTTACCATTCAATTTCGCCTAAATGGATTGTCCTATGAGGAATATGTTTCCCGCCTAGGCATTGTTAAAGAATCGAAAGCCATAAAAGTGATGTTTTGCCAGGATGAATTTTTTAATATGGACCGCATCAATCGCTTTGTAAATGACTTTCAAATTGAGGGGATTTTTTCCGTTGCCGAGCCTTCAGAATGGCCTACAATCTACTATGATGTCAATACCACGCGTGTGCGCCTATTCAAAAATCTTACCGGCTATCTCGATAATGACATGTGTCAGGTGATAGATGAGCTAAAAGAGAGCATACCCGATCGAGATATTGCGATTGGCTATCGTGCTACCCATGTTCCTGCTTATCTAGGCAGGCAAGGCAAGCTGAAGGTAGATATCGCCGCTGTCGTTAGAGAGGCTGCTTTAGCCAAAGGATTGCCAGTGGATATCGCCACGGTGACAAATAATAAAGATTTTTTTGTGGGATATGATTGGTATAGATTCATGTTACGTTGTCAAGCTTTCATTGGGGTAGAAGGTGGTAGCAGCATCTTTGATAAAACAGGGCAGATTCGCCAAACCGTAGATAAGTATCTGACACAATATCCAAACAAAAGTTTTGATGAAATTGAAGCTGCATGTTTCCCTGGAGTTGATGGAAATTTAAATCTGGTAGCTCTCTCACCGCGGCATTTGGAAGCATGTGTCGCAAAATGTTGTCAAATTTTGGTAGAAGGATCTTATAGCGGCATTTTGAAACCTGGAGTCCATTATCTTGAACTTAAAAAAGATTTTAGCAATTTAGATGAAGTCTTGGAGTTAGTGCAACGAGACGATGTGCGTAAAGAACTTACAGAAAGAGCTTTTAAAGACGTGGTAGAGTCGAAGCTCTATACTTATCAAGCTTTTGTGGAAAGAATGTTCATCGATTGCTTTTCCTTGCGCCCCTCAAAGGAGCCCTCCAAAAAATCTCCATTCATTTATAAAATGAATCAACTAAGAGAAAGACTCATCTGGAAATCCATCCCATGGGAATTTTACTTCTTTAAAAAAATAAAGCAATGGTTGCCGGGAACCCTAGTCACAACCCTTAAAGCTTTACGAAATCGCGGGTCGAATTGACCAATAATCTCATCTAATGTAGCGACTCAGATCATTCTTTCTTGCGAGTACTATTCCAGTTAGCTATGCACGATAGGCAAAAAAAAATTATTGTGTAATTCCTGATTAGCTGCAAAAATAATGATTTTCACTCATAATAAAAATAAGGTCAGTAATAATGAGATATACAATAGAAAACAGCGCTTCTAATTTAAATAAGTACTCTGCTTTCAATAGTTACTTCGATGATAAAAAGCTTGGTAAGTCCTTTTTATACTCCGTTAGTAGCTTTTTGTCTAAGCCAGTTCGAAGAGTATTTGGAGGCACTGATATCTACATTTCATCTCAGACGTATGATAACCAGATGTCAACCACAAAGAAAGTCGTAAACGTGTTTTTTTTAGTGGTTCTTTTTCCGGTAGGCACCTTGTCATTCACTTGTCTTATGATCAAATTCGCTACCATTCCCTGGGGATGGGAAAAGAGAAAAGTAAAAGTTCAATCACAATTAACTTGGAAAGCTCTGGAACAGTTTAATCAAGCATTTCAGAAAGGCGACCTCAATAGTGCAGCTCAAAGCTTTACTCAAAACCCTGACATTGGAAAAAGAAAAGAAGAGTATGATAATTTCTTTAAAGTCATTAATTTTAAAATTAATCAGTATGCCTCATGGGAAGATTTATCAGTTTTGCTTCGATTGCTTGGAACAACTGGCGCGATTACTTTAATCAACCACGCCATTAAGGTGAAGTTATCAGAGGAATTAAAAAATAATTGCCTGCTTACGTCAGGAGATTCTGTCCTCAATTTCATTCAAAATTCACTGAAATTCAAAGATATATCTACATTGGAAGCATGCTTTAATAAAATATTTAGCGATGCCCTGCAAATCAATGTGAATGGCGATATAGTGCTCAACGCAATAAAAATGGACCTTGCAGATCACATGATTAAATCTCTGACTCAAACGAGGAGATCCAAGGCCCAAAATGAACTTGAGAGAACAATGGCTAACGCCAAAGAGATTTCATTAAGATACGAGATATTTAATAAAGAGCAACAATACACCGATTATTTATTCATTTTTTCTGACGTAGCTAGTATGCAGAAAATGAGTGTTGGCGTTCAAGGGATCTGTCAAGTAAATCAACTAAAATCACAAACTCTTAATCTGATTAAGGCTTTCCCAACCAAGTGTGGTGCCACTCAAACACAATGGGATGGCATACGTGAAAAGTTCCTGCAATTCGAAGAAAGTCTTATTAGTGATAAAAACTATGTTCAAACGCTACAGACTATGGCTAGCAGTATGAATGAATTTATTGACTTCATCTGGACTGCACACTCACCTCAAGAAATAGAAGCTCATACCCAAGAATTAGAAATTAATTTGCAAAAGCAAGCAGTAATTTTAAATAATTTGGTAAACAAATCCAAAATTTATTACACCCTTTTCTCAACTGTGCGTTTAAAAAAGAAAGCGCTTTTGATTGAATATATTGCGCAAATGAAAACTTTTGTTTTGAATGAAATGGTCCAAGCCGCTACCTTGAGGCTTCAAAAAACAACATAAGTACATCTGAATAGCATTTCTTGAAGCAATTAGAGTTTAAGGATTGCAATAGTCACACTCTTTTAATAAAAGAATTCTGATTGCTTTTTACCTCGCACACCCCTTTCCAAAAAGAATCCATTCATTTATAAATGACAGAATTTCAAAGTGGCTCGCATGGAAATGCATTCCATGTGAATTTTATCTTTATAAAGAAAAAATATTAACAATATCACAACTCTTAAAGCATCGCGAAATCGATGTCTGAAGATGTTGTAGAAAAATTAATTAAATTAAATCAGGAGAATTTATGAATTTAAGTGGTGCTTCAGAATCTTTTGCTGAACGCGATGTTCTCAGCAAATTTTTTATTGAGGAAGCAGCAAAGCAATTATCTGATACCAGCAAATATGCTTTTACCGCTCGTCTTCATAGAAAATCTGTAATGGATATTAGGGATGATAACGTCAAAAACCTGACATTTGTACGTTCTAAACTCAATGGAAAATTCATGCATTTTACCTTCCAAGGTGATCGGGATGCTCTTTTTTTTGGAGGAGATTTCAATTGCAATAGCCGATTACAGCTTTCTATTTTAATTCGAGGGGAGGACAAAGATGTTTTAAAGGTACTAAAGGTTGCTTTTAACATAACAATTACTAATTCTAATAAAAAATTTTCTTACCGACGTTTGGAAGGAACTCAGCTAAAAACAAGCATCATTTCGCTAAGCCAATATCTATCGATTCAAAAAGAATTGGGAAGTGATGACAGCCTCCATAATCATTTTAGAAGGTTAAGCATGACTGATAACGATGCGAGGATTGCTTTTGAATCTGGAAATACAGATTGGCATCTACAACAGGAAACAGTAACACCAAATTTATTATGTAATATTGAAGAAGTAAAAACAGTTGTATGGACTTTGCCTGTTTCCAAGATTTATGATGCTGTTCTAAGTTGTGAGGGAAAGACACAAGAAGAAATTTCTGAAATCGATAATGCGGCAGAAGTAAGTCAATACCTGCAACGTTTTAACGAATTTTCAACATTGTCTGAAGAAGAAATTACTAGTATGTTGGAACGAACTCGCAGAAGGCGAAGAACAGACCATGAAGGCGTTTAGCTAATGTATTCAATCAGATACCATCATGTTGAAGGTATCTGATTGAATTAAAAGGAAGAGCCTTTCTCAGCGAGTCTGAGAAGCTTTTGCAATAGTCACGAATAATCTGAACCTTGTTTCATATGCTTGGATTGCCTTTGAAATTAGCCATTTGAGTGACTTTTTTGCAAGTAAACTTGACAGTTTCTTTGGCAACAAAAAATCCTACTTTGGCCGCAACGATGCCCGCTTGAACTAATCTCACTGCAGGAATAACGTTTAATGCCAGTCCAACCGCTTCCCCAGTTCTTCCAGCAAACCAAGAAAAGCTTTTGTTTTTTAATTTTTCTGTGATTTCAGTGTAGTCGCCACTCCAAGCCGCGCTTGCAAGTTGACCTGCATAACCTCCAAACTTGGAAACGCTAGAAAGAGGATCCAAATATCCTGAAGCCAGTCCCCCTACTGATTCTCGAGCCGAATTCAAACTGGTGTCATGCACGGGCGATCGATCTTGTTTTTCATATCCACCGGCATCGCTTCTTTCTTTCATTTGTTTTTCTCGTCGATCATCTAGCCAATCACGTCCCTCGAGACCGTAAAGGTCAATTAGGGTTAAGGGATTGTTGTTGACATAGGCATAAAGATTGGGAACTGCTTCATAGCCAAGTGGATCAGCAGTTATCCAACGTCCTGAGCGGGGGTTATAGTAACGTCTGCCGAAATACACAAAACCTGTTTCTTCATCGGTTCTTTTTGAAGAGAATCGCCAAGCTGTTAGAGCCTTTCCATTCAGAATTTCTTCACCAAAGGCGGTATAGCGATAAGTATCTAGAGGTTGACCTGAAGCATTGAGTAAGACCCTGGTATTCCCTGCAAAATCAAAGAGGGGAATAATAACTTCTCCATTAAGCTCAAGTGCGACTGCAGCTCCAATCTCATCGCCGCGTCCATGTCCTAAGACCCACATTCCGCGGGTCGCCTGCAGCTCTGAGGATTTTTTTAGTAGCCAACAAAAAAAACATTTTTTTTGGATAAAAGATTACCATACATCCTTTTCAAGTGAAGGATGTATTTATGAAAGAAGAAGAGTATTCTAGCAAAGACCTGGACCATCTTGGCATTGTTTCAGCAATGTGTGATGAAATTAACCTAGTAAGCACGATAGATCGTTTAATTCCCCCCGATCCTAGAGCTGTATTGACTACCGGTGAATGCATAAAGTTGATGGTAATCAATGGATTAGGGTTTACCTCCCGTCCACTTTATCTAGAGGCACAATTCTATGAAGGCAAGCCTATTGAACGTCTTCTTGGAAGGCAATGCGAGTCAGCAGAGATTTCAGATGATAGATTAGGAAAGGCTCTTGATCGTTGTTATGACTCGGGATGCGATGCTTTATTTGCATCAATCGCATTAAAGGCAGCCATAAAATACAATGTAGACAGAACTTTTAGGCATTTGGATACTACAAGTATGGAAGTTGATGGGGAATATATTTTGGATGATCAGAAGATTCCTCTGGTAACATTTGGACATTCAAAAGATCATCGTCCCGATCTAAAGCAATTTATGATGTCGCTAATCTGTAGTCAAGACGGCGATGTACCGCTACTTGCTCAAACGATTGCGGGCAACACTTCAGACAAGACGCATTTTAGAGAAACCTTGATGGAGTTAAAATCACAAATAGATCAAGAAACCGGCAAGCACTATTTTGTAGCAGATAGCGCTTTATATACAGCTAACACGCTGAAAGATATCTCAGGCTTTGCAAGGTGGATAACTCGGGTTCCAGAACGAATTAGCGCAGCAAGTCAGCTGATTCACGAATATGCTAAAAAAGACCTCAAGGAAATTGCTAATGGATATTTTGGGGTAGAAGTGTGTTCGACATATGGAGACGTTCCACAGAGATGGCTGTTGATTTACTCTGAGCAGGCATTTACAAGAGAAGAGAAAACTCTTGAGAGAAATGTAAAAAAAGAATTCGAGGTAAAAAAGAAAGAAATAAGAGCACTGGCTTCCAAAGAATTTGATTGCGAATGCGATGCAAGGAAAGCACTGAGTAGTTTGGAGAAGAAATTCAAATATCATAAAATGGGCGAGATTCAGATTACTCAGAAGACAGTGAAATCTGGCCGTGGCAGACCTAAAAAAGATGATCAACCAACGATGAAATACAAAATAACATCGGAGTTAGTGGCAGATCAGTCTAAAATTACATATGCTTTAGAAGGTAAGGGAAAATTTATCATTGCAACAAATGAACTTGATGAAAAAGCTCTTTCAGTAGAAGATCTTTTGAAGAATTATAAAGGTCAACAGGCGGTGGAGAGGGGGTTTAGATTTTTGAAAGATCCTTTATTTATGACCTCTTCAGTATTTCTTAAGAAGGATACACGAATTGCTGCACTGGGAATGGTAATGTGTTTATGTTTGCTTGTCTATACTTTGGCTCAACGCTACTTACGTCAGAAGCTGATAGAGATGTCTACATCAGTTCCTAACCAGTTAGGCAAGCCTACAAAAAGACCTACAATGCGTTGGATTTTTCAAGTATTTGAAGGAGTGCATGTTTTAATACATCGTACCTTGGATGGGATCAAAGAGATTATTCTTAATGTCAATCCAATTAGGCGACATATTTTACAGATTCTTGGCCCACCATTTGAAAAAATATATGCAAGCGCAGCTTAACCCGCGGAATGTGGGCTAAGACGCGTAGTTCGGTGAAATTCAATTCTAAATCACAAGAACCAATTTCATTTTGGCCAAGGTAGAGGTAATAGATGGTTTTTTTTGTGATCCAATCATTGCTTAGAGCATTCCAAGCTAAGGAGGTTTTAGAGTGGCGTCGATGCTGATTATCATATTCTTCTCGAGGGAAGAAAGAAGAATTCCCTTATTTTCCAGGCGCTCGGAATTGCTGGGCCAGACAGCCTCATTGAGAATTTTTTGCCAAGCTGAAGCAATATCGAGAAATTGCTACTCGTTATGAGAAGACTGCTCGAAATTTTTTGTCTGCCAGCAGCCTATATAATATGGCTTAATTGACGACACGCCCTAGTTATACGCAACTTGGGTTAATTATCTACAATTATCCATTGATTTTTTACAACGCCAAACCTTTGTTCAGCCTCATCAAATGCTTCTTCTAGGGAGTCTAGTAGATAATCTTCATCTGATCTTAATGACTGAGGATCATTGTAAATAATTAAATAATATCCTACAAAATCTTCTTCAATGAGCATTTTTAAATTGTTTTTTGAATAAATGTATTTTGAAAAAGTCATCTATACATTCTCTGGATAAATTCTATGTTTAGAAGTTGCATCTGCCCATTTTGTAGTATTTTTTATTTCCAGATGCATATGTGGTTTATCTCCATGGGAATTTTTAAAATCAAACCTGACTCTTCTTAAATTGTCCCTGGATAGGAAAACAGGATCCCCGGCTTTATTTTTTATCATTTTTGTTTGTTGCCCAAGCCATTTACTAATTTCTCTTTCAATTTTTAAAATCTTAGAGTTTGATTTTTTTCCACCAAGCTTTAATCCTCCTTGTAAAAGCTGTTTACCAACCTGAGCAGCTTTGGCTGTCGCTTGAGTAGCTCCTTTAAGTGTGGCTATTTGAGTGACTTTTTTGCAAGTAAACTTGACAGTTTCTTTGGCAACAAAAAATCCTAC
>Ga0209591_10006607_pt1 | contig 12866 bp, 15 predicted proteins | sample MAT01_FD_187207 | JGI IMG/M metagenome (GOLD analysis project Ga0209591, IMG submission 187207) | Freshwater microbial communities from Lake Fryxell liftoff mats and glacier meltwater in Antarctica - MAT-01 (SPAdes) (version 2) | ecosystem: Environmental > Aquatic > Freshwater > Ice > Liftoff...
CCGCGCCCATCCCGAGCGCTTCCCGCACGGCCCGCCTCGGGTCCGCCTCCCGCCCGACGCCGTGCATATCAATCCCCTCGTCACCGAGGCCGTCGCACTGACAGCATCCGACGCCGCGATCACCGCCGTCGCCTCATAGAATTCACACGCCCTCTGTCTCAAACACGTTGACACGTTCCGCCCCGAGGACGAGCGGCTCTGCCGATCACCGTCGGCAGCCCCATTGAAGCCCTGAACCCGACGCTGAGTAGAGGCCCCTCTCGAGGTGCCCTCTGCCGATCACCGTCGGCAGCCCCATTGAAGCTTTGCGGCGTTCGGCGGGGCAGCCACTCCCGCCACCAGGCGAAGAGCAGGCCGCTGGCGATGATCGGCATCAAGATCGCCAGCGCGATCGGGAGGTGGACGAGCTTGGGGTGGAGTGGGAGGTCCATGACGGCATCCTTTCGATCGGTGAACGGTGGCCGCTCATCGATGCGTCATCTCGCCCACCAGGGCCATCCGCCACATGTGCTACGCCGTGTTCACGAGGTCTTACGCTCCATGAGTGCCACCGACGAACGACAAGAACGGACCGTCAGCCTGGCGCTGGCCGGGCTGTTCGGCCTGGTCGTGGTGCTGGCCGGCGCCGATCTGCTGACCGATCTGAACGAGCGCACCACGGCATTTCACCTCGCGGTCGAAGGATCGGTGGTCGTCGTCGGGCTGGCCGGCGCGGTGTGGACCATCGTCCGAGTCCGCGCCCTGGGCCGCGAGGCCCACGAGCTGCGCGCCCAGGCGGTGGCGCTGTCCGCGGACCTGGACGCCAGCCGCGTCGAGGCCGCGCGCTGGCGCGATGAGGCCGGCGAGCTCATCCGCGGGCTGAGCGCCGCGATCGATCGCCAGCTCGAACGCTGGGGGTTGAGCCCGGCCGAGCACGACATCGCGCTGCTCCTGCTCAAGGGGCTCAGCCACAAGGAGGTGGCCGAGCTGCGCGCCGTCAGCGAGTCGACGGTGCGGCAGCAGGCCCGCGCGATCTACCGCAAGTCGGGGCTGACCGGGCGGGCCGACCTGGCCGCGTTCTTTCTCGAGGACCTGCTGGGACCGCGGCCGACCCCTCCGAGCTCGGCGCCCTGAGCCACCACCGAGACTGAGAGCGTGAGCAAGAATCGGCCGCGCAGCCGGCGTTGTCGCCGCGCATGCTGGTCATCCTGCGCGTCGGCGGCACGCGACCGATCCTCGCTCCGGCTCTGAGATTTCTGGCTGGCGCTCGAGACCTCAGGCCGGGACGACGGGCTCGGCCGGCGGCGCCGGCGGCTCGAGCATCTCCTTGCGGTAGATGATGCGCGCGCAGCGCTCGCAGGTCTCGATGGTCTCGAGGCGAGCCAGCTTGTTGTTGAGCTGAGGCGGGATGCGCACCCGGCAGCCCTGGCACACGCCGGCCTCGACCGCCGACACCGCCACGCCACGCGCGATCAGCGCGTCGTAGGCCTTGAGCCAGGTCTTGTCGATGTGGCGACGGACGTCGTCGCGGCCCTCAGCCGCGGTCGCGATCTCGACCGTGATCTCGTCGAGCTTGCCGGCGATCTTGGCCTCCTCGGCAGCGAGCTGGTCGCGCAGGCGCTGCACCGACGCGTCCCGATCGCTGATGATCGTGGTCGACGAGCCGATGGCGTCGCCGACCTTCTTCAGCTCGCTCTCGCGCTCGCTGATCGACTTGCGCTTGAACTCCACCTCGCGGGTGGCGGCGTGGAACTCCTTGCCGGTCTTGGTACCGTTGAGCTTCGACTTGGCGGTGCGCAGCGCGTCCTGATCACGCTCGAGGATGAGCGCCTGCTGGCGCTTCCAGGTTTCGGTGTCGGACAGCTTCTGGCGATCGTTGCCGAGCATCCCCTCGAGCTTCGCGAGGTCGTTGCGGAGCGGATCACTCGACTTGGGGAGCTTGATCCGCGAGGTCTCCAGCTCCTTGACCTTGAGGTCGATGGTCTGGAGCTGGAGCAGATACAGGAGCTGATCTTTCAAGGCGTCCTCACGAGTTGTCATCCGCCGCAAAGGAGTGGGCCCACCTGGATTTGAACCAGGGACCCACCGGTTATGAGCCGGCCGCTCTGACCGCTGAGCTATGGGCCCGTGTGGCGGAAGTTACAGCGCGCGGACGTTAGCTCCGCCGCGCGGCGTCCGCAACCGCGTCGGTGGTACCTTTGCCCCGATGAAGGTCCTTCCCGCTGCTGCCCGCCTCGGCCTCGCCGCCCTCGCCGCTCTCGCTCTCGCCGCCTCGGCCAGCTCGCGCTCGTCGGCCCCGCCGCCAGCCGCGGGCGCATGGAACGCGGCCCCGCCCGCAGCCCAGCCCATGGACCCGCGCGCGCCGCAGGGCCTGTGGAAGACCACCTTTGGCGCGGTGAAGATCCAGGAGGACGCGCCGGGCTCGGTCCATGGCGTGTGGATCTACGATCGCGCCGGCCAGCAGGTCGAGGGCTACTTCGGCGGCAAGCTCGACGGCAACGTGCTGCGCCTGACCTGGCGCGAGCCGGCCCAGGCCGTGGCCGGCCAGGTCCAGCTCACCGGCGAGGGCTGGCTGGTGTTTGACCCCATCGGCTCGCGCTTCTCGGGTCGCTGGTGGACCAGCAGCCGCGACCGCCAGGGCGACTGGAGCGGCTGGCGCGGGCAGCCGGTCGCCGCGACGGCGCCGGTCGACTCGATGGGCGCCGACACCTACGGCGGCATGCCCTGACTCAGCTGGGCCGGGCGCCGACCAGCTCGGCCTGGTAACAGCCCAGCACGCGCAGCTCGACGGTGAGCGCGGCCAGCTCGCCGAGCACCGCCTGCACCGCCGGGCTCGCGGCGTGGCCGAGGACGTCGAGGTAGAAGCGGTACTGCCACGGCGTCGACGGGATGGGGCGCGACTCGAGCTTGGTGAGCGACAGGCCGTGGCGCGCGACGTGGGTCAGCACCTCGCCCAGCGCACCCGGGCGATCGACGAGCGTGAGCACCAGCGACGTCTTGGCGACGACGTCGGGCGCGACCGGGGCTGCGCGCCGCGCGATCTCGACGAACCGCGTGGCGTTGGCGCGCTCGGTCTGGATCGCCGACGCGACGATGGCGAGGCCGTAGGTGACGGCGGCCGCCGCGCTCGCGATCGCGGCCTGGGTCCGATCGCCAGCGTCGCGCACCGCGCGAGCCGCGCCCGCGGTGTCGAGATCGGCTTGCCCGCGCAGGTGGGGATGCGCCGCGAAGAAGGTCTGGCACTGCGCCAGCGCCTGGGGATGCGAGCGCACGACCCGCAGCTCGTCGAGGGTCGCGCCCGGCAGCGCCAGCAGGCAGTGCTCGACCGCGCTCACCACCTCGCCGGTGATGGTGAGCGGCCCCGCCGCCAGCAGATCGTAGGTCTCGTTGATGCTCCCCGCCGTCGAGTTCTCGATCGGCAGGAGCGCGAGGTCGGCCGCGCCGCTGACCACCGCGTCGGCGGCGCCGCGGAACGAGTCGTGGCCGGTGAGCAGCGCGCCGCCGTCGCGCCCGCCGTAGCGGCGCTGCGCGGCGAGGTGGCTGTAGCTGCCCTCGACGCCCTGGTAGGTGATGCGCAGCGGCGCGTCGGCGCGCGCGCGCACGCTGGCCTCCTGGTGGGCGACCGACATGTCGAGGATGACCCGGTACAGCCGCTCGATCTCGTGAGGGTCGAGGCCGAGCTTTGCGGCGGTCGCGCGCAGCCGCGACAGCAACAGCTCCTCGCGGGCGCGGTCGCGAAACGGGCTGGCCGCCGCCAGCTTGGCGGTCACGACCTCGTCGACGATGCGCAGCCGGGCCGCCAGCAGCTCGAGGAGCTGGGTGTCGAGCGCCTCGAGGCGGGCCCGCAGGCCGGTGATCGCGTCGTCGGTCATCGCCGGCATCGTACGATGTAACCGGTGACGCCCGCGGCGCCACTGGTCGGGCATGCGCGCGGTGGTGGTGTCCTCGACGTTGCTCCTCGGCGCCGCCGCCTGCGCCACGACCGGGTCGACCACGACGCCGCACCCACTCCGGCTCGACCGCGTCGTGCTGTACCGAAACGGCATCGGCCACTTCGAGCGGCGCGGCGCGCTGCCCGATCGTCACCTGCGGCTGGTGCTGCGGCCCCACGAGATCGACGACGTCATCAAGACGCTCACCGTGATCGATCGCGCCGGCCACGCCCAGCAGATGGCGGCGGTGCTGCCCACGCCCGACTCGACCCAGCACGAGCGCGTCGTCGTCGACCTCGTGCTGTCGCGACCGGTGCGCGACCTGGTGGTGTCGTACGCGGTGCCGACCGCGACCTGGAAGAGCACGTACCGCATCGCGCTGCCGGCCCGGCCCGGCGCGCCGCTGCTCCTGCAGGCGTGGGCGCTGATCAGCAACCGGTCGGAGGCGTCGTGGGACGACGTGTCGTTGTCGCTCGCGACCGGCGCGCCGCTGTCGTACGCGACCGATCTGCGGACGCCGCACCTGGTCGCGCGGCCCGACGCCACCGGCCGGCTGGTCGCACCGACCGCCACCGCGATCGTCGCGGCCGACCGCACCCGTGCCGACGACCGGCTCGACCGCGACGGCGATCGCATCCCCGACCGCGACGACCGTTGCCCCGACGAGCCCGAGGCCTGGAACGGCGACCACGACGGTGACGGCTGTCCGGAACGCGGACGCGTCGTGCTCGCCAACGCCGAGCTGCGCGTGCTCGACCGCATCTACTTCGGCCCCGGCCACACCGAGGTGCCGGCGCCAGCGCAGCCAGTCCTCGACGCGATCGCGGCCACGCTGCTCGGCGATCCGGCGATCCCGTCGGTCGTCATCGGCGGCCACTCGGCCAGCGACGAGCGCGACCCGTGGGGGCAGTCGGCGCGACGGGCCGCGGCCATCCGCGCCGCCCTCGCCGACCGCGGCGTCACGCAGCAGCTCGACGTGCGCAACCGCCGCGTCGAGCTCGAGCTCGGCCGCGTCGACGACACCGAGCCGACCGAGGCGCCCATCACCCGCGAGACCTTGGCCGCCGACACGCTGCTGTTCCGTCCCGACGGCGGCACGCCCGGCTCCGAGCTGCACCCGTACCGAGCCGCGCGCGTGGCCCTGCCCGTCGAGCTCGGCCTCGAGCCCGGGCCGGTCGCGGTCTTCGCCGAGGGCAGCTTCGCCGGCGAAGGCCTCCTGCAGCGCACGCCAGCGGCCAGGTAACCTACGTACCCTTCGCGCTCGACGGCGGCACCCTCGTCCACGTCGCCACCAGCGGCGACGAGCAGCCGATGCGCCTGGTCGCGGTCGCGCGCGGCGTCGCCACCGTGCAAAACGCGATGGTCAAGCGCACGGTCTACACCGTCGACGCCGCGCCGCGCGCCCCGACCACGATCTACCTCCGCCACCAGCCCACGCCCGGCTTCGCCAAGTTGCCGGGCGCCGAGGCCGCCGCGCCGCGCCGCCGCCTCCTGACCAGCCTCACCGCCACCGCCGCCCGCGCCGAGAACCTCGCCCAGCGGATCGCCGCCGGCCGAGCCCGCGAGCTCGCGGCCCGGGTCACGCTCCAGACCGCCATCGAGGCCCTCGCCCTCGAGCAGCTCGACGGCCCCGCCGTCGCCACGTCGGCCACCCTACAACTCGTCGCGCCGCGACCTTGACACCCCCCACTCCCCTGGGGCATCCATTGGCCCAGCAACGTCACATTCCGAAGTAGCTCAGTGGTAGAGCAGGCGGCTGTTAACCGCCTGGTCGTAGGTTCGAGTCCTACCTTCGGAGCCATTTTTCTCTCGTCGCCAACCAACGGCGAGGGTCGGTAAACAGAAGCCCCCAAGGAGCGATCCGAGGGGGCTTCGCCGTTTCTCCCCTGAAGTCCGCGCGTTTCGCGCGCTGCGCGTGCAGCGGTGGTGCTCTCGCGACGGCTCGCAGAGAGCGCGGAGCGAGCTCGATGAGCGCCGCGTGGGACAGCTCTCCCGCTCTCTCTCCTGTCCCGTGGGGAGAGAGAAGCCGAGAGGCGTTTAACTGCATACCCGGCGATCAACAGTCGGCCCCGTTGGTCAACAGCTTCGGCGCCCGCGATGGGGGCGAGCCTGTTGATCAGTGGGGCGAAGGCTCGCGACGAGCGATGAGCGGTGCCTGCCGATGCACGTGGCGAACCGATCGCGGGAGGCCCGGGCGTGGGCGGCGGCGGGACTGTTGATCGCCGGGTCGCTGTCCCAGGGAGAGCGATCCCGTCGTCACACGCGATCGGCAGGGTCGCGGGCGGCGATCATCTCGCGCGCGAGCTGCAGCGCCGAGCGCGGCCTGCTGGTCGGCGCGCACCGCGCGAGGATCACCTTCCAGCCGTTCCGCGCGCCGGCCGCGTCCGCGACGATGCTCGCGACCTCGGCCGGGTCGACACGCTCTTCCGAGATGCGCCGCTCTGCCCCGTACTCGGCGGCCATGGCACGGCGCTCGGCGGCGTCCTTCGCGCGCGCGACGATGCGGGCGTAGGCCTCGCACGAGTACGCGAACGTCTCGCGCTGCCGGAACTCGATATCGAGCAGCCACTCCTTCGTGCGCGTCTCGCGCAGCCCGATCGTGCGGCGCTTGCAGTTGTGGAAGATGTGCGCCGCTTCGTGAACGACGAAGTCGGCGAACGGGTCGTCCTCGGCGAAGTAGTCCGGGGAGACGTAGCAGGTCGTCTCCTCGCTGATGCCGACCACGCGCGGCGCGTCAGGGCCTAGAAGCTCCGCGCCGACGCTCAGCAGGAAGAGGTTCGCGAGGTCCCACGCCGAACGATCCCACCCGTGGTTCAGGATGATCGACTCGATGGTCTCGCTCGTGACGTACACGACGGACTTCCCGAGCGTCGCGAGGACGACATCTTGCTCGGCCTTCGGAAAGAGCCCGCGCACCATCGGCTCGACCTTCGCGCGCGTGAACTCGACGCCGACGTTGTCGGGCACTGCCTCGTGCGTCCGCCCCTTCGCGAGCCGTCGGACCTCCGCGAGCAGCGCGCTACGGATGTCGGCGTGCTGGCGGCGTCCGCGCTCCAGGATGTCGCCGGGCCAAGGGTCGCCCATCATGTCGGCGTCACCGGTGCGGAGGTAGCGCTCGATCTCGTCGGCGATGGTCGAAGACGACGGCGCCCGAATGGTCACGCGGCCTCGCCCTCTTCCTCGTCGCCCTCCTCGTCGTCAGCGACGGCGGTGGCCTCGGCCGACGCCTTGCCCATCGCGCGCTCGACAAGGGCCAGCAGAGCCGCCTTCCGCGCCGAGTAGAACGCCTGGAACGAGTCGGCGCGCAGCAGCGCCGGGTCGATGACGTGGCTCGTCAGGATGGTGTCCATCGCGGCGTCATCCAACTTCACCTGGGCGTGCCCCTGGAGCTGCGCGAGGTACTTCGAAGGGGCGCTCCCGCCGATCATCCGGTTCGCCTTGTAGGAGATGGCCGTCTTGTTGACGATCGCGTTGAAGACGCGCGGCGGGATGTCTTGGTCCTCGCACCACTTCTTCGGGAAGATGTGGTGGATGTCGAGCTTCGCGTCGTCGCGGTCGAGGTCGACCATGCGCGCCTTCCAGAAGAAGTCGCACGCGCCCTCTCGCTGCAAGAGCACGTAGAGCCCACGGTACGCGGCGCTGGTGCGCGAACGGAGCGTGTCGAGGCGGTTCGGGTTGAAGCCCGCGGCTTGAACGGTGGCGGGCTCCGGCGCCGAGGGATCGTTGACCCAAGCGAGGAGCTGCTGCACATCGAGCGCGATCCGCGTCTCGACGGCACCGCCGTAGAGCTCGCCCAGGACGCCGCACCAGAACCAGCGCGCGAGCTTCCCCTTGATCTGCGGCTCGAGCCAACGCTCACCGAGATGCGCGAGCACGGCCCCAAGCGGCGTGAACTGTGTACGGTAGGGAAGGAACTTCGGGTGGTGGAACCCCTCGCTGCGCAGGAACCGCTCGGCCTCCTCGAATCCCTTAGTCAAGGACTCGGCCCACTTCTCGAAGGCCCCGAGCGGCATCTCGAGGATGTGCTCACGCTTGGCCGTGACGCCCGTGGCCTCCTTGCCGGAGCGCCCCGCGGCGAGGTCCTGCGTGCGCCTCTCGAAGGAGTGCAGCAGCGAGACGCCCTGGAGGAAGTCCGTCGGCTGGAGATCACGGAGCAGCGGCCTCTTGCCAAGGCGAGCATGGCGCCCGCTCTTGCCCCCCCCGCCGAACCAATCGTCGCGCAGGTTGAAGCCGTCGGCCGCCCACGTGGCTGTGATGAGCTCGAAGACCGACAGCGGAACGCCGCCCGTGTTCACCTTCTCGAACACGAGGCAGACGGCCTCCTTCGAGGTCTCCTTCCTCAGGCTGATGACCGGCAGCGCGTAGTTGCGGAACGGCTCCACAACCTGCCGTCGGAACTTCATGAACCGCGCGAGCTTCTCGGGAGCATGCTCCGAGAGAGCCTGCTCCCAGTCATCCGAGTTCAGGATCTGGCTGCAGGGGAAATGGAAGGCATCGATCTCCTTCTCGCGCGTGCTGAGGTCGAGCACCACCTTGCGGCCGAAGTTCTCTCGCTGGGTGCGCTGCTCGTCGACGGTGACGATCGCGTCCTCCAGAGCCTGGGGGCCCAGGAGTGCCTTCTCAATGTCGAAGTAGTAATGGAGCTTGAGCTCCCGCTTCTTCGCGTCACGCGTCGCGACAGGCTTGTCGAGCTTCAGGACCTGCGTGAGGGACGTGAGACGTTGCTGGCCGTCGAGGATGAGCTCCTCGGGGTTCGTGTTGGGCGGCAGGTCGACGCCCTCGACGGCGCGCACCTGGAAGCGCGCCTCGCCGCCCGTCTCGAGGAGCATCACGGCGCCGATCGGGAACGACCGCGCGATGCTCACGAGCAGCGACTGGATGTGCTCGTCGTCCCAGACCCAGCCGCGCTGGAAGTCAGGCAGTTGGAGCTTGCCCTTCACCACCTTCGAGAGGAGGTCGCTGAGCAGGGTCTTGGTCGAGTCGAAGGTAGACATGGGCACCACCACTCGCGATTCCGCCGCGAGCGCCCGAGGATATCCCACGGGGACGGCCACCAACACCAGGAACGCGGGCGGTCACGCGGCCGGCGATCGGTAGCTCGATCGGGCTATCGCCGGCTCTACTCGGAGGCGCGGGCCGCGGCTGGTACCCTCACGAGCGTGAAGCGACGGCTCCGCAAGAAGAAGCGCATCGGCGAGTTCCGAGAACTCGGATTCGAGGTCCTCGCCGACCTGCGCGATGGGCTCTCGCCCAACGAGTTCGATGCGTTCCTCGACCGCTGGATCAGTGCCGTCGAGGGCCGCCAGCTCGCGTTCGGCGGTGGCGGCGGGCACGACGGGAAGTTCGAGGGGTTCGTCGCACGCGCTGGTCGTGGCAGCGCCTCCGACGAAGATCGCGCGACGCTCGCCTCCTTCCTCGAGAGCGACGCGGCTGTGATTCGTCACGAAGTGCGTGAGCTTCGCGACGCGTGGTACGGGGGACCGACGGCATGAGCTTCTTCTCCAAGCTGAAGGCGACGTTATCCGCGACGTCCGCAGCGGGTACGGCGTCGGCGCCCGCGCCCGCCGCCGTCCCGCGTGGTCCGTCGTGGCGCGTCGTCCTCACAGCAATCGGTGTCACGACCCCGACGTGCCCGCACTGCGGCCATGCGTTTGACAAGATGCCGCAGCGAAAGCGCGCGTGCCCAAAGTGCAGCGCCGTCTTCTACTCGCGGAAGCGCTCACTCGACGGCGCCAAGGTGCTGCTCACCGACTCGGACGCTCGCGAGGGCGAGGCGCAGGACGCACTGGTCACGCTCACGCAGGAGGGAGTCTCGGACGCCGATCTGGATGCGCTCGTTCACGCACTTCAGGGTCAGCTCGGTCGCGTCCCAACCGCGGACGAAGTCCTCACCCAACATCTCTCGCGCGCCGCCGCTGCTCACGCCGAGTCACTCGACTGGGGGCTGTACCGGAACGCTCGTCTCAACCTCGCAGAGTCCTGCGCGCGGCGAGGGCAGCACGAGAACGCGCTCCGTCTGCTCATCGAGGTCTCGCTGCTCGACCTGAACGGTCCTCGGAACTGCGGAGGGAGCAAGGACCCGGAACTCCTGCGGCGCTTCCCTCCCTTCGAACCGAAGACCGCGTTCCTCGCGCCAGGCATCATCAACCGGACCGTCGAGATCATCGGCCTGCTCAAGCTCTCGCCGAGCGACACGCGCAGCATGTTCGATTCGGTGGCGGGCTCCGTCGGGCCTACGCTGAAGCTGCCGCGCTCGGCAACGAGCGTTTGGCGAGAGCTATCGAAGGCTCTCGTCGACGCGCAGGGCTGATCAGCTGGCAACCTTCTCGAGGAGCGCCATCCCCCGCTCGGCCTCGGCGGGCGTCGCGTCGGCGAGCTCGAGGTAGACGCGCCCGCTCTCGTTGTAGTCCTCGGTGTTCACGCACCAGCGCTCGCTTGCGGGCGTCGCCAGCTCGATCTCGGCGGCGAGCTTGTGCAGCGCGGCCTTCACGACGCGGTAGCTGGTGCCCTTGGCGAAGCGCAGCGCGATCTGCGGCTCGGGCGTTCCGTACCTGCTCTCGCCCTGGCTCACGGTCTTCGTCATCGTGTTGCTCCTCGTCGTGCTCAAGGGCGACCACCGCGAAGCGGCGGCCGGAATTCATCGACTCGAGCTGGGCGCGGCGCACCTCGGCCTCCTCTGCGGTGGCGAACGCGTCCTGCCGCCAGTCGTTCCTCGTGGGCGCCATGCGGCTGATCGAGCCGTCCTTGTTCACCGACTTCACCATGAAGCGCGCGGTCGCGGCGGCCTGCTCGATGGCGCGCTTGGCGCGCGCGTTGGCGTAGGCCCGGAAGGCGGTGGTGCTCTTGATCTTCATCGTCGTCGTCCTCGCGTTCGCGGCGTGCCCAGTGCTCGTCGCGTGAGCACATACAGGCTTCCGCTTGCGCCCACAGCAAGGCCGAATGCGGCGGTTTCGGAGGTCTTTTCAGGGACTTGGAATGGTCGCGAGATTCCGCGGAGTTGGGGCGTCGGAGGCACGTGTAGGCCTGCCGACGCCCCATCGATCTCACTCGCGCTCACGCGCCGGTGGCGCCCTCCTTGGCGAAGAGCGCGGCGGCGTCGGCGGCGCCGAGATGCGCGAGGTAGTGACCGATGGCCCCCCGGAAGAACTCCATGCGGTTCTTGATGCCCTTCGCGCGCCAGGCCTCGTCCATCTTGTCGGCGACGTCCTCCTCGAGCCGGAGCGGGAGGATCTTCACGTCGAGGGGCTCACCGTCGTGCGTGCGCCTCTTGCGGGGCCCGACGTTGATGCGGCCCTTCTCGGCCTCGCGGATCTTCCAGATGAGGTAGCGGCGATCATCGCTGCCCGTCGAACGTCCGACGACCTCGAGGTACTTCGTCTGCAGCTCTTCGATCGTCATCGACGCGAACCGCCCGCGCGGCTTCTGCGGCGCGCTCTCGTCAGGAGTTGTCTCGGGTTCCGGCTCGGGCGTCGCGCGCGCGCTGGTGCGCGTCGGGCGCGACGGCTCCTCAGCGCGCGCGGCCAACGCCTCCTCGATGCGCCGGACGAGGAACTTCTTGTTCGGGCTCTTGGTGGTCTCCCCCGTCGCCTCCCTGAAGCGCTCCCACAGCGCCGGCAGCCCGAGCGCTGCGAGGTTCTCCTTCTTGGTCTTCGCCTTCGTGGTCTTGGTCTTCGTGCTCATCACTGCTCTCCTCGTCGGGCGCTGGGTACACGTCGCCCTTCACGCGCGCGCCCCTGGCTCGCGTGGTGGGCTTGCGCTCCGTGATGGAGCGCGTCGTCGTTCAGGTCGTCAGCGCTTCAGGCTCGCGAAGCACGCGAGGTCGATGGGGCGCGGATCGCTCAACACGAAGCTGAAGCGCCCTCCGCTGCGAGCCATGGCTGCACCTCGACGCGGTCGTCGACGGTCACGCCGCCCGGCGCGCTCGAGGTCTTCCTCGTCACGGATGTACTGCCCGTCCTGGTCCGGATCGTAGTCGGCGCGCAGCGCGTTCTTCAGCACCGCGACGATGCGGACATTGTAACCGCGCAGGTAGCCGTGCTCGGTGCCGTCGTAGGTCGTCGTGGTGCCGAGCGTCTTCATCGCTCCCCCTTCGCGGCGGCGAGCCCGGCGCGGTACGCGGCCTCGAGCGCGGCCTTCACCGACCAGACCGCGACGTCGTGAAAGTCGAGCGAGTCGCTCTTGCCCGTCTCGAGCGTGTCGATGTGGAGCGTCTCCTTCGCGATGGCGGCGAGCAGCTCGTCGAGCGTCGGCTCCTTCTTGCTGGGGCGCTTCCTGTTCGTGGTCTGCATCGTCGTCCTCCGCGTTGATCGCTTCGCCATACAGGCTTCCGTTCGCGCCCCCAGCAAGGTCATTCCGTGAAGAATCGACCTCGCTGGGAAGCGCGCTCGTGCTCAACGCGTGGCCACGCTCCACGCCGTCTTTGAGCCGTAGCGGAGCTGTTCGCCCTCGACGAGGAAGACGTCGTTCTTGGCGGCGCCGCGCTCGAGGCGGGGCTCCTGGTCGTCGCCATCGCCGTCCTCGTCGCGATCGGCGCAGAGCATCTCTTCGCGCGTCGTCACGCCCGCGAGGCCCAGCTCGAAGGGCCAGTTGGGTTGCGACATCACGAGGACCTCGGCGTCCGGGTCCTGCTCCTCCAAGAGTTTGATCAGCTCGCTTACCTTCATGTCGTCGTCTCCGTCGGGGTGGTTCGTGCGGTGCGCCCCGTTCGCGACGACATACAGGCTTCCTTCTGGCGGCCTTCCAAGGCGAAGAAGCGAAGAATCGTGCTGGCGCGCAGAAGCTCGCGGAACCTCGCGAGAACTCCGCGCGCAGCACTCACGCGGCCCTGTCCCTCTGTGCCAACGTGACTGAGACACCGGCCACCCGAAAGATCAATGTCGAGGGCGGTCGAGGAATCCGTGATGATGAACGTGATGGCAAAGACGACGGAAGTGTCGGCGAAGGCGCGTCGGCGCC
>Ga0209591_10006613_pt1 | contig 12861 bp, 9 predicted proteins | sample MAT01_FD_187207 | JGI IMG/M metagenome (GOLD analysis project Ga0209591, IMG submission 187207) | Freshwater microbial communities from Lake Fryxell liftoff mats and glacier meltwater in Antarctica - MAT-01 (SPAdes) (version 2) | ecosystem: Environmental > Aquatic > Freshwater > Ice > Liftoff...
TTTTGAGCGGGTTAATCCGATTGAATATGCACTTAAATCCTGATTGTGTTTATACTTTGCTAAGCATTCGGCTGTGCGCTTTTAACCAATTCTTCAATATCCAATTTAATAATTTCCCAAACTTTATCTTTCAAGCAAATCGGCGTAAATTCATATCCGGCTTTTTCAAAGTTTGATAGTCCTTTCATAATTTCTTTTCTAGTGAAATTGTACGGATATCGCTTTAAATAGAAATCAATCATCTCATCTGATGAGAATTTTTCAACAATGCGTGAAAATCCCAGAAACCCTTCTTTCGTCCTCCTCTCCCAATAACATCCAACTTCATTGCGGCAATCTCTTCAATGCCCGCTAGTCTCACATCTTTAACTTCAATTAATGGAAAAACAAAATTATCAGTATACAACAAATCCAATTTAACCAAATAAGAGGCTTCGTTTCCAATAAAAAATGATTTCCCCATTCCAATAAAATCACCTAACAACGAATCGACATAAGAGAATTTCTCCCTAAGAACGTCCTCTATTTTGATAAAATTTACGCTTCCATATTGCGCGTCAGTAAACATATCAATGTCTTCTGATTCTCTATGTCCCAGTTGAAGGCTTAAAGATGTTCCACCAACTCAACGAAAATTTTTAAATTCATTTAGTTTCATAAGTTCAACCAATGATTTCCACAATAGATTTGAAACAGTGTTTAAATAAAGTTGCATAATAATTTACAAATTATAATCACTGATGTTTTTCTTAAAAGAAGGGAATCTACTGTTTCCGATTATTTTTAGCTCGGCAGATATTTCTTGCTTCCCGTAAAACTCAATTAGTTCGGTAATCTCCTGACTGTTTCCTCGTTCTAAAACACGTTTTATGATGGCTCTTTTTTGTTTTTCCCAATCAATTTGATTCATGTCTGTATCCCAAAAGAGAGCGGTTCGAAATTTATCAAGGTTGGGTCTATGTCTTGCTGAAATTTTGGCTGCTACAATATTTACGTCATAACTTGCTTGCAAGAGCATAAAATAATCTTGTGCAACATTAAATTTCTTTGAGAGCTTAATGGAAAGTGATGGTGTTATCTTTCTCTTTTTATTTAGGATAGCACTGATTGTCTGTTTGTGCTCATCAATAGTAGAAGCCAACTCACTACTTTTAATTCCCCTACTTTTTAATTCTCTATTTAGAATATAACCTGGGTGAATGCCTCTTATTTTATCTAATTCTGGCAGCATAACATCAACTTTCACCAAAGCTAGGTAAAAACAGATTGAGAGTAAACAAAAACGTTTACTTTTAATTTCTTAGTGAACTGTTGTGTAAGCTGGTTCCTAACTTCTCCCCACTCACACCTTTATTGCGTTTATATTCCAAAAAAGCGCAGATCAGATGCATCACTTTCAAATATAGCAGAATACTATAATGTATCCGAAGTCAGCGAAAAGTTTTATCTCTGGTCTGAGTAAGGATTGCAGGTTGGTTTTATTGGTTTTTGGTTTTTAGTTTTTAGATTTGCCTGCCTGCAAACAAATCTAAAGGCCGGCAGTCAGGGTTTTTAGTGCTTGGTTCATAACCACCTGCGGCAGGAAGGTGCTTACCTTTCTGCCGCAGACGGGGTTTTTAGACTTAAAACTCTTTTTATTTTATTTCACCAAAGCCATTTTGCGGTAGATTTCCACAGGCTTCAGTTGATCATAAACCGCAGCGTTATCGCCAGCCACAGCCTGCCATTCCGGGCTTTCGTGGATGGTATTGTATGTTTCCATATCCGGCCAAACACCTTCGAAATAATAGCGGTAATCCTTTACATCAGCCTCAGTGGATTTATAAAGAAAATAACCGGAGCCGGGATAGCCGAGTTCTTCAATGGCAGTATTGAAGCGCTGGAGACCACTGGACAAATCGGACTCCGTCATCCCGTTTGGGAAATCGAAGAGATGAAGGGTTTTGTAACCGGCTGGTGCCCGCACTTTATCCGTATTGGATATGTCGTGGGTGCAAAGGTATTTGCCATCGCGTTTTTGCCATACGGCCATGTACTTTCCCGTGCTGATTTCTTTTCCGGAATCGTCTTTGACGGTGGTTTTCCCGGTTTCGGTCACCACATCGCCTGTACCGACGACTTCCAGGGTTTGAAAATTAAAATGCTGCCCGGTATCGGCTTTTTCAAAATCTTTTTCGGTTTTTTTGCGGATGGCTTCCTTTCTGGAAATGCTGGGATAATCTTCCCCCATGGCTACCGCATCATCAGCATACAGCGCCATCAGGGCATCGACATCACGTTCATTCATGGCGTCAGCCCAGGCATTCTCAAGGTTTTGGATTTCGATTTTCACTTTTTCCATATCTGCCGCTGGTTCGGCAGCGGGTTGGCAAGCACTGATTAAAATCAGTGCGCAAATTGAGACAAACAGGTTATTTTTCATTTTGGTTTTAATTATGATTGGTTAATCGATATTTTCATTTTGGTACCGCGGTGGATCAGGGAGCGCCTATGAAATTCTCCCCTTTCCCCGCGATGTGTTGACAAGTACTGATGTAAACTTAAGCGGCCTTTTGGCAAATGGTTCGCGCTTTTTCCCGGTCGTATATTTCACTTTCCGAAGGGATAGATTTGCCCACCGAAGGATTTTGAATCAGATTATAATCATCGGTATCAGGACCGCATTTTCGAGCAGGTAAGGAATTTGCCAAGCTGCGGCCTGAACAAAGGCCGCTAAAAAGCATTCGCTTTTCGTTCAAAAAAGAAGATTATAATATTGACTGTATTTAGGAATGAAAGCTAAAATTATTTTTGACGATCACCTTCACCAACAGGTAAGAAAATTGAGAACTCAGTCCCTTGTTTGATTTCACTATTTCCAGATATTGGTCTGGAATCCAGCGTTATCTCTCCTCCATGCGCCTTCACAATGTCATAGCTCAGGCTCAATCCCAATCCGGTCCCTTGCCCGGTAGGCTTGGTGGTAAAGAAAGGCTGGAATATTTTCTCCTTGATAGCGTCGGGAATGCCGGGGCCGTTGTCTGAAATCGAAACTTGGATTTTATCGCCGAGATTTTTTGTAGAAATAATGATCATCGGCCGCGGCAGAGACGGGGCATGCCCCGTCTCTACCGCGGCCGATGGATTTTCATTGGTAGATTCAATTTGATGCCCTAAAGAAGCAGCATAAAATGCGTTGTTGATAATATTGAGCAATACGCGTCCGATATCCTGCGGGATCATGTTGATCGGGGGAATGCCGGGATCAAAATCCGTTTTGAAATCGGCGTTGAATGTTTTGTCTTTAGCACGAAGTCCGTGGAATGAAAGTTTAAGGTATTCTTCGGCCAGTGCATTCAGATCAGTCGGTTCTTTGGCGCCTTCGCTTTTGCGACTATGGGCCAGCATCCCTTTCACGATGGCATCGGCCCGCTTGCCGTGGTGGGTTATTTTTTCGAGGTTCTGTTTGATGTCGCTGAGGATGGATTCTGCTTCTGAGAGTGAATCATCATCATGATCAGGAGACGAGGCAAGCCTCGTCTTTACTCGGTTGAGCTCTTCGCTCACCTCATCCAGGAGCTCTGCACTTACTTCCGAAAAATTATTGACGAAGTTCAGCGGGTTCTGAATCTCATGGGCGATTCCTGCAGTAAGCTCGCCAAGTGAGGCCATTTTTTCGGATTGGATAAGCTGAGCCTGTGTGGACTTCAAGTGTTCGTGTGACTGGTTAAGTTCACTGTAGGCTCGTTCTATTTCTTTGGCCTGAGCCAGCTCCCGTGCCTGAATTTTCTCCCTTTCTATGCGCAGCGTTCTGGCCTTTAGGGTTCGGTGTGCAAAGACGACAAACACGACGAACAAAATGGCGCAAGCAATGTAAGCCCAGAGGGAAAACCACCAGGGAGGCCGTATCGTAAATTCATACGTCGCTTCTTCACCCCAAATGCCCAGACTGTTCATTGCCTTTACCCGAAAGGTATATGCCCCAGGTGGCAAATTACCGTATGGCACCTCTTGAAAAGTAGTAAGTCCACTCCACGACCCGTCAAAACCGTCAAGGAAATAGCGGTATTTGACCAATTCTGGCTGGTGCCTCGCCATGGCCGAAAAACCGAAAGTAATATTGTTATTGTCGTGGGCGAGATTGAGATGCATAGGCAACCCGTATCCTCCACTGTATCCATCTAAAGTGAAGTCGTGAAGTTTTATTCCATTGCGAAGCGTGATATCCGTGACTTTTTTATTTTCTATTTCGTGCCAGTTGATCAAATCGTTGGCAAGGCTCAAGGCCGAAATGACGGCGACCGGGGGAGTGGAATCGGCAGTGATCAGTTCGGGATCAAATGCATTTAAGAATGTGTTACTGCTCAACCATATTTTTCCTCTGCTGTCCTGGATGCTGGCATTTCGGCCACCGGCACCAGTAAAACCATTCCACATATTAAAAACATCGAAAATGACATCATCGTCATACACCACGCCTGCCTGGACTTTTTCAAGTAATTGAGCGTACTTATCTTCAGTCAGCCTGAGCAATCCCAGATCACTGCTAAACCAAAGCGTGCTATCCTTGTCTATTAAAATACTATTGACCATTCGACCCACGGGACTGTTCTTTTCATCGAATGTCAAAATTCTTTCCGTTTGCCCGGCCTCATCGCGAAACAGAAGTTGGAGACCACCAGGCATCCCAATCCAGATATTTCCCCGATGATCTTCTTTGAGACTGATTACGCTGGTGCCTGCCAAACCCTGATCTGGTCCGTAATGCCACCATTTCCCCTCCCCAGGTTTTTCGCCAGGCCTGTGTCTGCTAATACCACCAGCATGCATACCTGCCCAGATATCTCCCTGCCGGTCTTCGATGATGGTGTAAACCTGATTTGACGAAAGTCCCTGTGGAGTGCTTATTTTCGCGAGCGAGCCTCCCACATGATGCCTGTCTGGCGTGAGAATGTTGATGCCACCCCCATTCGTTCCGCTCCAAATATTGCCCTTGCTGTCTTCCATTACGCAGGTCATCCATTTCAGAGACAAACCGGCGTTTTCCATGTAGTAGTGAAAAGTTCCTGTGCCGCCCGTGCTGTCAGGAATGAATTTATGGAGTCCGCCACCATTGCTGGCCACCCACAGGTTGCCATGGTGGTCGCGGATAATTCCCATGGGTTGTGAGTGAAAACCCATACTGGGTCCGTGATAGGCAAATGAATCTCCATCAAAACGGATGAGACCATCGCCTTCAGTGGCAAACCATATATTGCCTTTGGTATCTTCAGTTATTTGGTTGACAACCAGGTTGGTGAATCCATCACTGTCGCTATACTTTTTAAAGTCCCCTGCCTTTTTTACGGCAATGGCTTTTCTTGATATGGTGTGTAGATCACCATATTGATCGACAAAAAGCGAGTAGATTTCATTGTTTGGCAGACCATCTTCCTTGATCAGCAATGTGAAATTGTCTGGTTTCCGGGCGTCCATGCTGATGATACCTGTGTTATCCACTGCCACTTTGATTTGATCGGTATGCTTATCATATAGTAAGTTGTTAATAGTAGCAGAGGCCATCGAATCGGGCAAGGCGAGATGTGTAAAATTGGTGCCATCGAATCGAAATAATATGCCGTCACTGCTGCCACTCCATATATTTCCCTGGCTATCGCAGATTATTTCTACCAGGTCACCATTGTAAGAATTCTGATTGGGGCCGTATTCGATGATTCGCTCCGGTTTTCCATCTCTTGCAAGTTCAAGTTTTCCAATGGTATTGCATCGGGTTTTAAACCAAATATTTCCCTCCGGATCTTCCAGGAGGTTGTTGGGCATCATATCGCAAAGACCTTGTGCAGTGGAGTATTGCACGAAAGTGCCACCTATGCCTGTATCATCCTGATCATAGCGGAAAAGCCCACCCCCATAGGTGCCAATCCACAACGACCCGTTCTTGGTTTCCAAAAAGTCTGTTATTTGGTTGTGAAGACCTTCTGCTTCCGAAAAAGTCGTAAAAGTATGTCCATCATATCGCGCAGCTCCGCCACCATTGGTTCCTATCCATATATCTCCATTGCTGTCCTCAAATACACTGACTACAATTTCAAAAGGTAGTCCGTTTGAAGGCATAAAATTGGCAAAGCTACTTCCGTCAAAACGTGTGATACCCGAACCCGCACTGGTGTACCATGTGTTTCCCTTTGTATCCATGGTCATGTCGTGCACGGTAAATCCCAGTCCATCCTTGTTTGTGATATAATGAAAATTGCCAGGATTGTGATCTTCGCTGAGCCAGCCTTTAAAAGGTTGCAGTTCGGGTGCAGTGGCTGGTACGACTTTCCCCTGTGCCGGCCGCCGAAGGGGCAGGGGCACGGTGTCCTGACCAGGTATAAAGATTTTAATTTCGCTGGCAGGGACAATTCGGGGCGTACCGAAAGAATAGTTGTTTTTAGAGCCTCTGACATCATCAGGTTCTGGCGTTTTGTGTATCCATACTTCATTGGTATCAATCCGTATGGTAATGGGTGGATCAAGGCTATCGGGATTCATTTCCAATGCGACAATAGATAAGGCTTCCAGGTTTTGCCGCTGGATTCTTTCTTCCGGCTGTGTTTGATTGCATGCGAAAAATAAGAGCGCAAAGATTGGGACAAGGAGATGCAGGAATTTCATATACCGGTGGTTAGTCGATGGGAAGGTAAATAAAATCGTTCTCATCATGGTTTAAGAATCAAAGTCTGCTCAAATTGAGTTAGAAAAAACGCATTCAATTTTTATTCAGAAATAACACCAATCGGTTGATCGTATTTCTTCACCGGGAAATGATGAAATTACCCCCACCATTTTGTATTTTTTCCGTGTGTCAACTATTTCATACACTTTCCTCGCTGGAAGTTGTAACTGAATTTTTTTATTAAAACAATTCAAACCAGCTAGTTAGATTGTTTTCATGAAAATTGAGATCAATTCCCAGTCATCCGTATTTGTTTTTTCATCATGGATGAGTTGGCATATCAGGCTCCTATGAATAATATTGCCGGAGCGCCATATTAAAATTTCTTTTTTTGAATTAATCTTCTATTTTTGCCACTCGAATTTCATAAAAATTGTGAAAACAGGGACGGTGTTAATTTTGTTTTTGGCTGCATTTTCCAGCGCCTTCGCTCAGATAGGATTTACGCCCTCTCCAGTGGCCGAGGACAATTCAGTTTTTGAGCGTCAATTATTGGCTGCCTGGAAACATCAGGAGAAAACTGTCGCGTATTTGAAAGGAAAACAGGCTTCTGAAGTAAAAAAGTCTTTTGAAGCCCGCTATGAATTTCTGTCTGAAATGTTGACGAATGGTGAATTCATTTTTGATTCACCCGTACTTACCCACAGCAACGAAATATTTGAAAGAATTAAGGCTGCCAACCCAGAAATAGATCCGGGCACAACCATGTTGCTTTCCCGATCCGGAGTAGCAAACGCGTTTTCGACCGGCGATGGTTTTTTTGTCATCAATCTCGGTTTGATTGCGAGACTCAACAATTCCCACCAGTTGGCATTTATCATGGGCCATGAGCTGAGTCATCAAATTAAAAATCATTCAAATGAAGCGATCATTCACCAGGCTACTATCGTGTCGGACCCGGAGCGAAAGCGCGAAATTAACAGAATATTAAAAAGTGGATACAACATCAACAGTCAGTTGGAGAGTTTGCTCATTCCTGGAATGATGTCGCGCATGCGGCATTCAAGGGATTTGGAGTTTCAGGCCGATTCACTTGGTGCCCTTTTGGCTCAGCGCGCAGGGTTTGATGTGAGAGGAGCAGTAGGTTTGCTTCATATTCTCGATGGTGTTGATGTTTCTATTTATTCAAATCCTATTGAATGGGACGAATTTTTCAACGCAGCACAGTGCGAGGTAGAGCCAATATGGCAAAAAGCCACAAAGGGCTCTTCTCTGGGAGATTTTGAAATCAAAAATTCAAAATATGAAGAAGAGCTCAAAACGCATCCTGATTGCAATTTGCGTATCGATCATATTTATTCCTTGCACGATGGATTGGACTCCTTGACATTCACAGGCGATGAAACTGACTTCGCCAACATTCAAAAATTTGCAGAGCTGGACCTGATCGAAAGTTATACCAGGGAAGGAAATTACTCCAAAGCACTCTACTACGCCATTCATGCGCACCGCGAAAATCCGGAATTGTACTACCCCCTCGAAGCTGCGGGTTATCTTTTGGGGAGAATTGCCAAACTAAAAAAACAGCGGGCTTTGGGTGGATACCTAGAACTGCCGGAAGTATATCACGAAAAAGATTATAAAACTTTCCTCCATGTTATTTGGGATTTAAACAGTCAGGACTGTGCCTGCGCTGCATATCACCTTTCCAGAAAAAATACGGAAACAGAAACAAAAGATCTAAAGCTTACTGCCCTGGCCATTAGTGCTGAAGTCCATGGAGAGCCAGAGGAGGCAGCGCAATATGCACGTGAATATGTCACCAACTATCCCAAGGGTTCACGAAAATCATATATGGATTCTATACTCGAAATCAAATAAAACCAAATATCAAAAACATGAAAAACAGAATTTTGCTTATCCTGCTATCTCTCAATATCACGTTTGGCGTGCAGGCGCAAACTGAAACGTATCAGAATATTCTCAAATATTCTACCAGAAGCAGCGGATCCATTATTAAGAACAATAAGGTAGAAGGTTATTATTTTTTCACTCCAGTTGAAAAGCTTGACCGAAAAAATACAGCTTATACGGTAAATATGCTCGACAACAATCTCAGCAAAGTGGCCAGTTTTGAATTGGTAAGGCCCAAAAAGGTAGTACTCATGGAAGTTGTTTTCAATGATGATGCATTTATGTTTCAATTCTACGACACCAAAGAAAAAACCTTGGAATTTGTATCTATGGACAGGAGTGGAAAACAGCTTGGTTCCGTAATTCTGGATGATCTGCCGCGTGCGGAACTGTTCAGAATCGGACTGGGACTGAGCAATGCCGATGTCGAAAATGTGAGTATCTGGCCCCTTGGCAACGAAGGCTTTGTGCGCAATACCTATCAGAAAGACAAAAAATTGGGCTACCAGATTGAAGCATATGACAACAATATGAAGTCAAAATGGACGCATGGTACTCCGGAAAAATCTGAATTTGTCGAAGGGGCAGATGTGCTTCACAGCGGTGAAAAATATGTCACTTTGAGTGTGATTAAAAAGAAATCTGCATTGACCAGAAAATTCGATACTTATTTTGTGCTGCTGGATGCCGTTACAGGAAAGGAATTGATTCACACAAAAATGGTCGATAATGTAGAGGGTTTGCTTACGGTGATGAGCACTTATGTCGATGAAGCTGAAGATGAAATTCTAATTGTCGGCGAGTATTTTAAACCTTACGATGATGTCATGAAGGATGAAAGCCTGGGATTATATGTGCGGAGTATAGATCGTGGTGGGGAGGATATTAAGTTTAAAAAATTTGGCTGGGATACCGATCTTGCAAAATTCAAACAAACTGCCGTGGAGACAGGCGAAAAAAATGCAGACAAATCTGGTAACCGGTTGTTCGTTCACAAGTTTGTGCGTTCCAAATCTGGAAATCTGGTCGTAGTGGCCGAGCAATTTAGAAAACAAGTAAGCGCATTGGGAGTTCTTGCCAAGTCAGCCGGGGGCAGTGCCTCAGCTTTGGAAGTACGGATCGGTAATATGGTCGTAATCGAATTCACGCCAGAATACGAAGTGAAAGATTATAAAATCTATGACAAGCGGCCAACGCGTATTAATTTAGGAGAAGGTTACGGATTTGCAAATCTTCAAACAATCGCTTATCTCTGCCAGACCATGGGTTATTTCGGCTATCAGTTTACATTGATGGATGATGAAACAGATACCTATGATATGATTTACAGCGATCGTGACACCAAAGATGAAGACAGTGGAAAGAAATCAGATATCATGTTGGGCGTTGTAAGCATGAAAAATGGAAAAGTAGAAAACCAGCGAATTCCTATTAATTCTGACGCCAAATACGTGACTTATCTTGCCGCGAAACCGGGATATATTCTCATTCAGGAATATTATAAAAAAGAGAAAAGATTGACAGTTCGTTTGGAAAAGATCAACGTTTAATTTCCTTTCCTGCATACTACAGGTGAAAAGCGGCTTCAGGCCGCTTTTTTTTTTGAAAGGGCAGAACATATTGCGAATTTGGCTCATGGTTTTAGATTTGGGTGCCATCATTGATCATTTAGTATATCCACTGAGGTGATCAAACCGAAATATAAACTCCCTTAAAGAGCATTGACCAGGGGGGGCTGTATTACCTGAATTGGGGGTCAGTATGAAACGGAATATCTACTTCGACCTTTTCATTGTCAGTTAATTTAAAATTAGGCGGGAGAAGTTTATAAAAGTCTGAATTTTATTTCATTGTATCCTCCCGCCAAACTCAATCTTTCTCAAGTTACCTCTTAAGGCAACTTTGCGTTGGAAGGAAATGATTTTAAAATTTTCTGACTTTTTTAAACTGCTGAGGTGCTCTTTCAATCAACCGTCATTTGTAATGACTACAGTAAAGTACAATATGCCTTATATATGATACCATGGAACTTTCGGAACAAAAGCTGAGCCTGATCGAACGCCTCATGCGCGTGCGGAGCCAGCAAACCCTGGCACAGGTGGAAGAAATATTGATTCGTGCTGAGATGGAATCTCGTGCTCTGGAGTCAATGGCAGCCATCGAAAACAAGGATATCGTGACATTGGATGAATTCACCCAAAGCAATCAAACTTGGCTGAAGAAGAGAAATTCAAAGTAATTGTCACTTTTCCGGCTCAAAGGAGATATCAGGAAACGGTGGGCAGATGAAGGAGTGGTTGTGGGACGGAGTCTCTTTGTTTTTGTTTCCAGATTGAGAAAACTGCTGAAAAATGAACCGTCCATTCAGATTAAAAATATTCATGGCGCAGGCTATAAACTTGAATTGGTTTCACATAATTTTGATTATGAATAGACTAACGGCCAATATTGATTAGAATTTCCGGTTCTCATTATGGAAATTTTAAAAAAATCTAAAACGTTCGGCTTCCCTGGGATTTTTGTTCTTGCGAATGGGCAGCAATGGACATAAAATGAATTATGTTGCAACCAAGTTGAAGATTAATCGGTACAACCAAAGTGATACTTTGCAAATGTTCGGATTTAACTCACTGGCAATTCAATGAGATGATGGATTGCGCTTTCGCGAAAAATTAAGAAAGCGTACATTTGATCTCGCACAACTTTCTCTCCTGGTTTTACAACAAATACAGCCGGATGGACATTAATAATCCAGAGTGATCGCCATGCGCAACCAGGTAAAAATTTTTAATGCAACCATCAACAATCGAAAATAGAAGAATTGAAGTGCTCGATCACCTCTGCGATTTTGTGGAGGATATCGTGAACACGAAAATGCTTATTCCAGAAACAAGTTGGCAACCTTCCGATTTTCTCCCTGATTTTAGATCAGAATCTTTCAGGGAGGATGTCACAGCGCTTCAGGAACGCGCCAAAAACATCCCCAATACATTGATCATTTCCCTGGTGGGAAATATGATTACGGAAGAAGGCTTGCCCAATTATCAATCCTGGTTTAATTTGCTCGAGGGCATCAATCGTGAACGCAATGTCGCAAGCGATTATGCCTGGGTTAAGTGGGGGAGGGCTTGGGCTTCTGAAGAAAACCGCCATGGGGATCTGCTCAACAAATACCTTTACATGTCCGGGAGGATAGATATGAATGCGGTGGAAAAAACCATTCAGCGCATGCTCTACAATGGATTTGACAATCTCACAGATGGAGATCCTTACAAGGGAATTATATATACCGCATTCCAGGAGCGTGCCACCAAAATTACACATGTGAATACAAGCCGGCTGGCTTCGCAGGCCGGCGACGATCATCTCTCTCGAATATGCAAAGTGATAGCGGGGGATGAAGCCCGCCACGAAAATGCGTACAAGGCCATGATGAAAAGAATTTTTGAATTGGATCCCAATGAAGCAATATTGGCCTTCGGGCATATGATGTGGAAACACATTGTGATGCCTGCAAGGATGATGGACGTCAAGGATAACAAGCTCAGCCTTTTTGATACCTACGCAGCCATAACCCAGGAAATTGGAATATACACGTCCCTGGATTACGCCAACATTGTGGAACATCTGGTTGATTTTTGGGGAGTGGAACATCTCAAAGATTTGACTTCCGAAGGGAACAAAATGCAGGATTACCTTTGTAAAATACCTGAGCGATACAAAAAATTGGCAGAACGCGTTCAGTTTTCTCCTGAGCCTGCAATGATTTGGATGTGAAATTGAATTGGCCAAAATCTTTTTTTGATTGGATCTTTTTTCCAATTTGCATGATTTTGCCAGTTCATCCATCAAATCGGTAGATTCGGTAAGTCTTTTTTTCACCTCCTGATTTCGCGCCGCACTTTTGGGTCATTCAAACGCAATGACCATGAAGCGCTCCACATCCATTTTGTTTCTCATTTTTCTTTTACACGCTTTCGTATCGGTAGGTCAGCATACCCTTTCGGGAAACGTAACTGCGCGAAATGGGGAATCACTTCCAGGCGTAAACCTGTGGATCGACGGCACATTTGATGGCGGGACTTCTGATGCCAATGGCCACTTTAGTTTTCAAACCAGCAAAAACGACAGCTTGATCCTTGTGGCATCGGCCATCGGATACGGCACTGTGCAAATACCGCTGATCTCTGCACTGTCCGCAATACCCCTTGTACTTCAACCAAAAGTGAACGAACTAAACGCTGTGTCTATCACAGTGGGCACCATTGATGTAAGCGATAAAGCCAGTGCCGTGGTGATGCGTCCGTTGG
>Ga0209591_10006614_pt1 | contig 12861 bp, 9 predicted proteins | sample MAT01_FD_187207 | JGI IMG/M metagenome (GOLD analysis project Ga0209591, IMG submission 187207) | Freshwater microbial communities from Lake Fryxell liftoff mats and glacier meltwater in Antarctica - MAT-01 (SPAdes) (version 2) | ecosystem: Environmental > Aquatic > Freshwater > Ice > Liftoff...
GGGCCTGATTGCCGTACCACTAGACTTGAGCGCAGAAGCAGCCGGTTCGTACCTGGTGCAAGTGATCCGTGAAGACGGCATGCGCCTGATGCGTCAGGTGGTAAAATCAACGGATTAAATCAAGTAACCACAGTTGGGAACTTACCACATTCCTGACTGAAATGAGACTAATCATAAACCGCAAACAGCCGACTCCTTAACGGGTCGGCTGTTTGCTTTCAAACTGTAGAGAGAGAGTCGTTTAGCGCAGCGGGCATAAAGCCTTGCGTGCATAGGTGCCTTAGCCAGCTAACTGCTGGCATGATATCGTTTAGCGCAAGACGGTCAACGCTCCAGTATAGATCCAGAGTTGTTGGCCTTCAAAGACGCGGAGAATGTAGAAGTAGGTGCCGTCAGGAAGGTTGGCACCATCCCAATCGTTTTGGTAAGCATCGGTTCGAAATACCTCGCTCTCCCAGCGATTGATGATCCGAATTTCGTGCCGGTCAAATGCCTGCAATGCCGTTATAGTCCACTCGTCGTTGTAGCCATCCCCATTAGGGGTGATCACGTCCGGGATGAACAAATCCGGAACGGTGGGCAGAACCGGCACATCCGTGATGCGAATGGTTATCCAGGCCTGGCTGCAAAGGCCCGCTTGGTCACAGCGTTCATAACGGAATCGATCTACCCCGGTTTGCTGCCCTGCGGTATAGGTCAATTCTTCAAGACCCAGTTTAACCTGGCCCAAAAGCGGGTCGGTGCGAAGCACAAAGCTGCTCGGGTTCCAGTCGCCATTCCCCGGTTGATCGTTGAGGAATACGGGCAGTTTTAAGCTGTCGTTTACCAGAACATTGTACGCATCATCCTGGCAAACAGGAGTGCTGCAGGCAACGTTTAAGCGCACTTCGGCGGTGTCGCAGAGGCTGTTTTGATCGCAAACTGAGTACCGAAAGAAAGTGGCACCGCAAGTAAGGGGTGCAGGAGTAACGGTAAACGATCCGCCTATTCCGTCCAGGACAATGGCGCCCCCAGACCATGGGTCAATAAACCGAAGGGTAGAAGGCACCAAAGGCGACGAGCCGCTGGCATCGTTAGCCAGCACGGCTATGGAAACCGGATTTGTCCATGGAGTTTCTACCAGATCGTCCACCAGGTTTGGGCCAATTTGATCTGCGGCGTTTATGACGCGAATCTGCACCCAGGTGGTGTCGCAAAGTCCTTCCTCGTCGCAGATTTTGTAAGTAAAGAGGTCTATGCCAGAGTACCCAGCCATTGCTGTGTAAAGAAGCTCTCCGGTGGCTGGTTCCAAGTTAGCCGAGCCCCCCAAGGGTGCCGAGGTGAGCGCCAGCGAAGCAGGATCCAGCACACCGTCCATGTCCAGATCGTTGTCTAAGACGGCTACCAAAACCGGGCTGGTCCCACTGGTCACGCCGGAATCAGGCTCCGCTAATGGGGCGATGTAAATGCGCACTACAGAAACTGCATCTATAAAGTAGTAGGCCATGGCTGAAGCCCAAGGCTGCAAATCGCTGCGGGTGGTTGTGGCGTCGCCCTGAAAGTTGCCCAAAATGAACGCTTGTTCACCTCCTCTTGCTTCGTACTCTCCGTAAACCGGCGTCCACCCGGAAAGGTTATCGATGGGCAATCCTGTGTATTCTACTTGTGGCAATAAGTTGTAGGGAGGCAATCCGAGCGCGGGATAGTCGGATGGGGAGCCTGTCCATGGTTCCACACTGTCTGTCAAGTACATGCCCAGGTTATCCGTGGCATAGCGATAGGCATCACCCACACTTACCTGAAAGCTGATGGCGTAAAATTTACCGGCAACCAAAGGTTCACTCAGCTTGCCCTGGATGTACTCCCGGTAGTTCGCGAAACCGCCATAAACGCTTGTGTCTACGTAGGCAACCAACCCGGCGTAAGCATTTCCATCAACGGCATCCTGGGTCCCAAATCCGTTGGAAGGGGTAGAAATGGAAGGAAAAGTGGTGCAACTGTTGAAGTAATCCGGAGTGCCCGGGGTCGGTTTACCCCAATGAGTAGCCCGGTTCATCTGATCAATGAAATTGGGGCAGGTGCTGTAATCTTCAAAGCCCGGATTCAAGACCAGATTTTGCGCTGTGGCGGTCTGAATGATACCCAAAAAGCTTAAAAAAAACCAAGAATAAGAGAGCAACCGGTCCATGATAATATCGGGTCTAATCGTTACGTTCCAAGCATTAAGGCTCAAAGTGCTAAACATGGCTTTTACTTGCTATGCCGAACCTTTGGCTTTTGTGACGGTACGCCCGGGGGAAATGCCGCGTAGCAGAAAACAGCGGTTTCATTAAATAGTATGGTTTATGTGATTTATAAAGTGTTGTAATAAATCTCTTTGTGGCGAAGCCTCCACATGACCACCCCGGGTGTCTCAGGATTGGCGTAACAGAGATTACGGTTGGTTGTTGCGCAACCTATGTGCCGGTCCTTCCCGAAAACAGGCAAAAAGTTGCTGCACGAAACAAGGCGGCATGGCCTATTTTTACGGCAATGCGGCAGTACCACGATTTGCTCCAACGCATCCTGACAGAAGGAGCTGAAAGAACCGACCGAACTGGCACCGGCACGGTGGGCATTTTTGGCCACCAGATGCGTTTTGACCTCCAGGAGGGTTTTCCTTTGGTTACCACCAAGAAGCTGCACCTGCGCTCCATCATCCACGAATTGCTCTGGTTCCTGAAGGGGGACACCAACATTCAATACCTTAAGGAGAACGGGGTGCGCATTTGGGACGAATGGGCCGACGAAAATGGTGACTTGGGACCGGTGTATGGTCATCAGTGGCGCTCCTGGCCCACGCCTGACGGCGGCACCGTTGACCAGATTCAGCAGATTCTGGATACGCTCCAAACCAAACCGGACTCGCGGCGCATGATCGTCAGTGCCTGGAACGTGGCCGATGTGGGCCGCATGGCCCTTCCCCCGTGCCACTGCCTTTTCCAGTTTTACGTGTCGGACAATCGGCTTTCCTGCCAACTCTACCAGCGCAGCGCGGATGTTTTCCTGGGGGTGCCGTTCAACATCGCTTCGTACGCCCTGCTTACCCTGATGGTGGCACAAGTCAGCAATTTGCAGCCGGGCGAATTCATTCATACGTTTGGCGACGCTCATCTTTACCGAAACCACCTTGACCAGGCCCGGCTTCAGTTGACTCGCGACCTGCGTCCGCTGCCGGAAATGGTCCTGCGCCCGGACGCTCGCGATTTGTTCGCTTTCCGCTTCGAAGACTTTTCCCTGCTTCGCTACGATCCACATCCCCACATTCCGGCGGCGGTGTCGGTGTAGTATTTTCATAAATTATATTATTTATTAATGATCATATCTATTATTGTTGCCGCGTCCCGGAATGGGGTCATTGGTGTAGACAACACCATTCCATGGCAACTGCCCGATGATTTGAAATACTTTAAGCGGTTGACCACCGACCACCATGTGATCATGGGTCGAAAGACTTTTGACGCTATTGGCAAGCCTCTGCCTAACCGAACCAACCTGGTCATTACCCGAAACCCACATTTTCAGGCAGACGGCGTGCAAGTGTTGCCCGACTTTGATCAAGCCGTTGATGCAGCCTACCAGGCAGGGGAAACCGAAGCTTTTGTCATTGGTGGAAGCGAGATCTACCGCTTGGCCTCGCCTCACACCCAGAGGCTGTATTATACCCGGGTGGAAACCTGGGTTGAGCAAGGGGACGCCTTTTTCCCGGAGCCTGATGATTCATGGATTCTGCAACGAGAACAGCAGCATCCTGCTGACGAGCGCCACGCCTTCCCTTTCACCTTTCAGGTGTATGAACGAAGGCTCACGGTCATGGAGGAAGATGCACCAGTTTGAACATTTGTTCAGGCATTGAAACCCACCGGAACAAGTAGATTCCTCCAGGCAAATGGTCGGGCCATTGCACGAAGCAGAATGCCTTTGACGCCATGCTTTGATTTTGGGCATCCGGAACTGCCGTGTTCGGAGGGTTAGCGCAGGTTGCTCTGCCACTGCCACGCAACCGACCTTGCCCATCAAAAAGAAGCCATTCCCCAGAGTGCAGGGGCAGGGCAGGGGCCTGAACCCAAAAATGGTCGCTGGACGGATTGGGCCAGATAGTAATGGCCTCATCTGGCTCCAACAGGTCGGGCAAAGGTCGGCCGTGGACTACCCCGCAAGCTTGATGCCGACTGCCGTTGAAATCCTGCTGCAGGAGACGGTACAGTGCGCCATCTGCCGGGCAGTGGGGGTCAACAAAGCGGTAGGAATGGGGCTGGCTGCTTGTGCCGGCACCTGCTACAAAGCCAATGGTTTGCCATTCGGAATTATCCCCGCGCCGCTGGACAAAAAAGCCCAGATTGCTGAATTCGCTTTCTGTAGACCATTGCAATTCTACGGCGGCGGGCAGGGAAGCTACGATCAGCCCCTGGCAACTGACCGGCAGGGGTGAAGCCCCCAGGGCCAACGTCCATGCTCCGGCTGCTTCCGCAAGAAAACTTATGGTGGGGGTAACCGGCTCGTCGCTGCTCCCTAAACCGGGCGACACCCAGCCCAAACCGGGCACCCAAGGCTGAGCGAGCAGCGTGGCCTCGGACCCGATGACCCCGCCGCTGCTTTCAGCCGCGCGATACCGCAGCGTGACGACACTGCCGTTTTCGCCCGGATCCATGACCCAGAATCGGTCCAAGGTCCACGGGGCGTTGTCTCCTCCCGCGCTTTGGCTGTACAAGTCCGTTACAGGCCCAGGGAGATCGCGGCCCACCGCGGGCAGCGGCAGGTTATCTGGCCCGGTTCCATAGGTTGATATATGGAAAGAACTGCTCCCTGAAAGCGGCGTGAACGCCACACCCAACTCCGGTCCGGCAACCCCAAACGGTATCACGTATTCCGGTGGACTCGGCCCGGCCGCGACCTCCCATCGAACCGTTCCATAATCCGGATCGGCATCCGGATGGGTCTCGGACACGATCCAGCCTCCGGCCTGCCAACCAAGACTGCCCGGATCGGCGTTGAGCAACTGCAGTTCATGGCCTTCCAAAGCCAACGCATTGCCCACCCCGAGCAGCAAGCTGTCCCGGATGCTTAAAGAGGTAGCGAGCCTATAAGTTTCTCCCGCAGTCGCCAGCCGCAGCGTGGGCAATTCCACCGTCACCGCACCACCGATCTCGGAACCCCCAGCCGCTAACACGACGCAACCGTTACCCCCCACCCCCCCGGCCAACCCGTTGTTGTCCGTCCAATCGGCGGTGCCCCCGCCCCCCAACACCAGCCTGCCTTCCAGCAGGATCCGCCCTTCACCAGACAGCACCACACCCCCCTGCACCTGGATAAGCGCCCCCGCCTGCAGCACCAGACTATCGGGGGTCTGTACAAAAAGAAGGTCCTGGGCGCACGCCGGCCGTCCCCAAGCACCGATGCATACCAGCAAAGCGGTCAAGGGGCTTCTGGTCAGGCGAAACCGCAGGCGACAAGTCAAGCATTGCACCAGGCTGCTCGCGCGACTGCGGTTGATAACAACTATGCCTGTATAACCGCCGCCGAATAATATGCGGGACAAGCAATTGGAACGAACTCCATTCATGGCCAAACAATTTTGTTCGGCCAAATTCCGATGGGTATAGAGGGAGCGCTACAAAAGGGTTAAAAACCTTCGCCGATGTGGACAAGTTATGGGGCCTTCCCTTCAAACTGAAACTTGAACCCCATGCGCTTGCCGGTGGCGAAGGCGCTGTTGTTCTGTTGCGTTATTTTCTGTTGCACCGACATCACCTGCACCTGTTCGTATGGCGGTACCAGCAGGTCCAGATCGATGGCGTAAATCATGGCCGATTCAATGATGGCTCGGATATATACGTCGTTTAATTCCGCGTTGGCGATGTCGTTGTACAAGAATCCGAGTTGGCGTTTGCCTTCTACAAAGAAATGGCCTTCGATGTTGATAAAAATCCGGGCAATAAGATAACCTACGTCATGCGGCCGCTGCTGCTTGATCGAATCAAATAAAAAGTTATGCACCTGAATCATGCCGCAAAACGCCCGATTCGGATCTTCGCGAACGTACTCTGTCTGAAAAATAGAATGGGTGGGTTCAAAGCTGAAAATGTTGGAGTGCATCGTAAAAAACAGCGTGTCGCCGCCGAACGAAAGCTGCGCTTCGAACTCTCCCAGGTCGCTGACCATGAACCGCGGCGGGTCCGGCTGTTGGCTCAATTCATCAACATATTCTTTTTCCAGATTGTGCAAGATCTTTTTAAAACGGGCGAAGTTCTTGTGCGTCTGCGCACAAAGTTTTTTCTTGAGTGTTGCCTTGTCGCGCAACATGCCCAACACCAGTTCCCGTCCATTTTCAAGGTTCGACATAACACAATCAGTTATCAGGAAAAATACAACCAACCATTAGCATTCCCGCTCCGCCCTTCGCCTGCTCCGCGCTTCGCCTGCTCCGCGCTTCGCCCGAAATCAATAGGCCCGGGCAAAGAGCACGCGCCTTGCGCTCGGCTTGCCGCTGAGCACACAAACGCCTTCGCCATCGGCATCCAGCTCCTGGCCGTCCATGGGAATGCAGCGGATGGTGGCCTTGGTTTTCTCTTTAATAGCGGCTTCGGTTTCTGCCGTGCCATCCCAATGGGCATAGACAAACCCGCCCAATTCCAGGGTCTCCTGAAACTGATCAAAGTTTTCTACTCGTTGAATATTGCCGTCGCGATAGCGGCGGGCGCGTTCAAACAAGTTGGTCTGAATTTCTGTCATCAGGGCCTCCACGCGGTCTGCTACCTGATTCAGGGGAAGGGTCTCCTTGCTTCGCTCATCGCGTCGGGCCACTTCCATGGTGCTGTTCTCCAAATCGCGACCGCCCATGGCCAGCCGCACCGGAATTCCACGCAGTTCGTGCTCGGCAAACTTCCATCCGGGGCGCTTGGTGTCGTCGTCGTCTACTTTGACCCGCAAACCGCGGCGGCGCAATTCATCGGCCATGGAGTTGACCGCGGCCATCAGGTCAGCATTGTCCTCTTTCGCTTTGGCAATGGGCACCAACACCACCTGAATTGGCGCCAGTTTGGGCGGCAGCACCAGGCCCTCGTCGTCGCTGTGCACCATGATGAGCGCACCCATCATGCGCGTACTCACCCCCCAGGAAGTGCCCCAGACCAAGTCGCGTTCGCCGTCCTTGTTCAGAAAAGTCACGTCAAAGGCGCGGGCAAAATTCTGCCCCAGAAAGTGCGAGGTGCCCATTTGCAGCGCCTTGCCGTCCTGCATCAGCGCCTCAACAGTATAGGTATCCACGGCGCCGGCAAAACGCTCCGACTCCGATTTCACCCCCTTAATAACCGGAATGGCCAGCGTGCCCTCCATGAATTCAGCGTACACGTTGAGCATCTTCACGGTTTCTTCCACCGCTTCTGCCGCCGTGGCGTGGGCGGTATGCCCTTCCTGCCAGTAAAACTCGGAAGTGCGCAAAAACAGGCGGGTGCGCATTTCCCAGCGCATCACGTTGGCCCATTGATTGATCAACAGGGGAAGGTCGCGGTAACTCTGAATCCAGCCCTTGTAGGCATTCCACATCAGGGTTTCTGATGTAGGGCGAATAATCAGTTCTTCCTCCAACTTAGCTTCGGGATCCACGATAATGCCGCCCTGCCCGTCATTTTTCAGCCGGTAATGCGTCACAACGGCACATTCTTTGGCAAAGCCTTCCACGTGAGCGGCTTCTTTGCTGAAAAAACTTTTGGGTATCAACAGCGGAAATGCCGCGTTCACATGGCCGGTTTCTTTAAAGCGCCGGTCTAAAACGTCTTTCATGGCCTCCCAGATGGCATAGCCATAAGGCTTAATCACCATACAACCGCGAACGGCGGCGTACTCGGCCATGCCGCTTTTGAGCACTAGATCGTTGTACCATTGGGCGTAATCTTCGCCCCGAGTAGTCATGCTTTGGCCCATGTGGCAAATTGAACGTAAATTGGTATAGTATTTGAGTAGAAAGGTCCGTAGGTGAGGGCCAAAGGTAACGAATCTGCTTGGGCCGTTTTAAGTGCACCATTCAGTTCGAAAGGCTTTGGCACTTCCTGCAACTTGTTCTCCTAAATCACACCGCGAATCAACTCGCGAATCACCTCCTCCACCAAAAGGAAAGGACCATGAAAACTATCGCCCTTCTCTTCGCTTCCGGTGCCTTGTTGCTCTCTTCCTGCGGACGCTCCGGCATCTCGCAGCAAAGCGTCGTGGACGATGTTTACTACAGCCCTTCCACCGACGCCAGCAGCGTTAGCGATCCCGAGCCCTATTCAGAGCCCCGCACCAGGACCAACGGCGGCAACAGCAGCAACCAAAACGCCAGCCAGACCCGCAGTGCAGCACCGTCTGTAAATACCGGCTCGTATTCCTGGTACGATGAGAACTCTCAAAGCTCCGGCTACCTCGGCAGCGAGCGCATGGAGCCGATTCAGGAGCCTGAGCAGCAGCCCAATTCCACCCAGCAGCGCACAGACGGCAGCGGCGACGCTAACAATTACAATTACGACGACAACTATTACAACGACGACGATTACTATTATACCAGCCGCGCCCGCAGGCTGTATACGCCCGTTTTCGGCGCTTCCTATTACAGTCCCTTCAATAATCCCTGGGATCCTTTCTTCACACCCGGCATCAACGTCGGTTTCGGTGGTGGCTGGGGCGGCGGTTTCGGTGGTGGCTGGGGCGGCGGGTTCGGTGGCGGCGGCTTCGGTGGCGGCTGGGGCGGCGGGTTCGGTGGCGGCGGATTCGGTGGCGGCTGGGGTAACCCTGGCTTCGGCTGGGGCGGTGGCTGGGGTAACCCTGGCTTCGGCTGGGGCGGCGGCTGGGGTAACCCTGGCTTCGGCTGGGGCGGAGGTTGGGGCAATCCCGGCTTCGGCTGGGGCGGAGGTTGGGGCGGCGGCTGGGGCTATCCCGGCTGGGGCTGGGGCGGTGGTTGGGGCAACCCTGGCTTCGGCTGGGGCGGAGGCTGGGGTAATCCCTGGTGCCCAAATCCCTGGGGTTACGGCGTCGGCAATGGCTTTGGTTACAACGAAGGCTTCGCCGGTGGCGGCGACTACGCTGGCGGGGGAACCTACTACGGTCCCCGCAACCGACCCGGAGGCAACACTACTACTGATCCGCGCCCGAACTACTTGAGCAACCTCGAAGATTACACGCCGCGCAATGGCGGCTCAAGTGCCACTGATGTTGATCGTACCGCGCCTGCGGCCACCATCCGCGATCGCTCTGACGCCGATTACACCACAGCGCCTGCTGTCACGGCCCCGGATCGCGTAACCGACCGTCCAACGCCTGGCTTCACTCGCCCAGGTGGCACAGGAACGGGCGTTAGTGCACCCACTTCTCCGGAAGGCCCGGCTACTGCGCGTCCAGCAGACCGCGTAGTGCCCGGTTTTACCCGTCCGAGTGCCGCTAGCACAGGCAGCGGAGCGTCTGCTCCTGCAACAGCAAACCCGAGCCGCCCCGCTGGTGGTGCCGTTGACCGCCCTTCCGCGGGCAGCGTTGAACGCCCGGCAACCGGCGGCTTTGACCGCCCTTCCGCGGGCAGCGTTGAACGCCCGGCAACCGGCGGCTTTGACCGCCCTTCCGCGGGCAGCGTTGAACGCCCGATTGCCAATATTGTCGAGCGACCTACCCCCGGCTTTACCCGCCCCGGTGCTGGAACCGGCAGCGACATGACATCCGCACCTTCCCGGAGCCGTGTTGACCAGCGCCTTCCCTACACCGGCGTACGCCAGCCCGAGCCTGCAGGGGGCTATTACCCAAGCACCGGCGGCTCGCCCTCGGCGGCTCCCGGTTACTCCCCTTCCCGACCATCCCCCGGCTATGACCGCGGCTCGCGACCTAACGTGGGACCGGCAACTGGACCCTCTCGCAGTCCTTCTGCAGCCCCTTCGCCCGCAAGCCCCAGCCGTTCTTCGGGATCGGGCATGTTTGGCGGAAGTCGCAGCACGCCAAGCTCCCCGAGCCGGGTCAGCCCATCGTGGGGCGGCAGCCGTTCGCCGGGATCGTTTTCAGGTGGAGGCTCTCGCTCTTCGGGCGGCAGCAGCGGGGGCTCGCGCTCCGGTGGCGGTTCCCGTCCACGCTGATAGCGCCCTTTTCCCGGTGGCTCGGGCAACTGCAGTCCATCCGCCGTGAGGCAACGCTCTCACAAACGCTGGCCTTTAAGCAATCGTACCTTTTCTTATGATCAACGCGATCGCCATGAAATGCAAAATTTTCCTGGCTGGGGCGGCACTTTGTCTGTCCGTCTTCAGCCAAGCCCAAAACGATGCGGATGCTCTCCGCTACGCCATGCTGCAATTCGGCTCCACCGCCAGAGCACTCGGCAGCGGCGGTGCTTATGGAGCCGTGGGCGGCGACTTCGGTGGAGTCAGCATCAATCCCGCCGGCCTGGGTGTGTACCGGAGTTCTGAATTTCAGTTCAGCCCCGGCTTTTCGTTCACCGGCGCTTCGACCGATTTCAACGGAAGCCTGGTTAACGATTCCAGAGCCAATGTGCACATCGGCTCCATGAGCCTGGTCTTCACCGACCTGAACGACCGCTACCGCTACGGTTCCGGTATGCGGCGGGCGTCAACCAACTTCGCCATCGGGGTAAACCGTCTGGCCAGCTTCTCGTCCGGCCGCGAATTCAACGGATTCAACAGCGACAACTCGCTGCTCGACTCCTACACCGAATTCCTGAACAGCGGCTCCGGCACAGCACCGTCCGATGCCTTCAACGCCGATCCCTTTGGAGCCGGACTCGCCTATGATGCCTTCCTGCTCAATCCCATTCCCGGCGACACCTCGCGCTACTACAGTGTGGTCCCCGATGGCAACGTGTTGCAAAATCGCCGCCTGACTTCGCGCGGCTCGGTTTCCGAAATGGTCATCGCGCTGGCCGCCAATTTTGGCCACAAACTCTATATCGGCGGTTCAGTGGGCGTGCCCTTTTTAAAGTATGTCGAAGATGCCGTTTACTCGGAAAGCGACCGCGATGAAAGTATTCCGGGATTCAGCTCGTTCAGCCAGCGCAATTCGCTCGAGACCCGGGGCACAGGCCTCAACGCCAAATTCGGCATCATCGTCAGGCCAATAGAAGCCTTGCGTCTGGGAGCTTCCGTGCACAGCCCCACCCGGTACCGCCTGCGCGACGAATTTAGTTCCGAAATCAACGCCGACATCGAGACCAACAACTACCAGGTCTTCTCGCCCTTCGGCTTGTTTGATTATACGCTCCGCAGCCCTTGGCGCGCCGTTGGCTCGGCCACGGTGCTGGTCAAAGAGTATGGTTTTATATCGTTAGACTACGAGTACCTCGACTACGGATTCAGCGCTTTTGATTTCAGCCGCGGCGGTCTTGGCTTTGAATCCGAAGAAGCCGAACTCAACACCCAAATTGACGGCAAATACACCCGCGCCCACAATTTGCGCGGCGGTGTTGAAGGCGTTTCCGGCCCCATGCGTTTTCGCGCGGGGTACAGCTACCTCGGCACGCCTTTTGCTGAAGGACGCGCCACCGCCGATGCTGACCTGAGCCGGCACTCGTTCCACGGAGGTATCGGCTACCGCGGCGAAAGTTTTTTTGCAGACCTCAGCTACGTCCACAGCCTCAGCACCTTCGGCGAGGTGCCCTATCAATTGGCCGACGCCAGCGAGCCCATTCCCTTTGCCCGCACGGAGCAAACGGCAGGCACGGCGGTACTAAGCATGGGGGTGAGGTTTTAGGGGGGGAATGGAGAAGCTTTCCCGGTGTCCCGGCAGATCAGCTATTTTTGCAAGTAGCTGAAACCTTATCCATGGATGATATTTTGTTGCTGACGGATAAAGTTCGCACTACGCTTTTTTTGGGTGAGAATCATTTTAGGGAGTTTAAAACGGCTTACGAAGGACGGCCTGATCAAAAAAGACCTCGGCGGTTTGCTGCTATTTGTCAAGATATTGGAGAAGCCTTAGTTGCCTTTGCGAACGCAGACGGTGGAGCAATTATCATTGGTGCAGAAGACAGCGGACTCATAACCGGGATACCTCACAGCGATTCCCGGATAGCCGAGATGTTGAATGCCGTTCATACACATGTGTATCATGGGCAAGTTTTGCCATTGGTGAACGCAAATGAATTGGTCCTGGATGAACAGAGAGTTTTATACTTCTCTGTAAAAAAAGGGACCACCATGATTTATCAATTGCCCGATGGTCGCTGTGTCAAGCGAAAGGATAAAGTAACGTTGCCGGCTTCCATGCAGCAGATAGGTTTTGAAAGACAGGAAATAGTCTCACGAGCGTACGATAGTCAGTTTGTGGAAGGAGCTACTGTTGCTGATCTAGATGTGTCGCTCCTTCAAGGCATTGCCTAAGAGTACATTTCGGGATTAAGTGTTGAGCGGTACTTGCAACAAATTGGATTGGCTGAGTATGGCTTGAATGTGTTAAAACTCAGACGAGCTGCTCTTTTGCTTTTTGCGAGAAAAATTGATCGCTGGCACCCTCGTTGACAGATTAGGATACTCCAAGTAAACGGCAATACCCTTGAATCAGGCGAAAACTACAATGTTAATACCGATAGCGTAGTTTCAGGGAATATATTTGAATTAATATTTAAATCTTGGGATCTGATTCGCAACTTTATTGCTTATCAAACACAATTCGGGCCTAACGCACAATTTGAACAACGGTTCATTTATCCCGAGGATGCAGTTCGGGAGAGTGTATTAAATGCAATTGCTCATCGCGATTACAGCAGCTCTAATGCTATTGAAATATATATATTTAATAATAGAATGTAAATTAAAAGTCCTGGGGCATTGCTCTCTACCCTCAACCTAAGCAATTTGTATCATTTGGAAGGTTCACATGAAT
>Ga0209591_10006615_pt1 | contig 12855 bp, 13 predicted proteins | sample MAT01_FD_187207 | JGI IMG/M metagenome (GOLD analysis project Ga0209591, IMG submission 187207) | Freshwater microbial communities from Lake Fryxell liftoff mats and glacier meltwater in Antarctica - MAT-01 (SPAdes) (version 2) | ecosystem: Environmental > Aquatic > Freshwater > Ice > Liftoff...
AGGAGATTTATGCTAGGAGTAATGGCAAAATTGCGACCGCCCCAACCGGTCAAGCTATTGTGGAATTCTGCCGGCAAATAGTAGTAGTGACGGCGCAAAAAACGGCAAGTTTGACGGTTTTGCTGTTTGGGGCGATCGCCAAAATCGTGGTAGCTTCTCTCGATACGGGCTGGGAAATGGTGCTCGGCGGGGTTGGTGGGAGTGCGGGGGCGATCGGCGGTTTGGTTTTGGGCTATGCTTCACCTATCGGCCCAGAAGTTGCCAATTTTTTGAATGAAGGTTTGCACCAATTAATCCATAACATGACTTTTTCTGTCGGGCCCGAAGTGCTGCTGTTTGCCTTTGCGGGTTGGGGAACTGCGATCGGTTTGACGGATGCGGGGAGTTTTCGCCAACAAAAACAGTATTGGCTATCGGGATTGATGGGTGCTCAGGGCTATTTGTTGGCTGGTTTGTGCTGGATGGAAGCCACAACTTCTAGCGGCGTGCAGGGGATTATTTTGGGGGCTTTTGCGATCGCCTCTTTGACTGTGGGAATGGGTTTGCGTAGCCATCAATTAGTTCATGCTTTGGTGGTGGCTGTTTGTGCGACGGGAATGTTTCTGTTTTTGAATGTTTTGAACATTTTTCCGGGGAGTTTTTTGGGGATTTTATCACTGTCTTCTGGTGCTTCCTTCGGCTGGTTGCAGGTTTGGGGCTCGGTTGTGTTTTTTGGTTTGTTGGGAAGTGCGATCGGGCTTTGTTTGGGAGTGAGTCATTATTTAGTTGTGCCCGTGTTGCGGTGGTTGGGTTGGAAGTAGTAATTCATACCAAATTATTATGCTAATCAAGTCGCTGTCAATTAAATCAGTATCGAGATTTTCAATGATTTTGACTCTAACGATCTCCCTCGTTCTCGGTGGGGCAAATCTAGCCAAGGCAGAATCACGCGAGCAAGCCGTCGATCGATTAACGGATTTATTATTCTACAGGGTTAATCCTCAATTAAACAATCGCAAACTGCAAGAAGGCGATCAAAACTATATCGACGAATGGCGGAGATTGTGGGCAGAAATCGACGTGCGAGTTAAGTCGGTACAAGAAGTTTGCTTTCGTTCCAACCCCACAGATACAGGATGGGAATTCACGACAATTAACGGTCAAACCTACGCACAAACTTACGATCGCCTTGCAGATATAATTTTTTACAGTCGCCATCCTCAACTAACGGGACAGCAAATTCGGAGAAGTGATGTAGCCAGTAGCAATGAATGGTTAGCAGTTCGACGCGAGATGTTTATTTCCAATTGTGGAATATAAGACTCGATGTTTGCTTTAGAATATATATAACAGAGTGCGCGCGATCGCATTTTCAGGCAGTGGTTGTGCTGGGATCTCCTGATTTCTATTCGCGTTTCGGATTCGGGGACTGCTAGTAGCAAGATGTTGGGATGCGAATATGATGTACCTGATGAAGCTTTTATGGTGTTGGAGTTAGAAAGAGGAGCTTTGCAGGATTGTAGCGGAACGGTGAAATATCGATCGGAGTTTAGTCTGTGCGAGTAGCTAATAATACCACTTGCCTAGGTCTTAAAATTTATTTAAACGCTGCCTTTTCCCCTCTCCACCTTGGAAGCGTGCAAAGCAAAAACCGGAGTCAAAGCAGATTTGCCCTTCAAAGAAACAGCTCCCAAAGCCTCGCAATCGAAGTTTAGCCCGATCGACTCAAACACCGTTTGACCAATCAAAATTTGGTTTTCCTCCGCCTTGCTCATCAGCCTAGCAGCCGTATTCACCGTATCGCCGAGGATATTAAACTCCCTTCGCCCTCGCGGTTCCCCAACCTCAGCAGCAAACACAGGCCCCCGATACAACCCAATTTGACAGCTTACTTTCACATTTTGACCGCCGATGATGATCGGAGGTAAACTGGCAATTAGATCCCGGATCGCGATCGCCGCACTAGCCCCGCGACTAGCGTCATCGGCGTGAACATCCGGCACGCCAAAATAAATTAGCATATCCGAACCGTCCAAGTCTGCCGTTACTTTTTGCAGCACGCCCCCTTTCGCAGACACCACAGCATCAATTAGCGCAAACACCCGAGAAAAGCCCAGTACCAGGTTAGCTTCCTCGGCTGGCGTTGCTTTGTCCACCAACTCCGGTAAACCGATCAAGTTGACAAACATCACCGTCGGTTCGGGAAAATCCGGCGGGATTTTCCGCCTGTCGGCATTTTCAACCAGCAGTTTCAGGATGGTTTTGGGTATATAACTAGCAAGGGGTTCCAGCCGCTTCACCGCTTCCTCGATTTCGCTGACCAAACCTGAAACGCTGCGATCGAGTAATACCGAACTTGGCATCCGTCGCCCAGTCAAAGTAATATCATACTCTCCGAGGCGATCGTCCGTGAAATCATCTGCCACCAACAAATAACCCGGTTTCCCCGGTTCAAAGCGAAATTGATCTCCCAAAGACGCACCAGCAGTTTCAGTCAAACACACTCGCCCCACAGTCCCAGAACCCTCAGCCTGCTTGGCTTGCTGAACTGACTGCCCCAGCAGTACGTGGGCCATCCGTAGCGGCGTACCGATATCAGCACTAATGTAGCGGCCGCAGTGGATACCCACCCGCATTCTTAAAGACAAAACACCCCGCGCCGTTTCAATATTTGCAAATTTAGCCATCGCCCGCTGCATCCGCAAACCCGCCCGCACCGCCCTCGCTGTATCCTCCTCTTGGTCAATCCCTCCCAGGAATTGCACCAGCATCGCATCGCCGGTAAACTCCAGCAAATCCCCGCCCGATTTGCTGACAATTTCGATCATTGAGGCAAAATAGTCGTTAATCACCCCCAGCAGCGTTTCAGCGCCCTTGCGCCCCAGCGCCGCGTTCGCTTCCAATAGCGACGTAAACCCTGCCAAATCCGTAAACAGCAAAGTGCCTGTTTGCCACTGGTAGCGCACCTCTCCTGGGTTGGGCGGAGATTTGGACACGGGCCTAGGCACGTAGTCGTGGAGGATGTAGCGGAGAGTACGCAGGTGCTCGAAAACCCCCATCAGTGTTGCGGGGGACGGATCTACCCACGCAGCAGCGTACAGTTGGGCAGAAAGGAGCGCTCGCAGTCGCAGTTCGATCGCAGCCAAGGGAGGATTGAAAGTTAATCTATTAATTTCCACCTAGTCTATTCTTAAAAAATAAGGTAAGTTCGATCGATCTCAAGCCAACACCAATTGCTAGACCTATACCATTATCATAAGTTTCCCGTGACCCGATACCAGCCCAACTCAAAACAACGGATAGAAATTTCCCAAAGTCACAGCTTGATCGCTCCCGATTTGATCCGAGTGGCTCGATCTGCCTATGGTATGTATTTGAAAGTGCATTCCGAGCAGATGCTGCGTCCAGCCGGTGTAGTTGTCAGTCAAGGAAGCAATCGAGGCCAGCTAATTTTTGCTTCGCAGCCCGTTTTGTTGCCCGGTGAACGTTTTGTTACTTTTAACGAAATTGAATCTCAAATGTATTAGGCAGTTGGCAGTTGACAGTTGATAGTTGATAGTTGATAGTTGACAGTTGACAGTTGATAGTTGATAGTTGGTAGTTGGCAGTTGATAGTTGGCAGTTGATAGTTGTCAGTTGGCAGTTGATAGTTGTCAGTTGGCAGTTGATAGTTGTCAGTTGGCAGTTGATAGTTGTCAGTTGGGAATTGGGAATTAGTAATTGGTGATTGACAATTGGGAATTGGGAATTGGTGATTGGTAACAGCTTAAAATCAAAACCCCATTGCACAATTGCCAAAAAAGGTTCGTAGTGAGGACTTTAGTCCGCATCCAAATCAGATAAATCGCATTTCTTACTACAAATATAATTGGGAATTGAAACGACAAAATCTAACAACTAACAACTAATCAATCGCGACATTCAACACTCAAAAAACAATTTAATGGAAATTATCTTTAATTCCCTTGTCGCCACGATCGTCTTTGCGATCGGCTCGGCGATCGGCAGCTTTCTCAATGTGGTAATCTATCGTTTGCCTGCGGGTTTGTCGGTGATACATCCTCCTTCTCGCTGTCCCAAATGTTTAAATCAACTCAGAACTTACGAAAATATACCCGTATTCGGTTGGCTGTGGCTGCGGGGACGCTGCAATCACTGCCACAGTCGGATTTCTGCCCGCTATCCGCTGGTGGAAGTATCTATGGGTTTGCTATTTTTGCTAATCTTCTGGCAGTTTGGAATCGCAGTGCAAACTCTGGGTTTGTGGGTTTTGTTTAGCTGGCTGTTGGCTTTGTCTTTGATTGACTGCGATACAATGACTTTGCCTAATTCTTTGACTCGATCGGGTTTGGTGCTCGGATTGGTTTTCCAAATATTGAAGGGTTGGTGGCCGACATTTAGCCCGATCGACTCCGTGCACTATCTTGTACTAGACGGAATTTTGGGTGCAGTTGTCGGGTTGTGGCTGTTTGATGCGATCGGACTTGCAGGATCGATCGGCTTCGGGCAGACTGCTATGGGCGGCGGGGATACCAAATTAGCCGCCTTGATGGGAGCTTGGCTGGGCTGGAAACTCTTGCTGCTAGCGGGATTTATCGCCTGTGTAGTCGGGGCTTTTGTCGGCGGTGGGGCGATCGCCCTTGGATTGCTCGATCGGCGTCAACCCATGCCTTTTGGCCCGTGTCTGGCTCTCGGTGCAGCAATTACAGCTTTGTGGGGCGAACCGATCTTATCTACTTACTTACACTTGTTTTTCCCTAATTTTGGTTTGTGATCTGCGGTTACAAAGCGCGATCGAACTTGATAATATCGATTCATAAATTGGTAAAATTATCCCGTGTCTTGGATTACACTTAAAACCACTAGCTTTCGTTGGGAAGCGGAATTAATGCAGCAGCTCCTGGCTGCTCATCAAATTCCGGCTCGGATTGTAGACTTGGGTATAGCATCTTATTTTGGGGCTGGAAGTGCTACAGCCCTGCAAGTTCTTTCAGAACATCAGCAAACTGCATCGATCCTCATCAGTCCAGTTGAAGATGATCCCGAACAAGAGTGATTAGTTATTAGTCCTTAGTCCTTAGTCCTTAGTCCTTAGTGCTTAGTCCTTAGTCCTTAGTAGATTATTGATATTCTTGACCTTTGTATCGGAATGATAACGCTTGGAGTGCAGTGCGAGCTTCCAGCAAGGGGAACGGGAGACTTTGGTAGTTCAGCGCGATCGATCGCAAAGAGAGTATAATTCCCATGTAGTGCGGACTTGATATGACAACTGGCAATTGACAACTAACAACTAACAATTCCCAATTACCAATTCCCAATTACCAACTACCAATTACCAATTCCTAAGTTTTAATGTCTCTATTTGATTGGTTTGCAAATCGACGAAAATCAGTACCGAACTCCCAAGAACGGCCGGAACGAGAAATTGCGGACGGACTTTGGCATAAATGCCCAGCTTGCGATGCCCTGAGTTATACCAAAGACCTGCGAGCAAATCAAATGGTTTGCTTGGAATGCGGGCATCATATCAGAGTTTACAGTGACGATCGCATCGAGCAGTTGATCGATCCCCATACCTGGGTACCAATTAACGAAAAACTGCACGCCACCGATCCGCTGAAATTTCGCGATCGCAAAAAATATAGCGATCGACTTCGCGAAACCCAAGAAAAAACCGGCCACCTAGACGCAGTAGAAACAGGCATCGGCAAACTCGAAAATCTGCCCGTCGCCCTCGGAGTCATGGAATTTCAGTTTATCGGCGGCAGCATGGGCTCAGTTGTCGGAGAAAAACTGACTCGCCTCATCGAACACGCCACGCGGGAACGCTTACCCGTGATTATTGTCTGCGCTTCCGGCGGCGCGAGAATGCAGGAAGGAATGCTCAGCCTGATGCAAATGGCCAAGATTTCCGGGGCCCTGGAGCGCCATCGGGAAGCGAGACTGCTTTACATCCCAATTTTGACCCACCCGACCACCGGCGGCGTCACAGCCAGTTTTGCCATGCTGGGAGACATTATAATTGCAGAGCCAAAAGCTACAGTAGCCTTTACGGGCGGCCGGGTAATCGAGCAAACTCTGCGCGAAAAGCTGCCGGAAAATTATCAAACTTCCGAATACTCCTTCGCCCACGGTTTTGTAGACTTGATCGTACCCCGGACTCAATTAAAGAAAACTCTCGCTGGGCTGATCAGCCTCCACCAGCCCCAGCCTTTCTTGGCAAACTCGGAATTCCCCGCCCACGATGCCAGCGACAGCCACCACGCTGTGCCCGCGCCGACTCACGCTTTCAAGCTTTCTCCCTAAGCTGTTGCGCCTCCTGACTCCTGTCGTGGAGTCTGTAGGAGAGACTAGACTTGAATTGCCAGCCCTAGCTAGGACGATGCTCAGAGCATCGTCCCACAAAAATCATTTTTTCTTGTGGGGTGGGCACGCGAGCCCGCCCGAAAGTCTGATTAAAAGAACTTTTGCAATCTTGTCTACCAAAATTTCAGAGGAATTGCCAAAAAAACCCGGTTTCTTAGAAAAACATTAAGTTTGGTAGCGAGAAATGCACGCAGATACCGGGTTTTTAGCCCCGCGCGCCCAAGTCCTATTGATAATAAAGACGCGGCAATGGGATGATATTGGTTGGAAGTTGATGGGCTGTGAAGTTTAGGTAAGCAAAAATGCTTAGTGGCAGTTAGCGGTTAGTTAGCTGGCGATCGAACAAAATCTCAGACGAAACTAACAGATGGCAGCTAACAGCGCTTGGTTAACAGTTGACAGTTGACAGTTGACAGTTGACAGTTAACAGTTAACAGTTAACAGTTAACAGTTGACAGTTGACAGTTGACAGTTGACAGCGAAGTTTTTAGGCAGGGGATTTAAGCCCCAGCCTAAAAACAATCCACCTAAAGGTGGGGGCTTAAATCCCCTGTGCTTTGGTTAAATTGTCCAGCTTTCAGTCAATAGCCGTCAACTCAATTTTGACCAGTCAGCGACCTAAAAATTATGGGTTTTGCAGACCTGTCCATCGCAGAAATAGCAGAAGACTTCAATGTCCCTGTTGAAGACGTGCTCCGCTTGTGTGACGAGTTGGAAATTGCCTACAAACACCCTCAAACCCGTTTGGCTTTGGAGGATGTTAAGGCAATTATGTCAACTCTCGAAAAAAGGCGCGACTCAAAACGAATTACAGATTAGATCGATCGCAAAATTCCTTTACCTTTATAAGGTACGGCTGCACAAACTTTCGCCAGTTGTCGCAGCAGGAAGGAATTTTGAACAGAAATCTGTTTGCCAGCTCGGCGCTCTCTTAGCGTTCAATAATTTGCCCGATTTTTTTAAGGAGAACCATGCTTAAAAGATATTTCATTGCTCTGACCGCTGTATTCTTGACATTTCAGTTATTTGTCAGCAGTGCGATGGCTGTCGAACTGAGTCCTGAACTTCGCACTGTGACTTTGAATGACAAAGGCGCTCCAGTGGTGCTGAGCCTCAAACAAGTTCAGCAAGGGAAACGCTTGTTTAACTCGACTTGCGCTCAATGTCACGCTGCGGGCATGACAAAAACTGACCCGAATTTGAACTTGAGTCCCGAAACTCTGGCTTTGGCAAACCCGCCCCGCAATAATATTGAGTCGCTGGTGGACTATATGAAAAATCCCACGACTTATGACGGGTTTCAGGAAATTTCCGAACTGCATCCGAGCATGAAGAGTGCAGATATTTTCGCTGAGATGAGAAATCTCTCGGATGACGATTTGTACGCGATTGGTGGTCACATTCTGTTGCAGCCGAAAATTGTCGGCACTCAGTGGGCTGGTGGCAAAGGCGCTCGCTAATCCGTTTTAAATTTGAGATTTGGGATTTTGGATTGAGAGGGGCTGGGATTGGGCAAGGATTGCTGGCTGGCCGTTTTTCTATCGAAAATCTGAAATCTCAAATTTACCTCTTGCTGATTGATTCTCCCCAGTCGAACCCGCTGACTTAAGCTTGTGGACTGGTTGATGCTGACGAAAGCCAGAGTGCAACAAGAAAATTCGATTTTGTGAGCAAATATTAGTGAATTATTGACTCTTCTACGCCCTTATGCTGCATCGTGGTGTTTTTCTCTGCTTTTTGTTGGGGATGTTAATTATTTTGCCGCTCGTGCTGCTGGCTCCTCAACCTGTTTTGGCTGCTACCGATTCTTACGTGAATAGATATTTACAAGCCAGCGAACCTGTAGCAATGGAATTGGACGCTGAGGGACACACTCGGTTGTTTTCGCCTGATGATTTTTCTGTCGGCAAGGTGTTGTTCCAGCAAAATTGCCTGAATTGTCACGTCGGAGGAGCAACTTTGCCTGATCCGATGATATCTCTGTCTTTGGCAGATCTCAAGGGGGCAACGCCTCCCCGCAGCAACATCAATAGTTTGGTGTCGTATCTGAGAGAGCCGATGACTTATGACGGCAGTGAGGACACTTTTTGGTGTCGCCAAGTGCCGGAAAGCTGGATGCCGCAGACTGAGATTGAAAATTTGGCGGCTTTTGTGCTCCGGGCGGCAAAGATTGCTCCGGGCTGGGGCGTGGATAATTTTGAGAGTTGAACTGCCGCTGCGACCAAGTGGTAGATTACTCGAAAAATCGCGATCGCGACTACGTGTTTGCGCCTGATTAAACAGGTAAAATAACTAAAGCACCACCGTGAACGGTGTCCATTAGAGGAGAACTACGTTGAAAAGACTCTTATCGATCGCCCTGTTAGCGTTCGCAATTTTTACTGTCGGCTTCGGCCGCCCTGCATTGGCAGGTGATGCTGCTAACGGAGCTAAGCTCTTTAGCGCCAACTGTGCTGCTTGTCACATCGGTGGCGGCAACGTGGTTATGGGAATGAAAACCTTGAAAAAGGGTGCTCTTGAAAAGTACGGCATGAATTCCCTCGAAGCTATTACCACTCAGGTAACTAAGGGCAAAAATGCTATGCCTGCTTTCGGAACCCGCTTGAAGCCGGAACAAATCGAGGATGTCGCAACCTACGTGCTCGCACAATCTGAGAAAGACTGGAAAGGCTAAACTGCCTCTTTGAAGTCGGAAAAGCTGGACTTGATTTAATTTTAAAACTTGTCTTCCCGATCGCACCCTCTCTCTCTCTTTGGCAAATAAATGTCGGTTTGCAGTGATCTTAACCTATTTGGGAAAGCGCGCCAGAAATCAGATTTTTATTTGCCCAAGGGCGAGGGAGGGAATTTTATTTGAGATTTGAGATTTGAGATTTGAGATTGAAGATTTTAGCCGTAGGGTGCGTCGCCATCGAAAATCCCTGAAAAAAGATCGACAATCTTACAGCGACGCACCTTATACCATTTACAAAAAGTATTGCTACAAAAAAAAATGGGCTTGTTGCCTCAACTATCGCGTAAGGTGCGTCGCCGTGAAATTGTCGATTGAATATAGGTATTTTTCGCAGAGCGACGCACCCTACAAATACTGTCCCTCTCTCTCTCTTTGGCGAATAAATGTCGGTTTGCAGCGATTTTAACCTATTTGGGAAAGCGCGCCAGAAATCAGATTTTTATTAGCCCAAGGGCGAGGGAGGGTAATTTTATTTGAGATTTGAGATTTGAGATTTGAGATTTGAGATTGAAGATTTTAGCCGTAGGGTGCGTCGCCATCCAAAATCCCTGAAAAAAGATCGACAATCTTACAGCGACGCACCTTATACCATTTACAAAAAGTATTGCTACAAAAAAAAATGGGCTTGTTGCCTCAACTATCGCGTAAGGTGCGTCGCCGTGAAATTGTCGATTGAATATAGGTATTTTTCGCAGAGCGACGCACCCTACAAATACTGTGTTTCTACGAAAAATTTGCGACGAGGAACGAGAAATATACGAAGAAACCGGGTTTCTGAAATCAGGGTGCGATCGCGAATTAATTAAGATTTATTACTGCGGTTTATAAATTAAAAGTGTGTGTTAGGATATAAACCCTTATTAGAAAAGCTTTGAAATCAAAATTAAAGTCGATCGCGAAAGTGGACTCTACAACTGCCATGAACGTAAAAACATCAGCAAAAGTTAAAACTCAAGTCAAAACTCTCGGAGACGCGGCCTCTGACGCGATTGAGAAATATTTCCGCAAAACTGTAGAGCACGAGTCTGAAGTTCTCAAAGACAAAGACGCAGAAGAACTTCATCAAATGCGAGTCGGAATGCGGCGTTTGCGATCGGCTGTAACGGGTTTTGCTCCGGTTTTAGACTTGCCAAAAGAGGCTTCAGAAAGCAAAATTGGTAAGGTGGGGCGGATTCTGGGAACGCTCAGGGATTTGGATGTGATGCTCGAAAGTCTCCAAAACCGCTATTACCCGAATTTGCCGGCCCAGGAACAGGAAGTTTTGGATGAGGCTTTGTTGCATTTGCTCAAACAGCGGCGCCGGGCTTTGAAACGGGTGAGGGCTGTTTTGGAACACAAAAGTTACCAGTCGCTGAAGCAGTCGATCGAGAATTGGCTAGAAAAACCACAGTTTCGGGCGATCGAACATTTGCCAATTGCTGAGGTTTTGCCGGATTTGCTGTTACCTCAAATCAGCGAGTTTTTCCTGCATCCGGCTTGGCTGCTGGGCACGGAATATGCGGATGGGAAGCTTAAAGTTGCTGATGATTTGAATGAGTCGGCTGTGGAAGAGAAGTTAGCAGCGGAGGGAACTATTCTGCACGATTTGCGGAAGCAAGCTAAGCGGGTTCGCTATTTGATGAATCTGTTTGGTGATTTTTACGGCGAGACTTATGAAGTTTATGTAGAAGATGTGAAAGCTGTTCAGGAATGTTTGGGCGATATTCAAGACAGTCAAGTTTTGGGGGAATTTTTGACGGATTTTGTCGATCGCGATTTGCAAAAAGAGTTGCCGAAACTGGCTGGTTTGTTGGCAGAAAAACGCTACGCAGCTTGGCAAAAATGGCAGGTTTTGCAGCGCAAGTATTTGAAATCGGAAGTTCGACAAGGTTTGCGATCGACTTTAATTAATCCTGTAGATGTAGACGGCGGTTGAAACCGCGTCTACACAAACGAAGATCGGACGTACGGTTGAAACCGCGTCTACACAAACGAAGTCCGCCTCCGCGGTGTAAAGAAAATAAGGTAATTTCAACCGCCCCGTCTTCTAAAGAAAGGGCGATCGACCTCAAAGATTATTCTTTCCAGTAACGGGTTAAGATCCGAATTATCTCACCTGCGATCGGCGATGGTAAAGGCGGGCTCCATTCCCCAACTTGGGCAAAACCTAAGATGTGCAGCAGATTGACGATGCTTTCTACCCCCTTGGGAATGCCGCAAATCAGCAACCGGATCGGTTGTTTGCCTTGCGGTACGTCGGGAGTTTCTTCGCGGAGCAGTTCTGGAACTGACTTTGGTGGTGATATCATAGAGTTTGAATTACACGAATAGTGGACAGGCGATCGCTCTTAAGTTTTCCAGACAGGGGGCGATCGCTTTTCAGTTTGTACATTCCGAGTATAGTTCACCCGCTGCCCCTCGTCAAGCGGTAAGGCAAAAATAATTGTCGTTACGGCAACATACCTGATAGTTCACGTTGCAGGATGGTAACATCAGCTTGCAAAGTCCAGGCTAGTAGTTGAGAATCAGCAGTGATCCGTTGGAAATTAGCGGTTGTGATGGCCGAACGAAATATCAGTAATAAAGAGTTGGCTGCTTTAATTGGGATGCACCCAACTTCTGTTTCTAAAATCAAAACCCGCCGCCGGCTCACGAGAATTGACGAATCAACTCTCAATGCTTTGTGCAAAGCACTAGACTGTCAGCCGGGAGATTTGATGGTTTATGAGGAGGATAGTCCGATCGCTTAGGGCGATTCCCTACGGGATAGCTTCGCTCGCGCGTAGTTGGCGGGCTAACGTACAGAGGATAAGGGCGATCGAAAGCTTCCTGCTCACTGGGTTAGCATAGTGGCAAGTAACTATAAATATTAAAAATGGAGTTCTGATGATTCTATCTTTTAAGGATGTACAATTTATTATTGAAGCTCTGGAGTTTCGGATCGAGGCATATCAAGAATGTTTGAAAGATGAAGAGTTGGATGATGATGAAGTATCGGATATGGGCAATGATTGCTATTTTTTAGAAGCGCTATGCGAAGATTTGATGAAGGCTATTAAGGAGGGTAATATGCCTGAGATAGCAAAACCTTTACCCTCAGACGGTTTATATCAAGAGGTCAGAAATTAGTCAGGGCGATCGCTCTTTTGCACTCAAAATTTAGATATACTTGCAAATAGTTGAAAAGGAAATTAGAGCCATGACTCAAACAACATCAAGTCGCCCTCGCCGTCGAGGTAGGTTATTTCCTGAATTTACGATACCGCCAGAGGAGTTGGCTAGACGGAAAGCTGAAAAAGATGCCCGCGGTCAGCGTTATCGAGAGGTTTTTGCAAGGGTTAGACTTGAACTAATAGATCAGCATTACAACTGGTTTATGGTTATTGAGCCAAACAGTGGGGACTATTTCATCGATCCTGATGAAAAAATCGCAGTTCAAAAAGCTCGTGAAAAGTACCCGCACGGGATGATTGGCATTCATCGCATCAATGAAACTGGGGCTTGTGGCACTCTATGATTGATGGCAGGTTTGGGGAGATTGGAGAGCTATTTTTTGAAATTGATTTAGTTGCTGCTGATGGCGAAAGATTCCCTATTGAAGTGTTATTAGATACTGGATTTACAACGGGTTGGTTAGCCCTGGATACTCAAGATTGTCTGAGTTTGGGGTGGGTGATGATTGAAAGTGAACGGCTGATGCTGACGGCGCGGGGTGAGGAGTATTTTGATATTTATGAGGGAAAAGCCGTAGTGGATGAAGAGGAGTATGTAATTCCTGTGTTGGTAGGGGATGGAAT